>Ga0208157_1000407_pt1 | contig 23876 bp, 17 predicted proteins | sample 5_EtaG_FD_184077 | JGI IMG/M metagenome (GOLD analysis project Ga0208157, IMG submission 184077) | Marine viral communities from the Subarctic Pacific Ocean - 5_ETSP_OMZ_AT15132 metaG (SPAdes) (version 2) | ecosystem: Environmental > Aquatic > Marine > Oceanic | place: Pacific Ocean | collected...
TACATCAGACATATCTGGATTTACTGATGGGGACTTTATTAGGGTGGTTGGTCATTACATCGCAACAGATTTGATTTACTTTAACCCTTCTCAAGAGTACATCGAATTAGCGTAATGGTATGCCAGACATTCAAAAGTACAGCGGAGTAGATATGGCCGATATTGAAAAGATAAGTGGGCAAGATGTTCCATCTGGTGGTGGTACTTCAACAACTACACCTACTATTTCCGTAAATGCTGGAATATTCGGTGTGGTTACAGCCACCGTAACAAACCACTCTGACTACACCAACCCAAACTACAGCGCATCCGTATCTATAGGGGGAACTGAGATTATTGCCGATAGTGCTGTAAACCATTCGTTAGACACTGGAGACGATTCTATTTCTGCCGTAATGACTGTGACGGACACCAACACTAGTCAAGGGACTAGAACAATTTCTGTACGGGCGCAAGAGTTTGGGGATAACATACAGTCTTCAGCTGTAACTGCAACTTACAGTCTGAGTCACCTGAGTGGTCGATACATAAGGATTCGTGGAGTTAATGCAGATGGTTCAAATACGTCGAATCGCCTCGCGGTATACGACATGAGATTTTATGAGGACTTCGGTCAGTCTGGAACCATTGGTACTGACGCGCATCCATCTCACCTTTCTGGTGATACTTCTATTGGTGATTTATATCACATAACTGCGGGCCACAGTTTCAGCAATAGACCTGCATATAAGGCTTTTAACTCTTCCACTAGTGCTTTTGATATGTGGTGGGCTTTAGGTACAAGCGCTGCAAATAACTGGATACAGATATATTTTGACCCTAGCGCTAGTTCAAGTAAGTTTTCGACTCCACCGACCCTGAAAAGCATGAGCATTGGATTAAACGGTCAATCTACTGCTGACTTTATTGCAATTCAAACAAGCTCGGATGGAACCAACTTCACAACGCAAAGCATCTTGCCTATACCAAACAACGATCTAAACGCATCATTTAACTTTGGCTAATGGGATATTCAGAACAGTTACAAGCCGTTATTGACGTTGTTGGAGAGCAGGAGATACTTGATTCTTTGTCCTCAAAAATTGTTGCCGACAAAGTATCAGTTGCTTCAGTTCTATCCATGGATTCAGACGGAAACCTCACGCAGGAGGACAAAGACATCATCGCCACCCTGTAATTTTGTTTTTATTATCTTTGCCTTATGGCATTGAGTAAAAGCGAAAAAGCAAAGCTTAAGAGATACGGTCTCTCTGGGTTAAGTAAGCCCAAGAGAACATCAAGCGGCAAGAAGTCGCACATCGTTGCTGTTCGCGTAAACGGCAAGGTCAAGATCATTCGCTTTGGTCAGAGAGGAGCCAGTACAGCTGGGAAGCCAAAGGCTGGAGAGAGCGCTCGCATGAAGGCAAAGCGCAAGTCGTTCAAGGCACGACACAGAAAAAATATTGCTAAAGGACCCAGTAGCGCTGCTTACTGGGCTAATAAGGTTAAGTGGTAATGAAAGCTATCAAATACAACAAAGGCGGTAAGGTCTCCAAACTAACTATTTTAAATAAGTCTGTTATGGTGGACCCGCCAAAGGGGTTTCATTGGATGGAGGAACAAGGTAGGTATTACCTTATGAAGGGTGATTACAAACCTCACCCAGGCGCATCAAGGCAGGCTAAGTTCAAGCAAGCCAACCATCCCAAATCATGAAGGCGAAGAAGAAGTTTAACGCCAAGTATACCCGTGGCAGCTCTAACGTAGGCAAGAGAAAAAAACTTATGGCTGAGATCGCCGCTATCTATAAGAAGCATAGAGGCACTAAGTCAAAGAGAAAGAAGAAAGGATTCCCACCCGCTGTGGCTGCCCGACTCAAGAAGCTCATGGCACAAAGAGATAAGATATGAAACTCAAAAAGGCATCAGACGAGCAAGTCGGATTAAAAAAACTTCCAGAAGAGGTGAGAAACAAGATGGGCTACATGGAAGACGGTGGCGTGTTGAAGTATAGGAAAGGGGGGAGCGTCAAGAAGAAGAAAAAGAAAAAGAAAGGTGGAGGTATGGCTGGGTTGTCTGCGGCACAGAAAGAAGTGTACCGTAGAGGCTTGGCTGCATATATGTCTTCTGGTAATAGACCGAAGGTGTCTCAACACGCCTGGGCTATGGCTAGAGTAAAGAGCGCTTTTGGAAAGCGTGAAGCGGCTAAGATCCGTGCCAAAAAAGGCAAGAAGAAATAGTTTATATATTTGCATTCAATTAAATAAAAATGGAAGAAAATACACAACCCGTAGAAGCAGTGGAGCAAGAAGCTCCCGCCTCTGCACCCGAACCGTCATTTAGCTTTGTCTCCGATGAAGAAGTGGCGGCTATGCAACAACCTCAAGCCCCAGCCGTAGAAGAACAGCCTACGGTAGAGGCTACCCCAGAGGTACAACAAGAAATTTCTCAAGAGCCAACGGAAGCGCAACCAGAGGCTCAACCAGAATATGCACCAGAAGAGATTGAAGGAGCAGTCTTCAACTTCCTTAGCGAAAGGCTTGGAAGAGACATCAATTCCTTTGATGACCTGACGGCGCAACAACAGGAGCAAAGAGAGCTCGACCAACGAATCTCTGTAATCGCTGACTTCGTAGAGAAGACAGGTCGCGATCCTCGCGATTGGTTTGTTTATCAGTCTATGAACCCTTCCGAAATGGATGACGTGACTGCTATTCAGATTCAGATGAGCACAGAGTACCCTAACCTTTCTTCACAGGAGGTTAATATGCTGGTTTCGAGCAAGTACAAAATTGACCCCGATCTGCACTCAGAGGAGGAGGTTCAACTTTCGCGCCTGCAAATGAAGATCGATGCGGAGAACGCTCGAAGAGGTATTGATGAAATGCGATCGCAGTATCAGGCCCCTTTGCAAGAGCAGTCAGAGCAGGAGTCTTTGATCGATGATAACTGGGTTTCAAACATGCGAAGCGAGCTTGACGCAATGGACGGTATTGAGTTCGACCTCGGAAACGGGAGCAACTTTACGTTTGGCATTGATGGAAACTACAAGAATCAATTAGCTGAGAAAAACACTCGCCTTGACGAGTTCTTTGACCCTTACGTGCGTGAGGATGGCAGTTGGGATTACGATATGCTGAATATGCACAGAGCCGTTATCGATAACGTAGACAAAATCGTTCAGTCTGTTTACAAGCAGGGGATGGCGGATGCGCAACGAACGGTAGTGCAGAATGCAGCTAATTCAACCCCTACTTCTCCTAATCAAGGAAGCGCACCAACACAACCCGACTCTTTGACCCAGCAATTAAGAGAAGCGCTGGGGGCAAACAAAAGCGGGTTTGGATTTATCTAATTCTTAAAAAAAAGAAACTATGGCTTTAAACAACAAAACTGGGGCAGACGTCGGACCATTGGGTCTGGATGCAACCCCCAGTAATTACACTACTCTCGGATCTCTTATCGATCCAACAAAACCAGACGTAAGAGAGCTCTACGTTGAGACTTTCGGCGACCAGGGTATTACTGGGTTCTTGGAGTTGACTGGCGCAAAGAAAAGCGCAGGAACGGCTGACGAGACTCACTGGTACGAAGAAGGTAGACTTCACAGAACCTTGAAGGTAACTGTAGCTGGCTCTGGTGCTTGCACCATCACAGAGCGCGACGGCTCTACTACTGAAGATGACTTGGTGGCGTTTAAGTGTGTTCGATTGAACGACGTATTGTTAGCTGCTAACGGCGAGCGCCTCGTTGTTACAGCTAGACACGCCTCTAACGCTACCTTCACTGCTAAGACTTTGGCGGGTGCTGCTCCAACAACTGGAACTGGCATCGTCATGAACATCATCGGAAACACCTACGATCAGGGTTCTGATCAGCCAACAGAGTACTTCGAGACAGCTTTGACTCTCCGTAAGAATCCTTTCGTTATCGTAAAGGAGAGCTTCGAGGTGAGCGGTTCTCAAGCTACAAACATCGGCTGGTTGAACGTGAATGGTGAGTACAGATGGTACCACAAGAACGAGATGGACGCTCGTAAGCGTTTCATGAACGAAAGAGAGGCTATGTTGGTCTACTCTCAGAAGGGTGCTAACACTTTGTCTAGCGGCGGTGTTATTGCTGGTTCTGAAGGTTATGTTGCTGCTGTTGAAGACAGAGGCATCGTTAGTGCTGCTGCTGAGGACGTTAACTTTAATACTTTGTCTGACATCGACGATATCATCATCCAGTTGGACAAGGAGGGCGCTCCTGCTGAGTACGCTATGTACCTCAACAGAGCGTTGTCTTTGAAGATTGACGATATGCTCGCTACAGGCGCTGCTACTTCTTCTTTGACTTCTGGTCTCGCTACTCAGTATGGTGCTTTCAATAATGACAAGGACATGGCTGTTGCTCTCGGCTTTAAGTCGTTTACTCGTGGTGGTTACAACTTCCACAAGCACGACTGGAAGCTGTTGAACGATCCTACCATGGGTGGTTTGACTGGAGCGGGAAGCATGCAGGGTGCTTTGATTCCTATGACTCAGGTCGCTGATGCCAGCACTGGTGTTAAGTCTCCTTCTTTGGAGATGAACTTCAAGTCTGCTGGAAACTACAACAGAGACATGGAGCACTGGATTGAAGGTGGTGGTGTCCTCGGATACAACACCGACGGTAAGGACAGAGCTAAGTTCAACTACCGTTCTGAGTGCAACCTTTGCGTGAGAGCTGCTAACCAGCACGTTCTCTTGAAGGCTCATTCTTCCTAATAAACTATGGTAATTGGGCGGGGGAATTGGCCCCCGCTCTTTTACTTCTTCTTGAAACTTTAATTTAAATTTATTATGACTGAAAAAAAGAAAGGACCAGGGCGTCCTAAAAAAGCCCAGGGTTTAGACCCTATTGTTACCCGAAGAGAGAACAAAAAACCATCTGCTACTACGATAGAATACGAGTTAACATCTCCAAACGGCGCTCTCTTTATGATGCGTAGAGCAAGCTTTACCTTTTATGACGAGGACAGAAACGAAGTAAGGCAGTGTAGATACTGCGAAAAAGAAAAGTCAATCTTTGTTGATGAGCAGTCCGAAAAAGCAATATTGAGTCCGCTGGTATTTACTTACGGGAAACTTTTTGTCCCAAGGGAAAAACCAAATATGCGAGCTTTTCTGGATCTGCACACCGCTAATGAGGCTAACGGAGGAAACCTTTTCCGCCGAGTTGATACGGAGAAGATCGCAACCGAAACGCTTGAGGACGAGTTTTTGTTGAACGATGCTATTTCGCTTCTGCGAACAAAGCCTTTAGATGAGCTCTTGCCTGTAGCTACAGCCCTTAGCATCAACGTGGACAGACCAGTAGATGAGATTAAGTATGACTTGCTTCAGAAGGCAAAAGCATCACCTTCTGACTTTATCAGTTCCTTTGACAACCCAGTTGTCGCAATGAAGGCCAAGGTGAAGAAAGCTGTTGACTACCAGGTGATCAAAGCTGAAGAGTCTGAAGTGAAGTGGTTCGACACTAATAAGCATATTATATCGGTCCCTGTGGGCCAAGACCCAGTTGACGTATTCGTGCGTTACTGCATGACGGAGGCTGGCGCCCCTGTCTCTGCTGAAATCGAACGTCAGCTTGGCTGATTCCATATATATACCTCTGAAAGAGCCTCCGAAAGGGGGCTTTTTCTTTTTCGTATATTTGCTTCATGGCACAAGGAGCTAGTATACAGACTGTTTACGAGACGCTTAGGGACCTTGCTAACAAGGATGCCCAGGGTTTCGTGACGGACGCTGAGTTCAATCGCTTTGCGGTTATTGCTCAACAGAACATCTTCAACTCTCTTTTTGATGAGCTGAAAGACTCATTGCGCTTGTCTCGTGCGGGGTTCAACCCAGGAAGGGACAAGTCCAGAACAAAGAGAATCCAAGAGGACTTGGCTTACTTCTCAAAAAAGCAAACAATCACTAAGGGAACTGATGGCTTTGACAAGCCTTCTGACCTCTCTAGAATAATCGGCATCTACACGGCTGGTTCTATACTCTTGGACCAGTCCACTAAGAAGCCAGTTGAGGTTTGCTACGACGAAGAGAAGATTGAAAGAATCCTGCTAAACAACCTTAGCGCACCTACAGAAGACTTCCCTGTCGCTTTGGTTTCGGAAGACATTCAGGTGTTCCCTACAAGTGTCAGAAAGATTGAGGTCAGATACTACAAGATACCAGAAGGAAGAACGCTGACTGGAGTTCGAACCACAGACATGCCTAACTACACTTCTGGTGTAGGCAAGGTTGATTTTGAGTTGCCAGACCATTACGTATCTGACTTGGTTTACGAGATAGGAAAGATGATCGGTCTAAACTTAAGAGACCAACAGGTAGTGGCTTACACAGGCCAGGAGATGCAAACTAGGAAACAAGCAGAGACATTCTAATGGCTAGAAATACAGTACCACTCAACCAGGTTGTAAGCGACTTTATCATTACCCTTGCTGACGATGACTATGCAGGGCATGCTTCTGACACACAAATCAGGACTCATGCTCTTCGTGGTATTCGAGATATGGGCTTTGATATGTCGAACGTTATCAAGTCTCTTAAAATAGATGTAGACACCAGCAACAACACTGTCGAGCTCCCTGACGATTTCGTTGGTTTGAATAAAATCGGCGTCGTGGGTAGCGATGGGGTTGTCTATGTCTTAGGCGAAAACAGAAACATAAATCAATCTAGAGCTTATGCGAACGCTACAGGCGCGAAGGTAGGTGGGTCATCGAGCGCTGTGGATACAGACGGTGACGGGGTGGCAGATAGAATTGACTCTAAGTCGGCTACTGGAGGCGCCGTATCGTCAACCGACGACATCACCCAAGGGTTTGACTCATATCTGTTTAGAAACTACGTCTACGGGGCCTCTAATGGCTTGTACGGCATTGGCGGAGGTCACCTTCACGGAAACTTTAGGATGAACCTAGATCAAAACAGAATTGAACTAGAGAGTAACAACAACATAAGCGAGGTTGTTATTGAGTACGTGGCTGACGAAGCCCGCTCTAAAAACCCTTCTGTTCATGTGTACGCAGAAGAAGCCCTGATGGCTTACGTGTACTACAAGATTATCGAGAGAAAGTCTTCTGTTCCAGCAAACGAAAAAGCGAGAGCAAGAACAGAATACTACAACGAAAGAAGGAAGGCCAACTCACGAATTAAATCCTTCTCAAAAGAAGAGGCGTTGAAGACAATCAGAAAGAACTTTAAGCAATCTCCTAAGTTCTAATGGCTATTGATAAAATCAAACTTAGAGCTCTCGCGAAAGACAAAGATGAGAGGCTCTTTGCTGAAGGCGATATGCTGGACGCGAAGAACATCACTGTGTCTACAGAGGGGGAATCGACCAGCGGCGTAGTCAAAAACGTAAAGAGCACGGTTCCTGGTACGGCGGCCACTAGCGCTGACCAGATACCTAGCGAGGCAGCTAGGGTTATTGGTAGCGTGTCTGACCACTCCAGAGGTAAAGTTTACTTCTTTGTTTGGTCCACTACGGCTTCTAATCACGGTATTTATCAGTACGATACAGCTACAGATACCTACAAGGTTGTGCTGAAGACATCTGTGTTTGATTTTCAGCAGTACGGATTCGTAAAGGCAGACCTCATTAATGGTGACTTCCAGAAAGACGGAAGCAACCAAACGATTATCTACTTTACCGATAATCACAATGCACCGAGGAAGATCAACGCTGACAGAGCTATCGCTGGCGACTTTAGTGAGTACGACACAGGTGAGATAGAACACGCCATCTCGGCGATCAAAGCTCCCAACTTGTTCCCTCCTACCGTGGAGCTCGTCACAGATGCGAGCAGGAGCACAAATAATCTGTATGGTTCTGTTTTGCAGTTTGCTATACAGTATGTGTACAAGGATGGTGAGCGTTCTGTACTCTCTCCTCACTCAAAAGTTGTTTACCCTAAATACATGGCCTTGCAGGGCGTCGTGGATAACGATCCTAACCTTGCAGACGGTTTCTCAGCTGAGAATCTAGCGAAGGTTAACACCAGGTGGCTCAATACAACGCCTTCCCTTTTTGATTACGAAAAGGAGGTGTCCAAGATCAGGATTTTAGCCAGAGATAAGAACACTAACCCTTTCTTCATCGTAGATGAGTTTGATCCTAACTCCAATCTCATTAGGAACGACAGAACCATCTATGATAAAAACACAGGTATATACGACTTCTTCAATGACGGGCTGTACCTGTTCGAAAGCAGCGAGGTTACAGACAAGGTGTTTGATGACGTCCCACAAAAAGCAACAGGACAAGCCATAGCGGGGAACAGGCTAATGTACTCTTCTGTTAATGCTGGGTATGACAACTATGCTGCGCGGGCTGACATCGCGGTAACCTATGAGGCGGAACCAGCGGTTGCTTTTGCTTCTCAGGATAACGAGTCTGTAGACATCCTGCATGCCTCTGAGATTTCTCAAAGCAATACTGGCAAAATCAGGCTCGATTTTTCTGACCTTTCGGAAACGATTCCTGCAAACACCACGATAACTGTTGGGTTTGACTACAAGCCCACAAACTTTAGCAACTGGGGTTATTACGACCAATCAGGCGCAGGCCAAACTAATGATGTCGACAATCCCCTTTACTCTCTTACGTTTGATCTTGACGGCACACCCACAGCACTTGAGGTTGGTCAGGCGGAGGATAGTCAAAACATAGGCGCTTACAACGAGATTGGAACCGCTGCTTCTCCTGGCGATGCAAGAGGGGCCATGGTTGTTCAGTTTGATGCTGGCGGAATAGACTATAAAAGATATTCTGTTCAGGTCTCCATAGAAGAAGAGATAACTAGAGCTAACGCTCTCATCAAGATAAGAGCTGCTATTGAAGATGAGATAAATACATACAAGTACTTTCATTCTTCTGACTACATCACTTGGGCTCTTCGGGACACCGATGGAGATATTGCCTACATCTTGCAATCAAAGCAACTGGACTTTGATGTAGTTTTCGACGGCACGGTCGACGGAACAGATATTGACCTCACACCCAAGATGTGGAACTTTGAGTTACCGTTAGGGGAGCTGCATGACGGCACAACGGCCTCCAGCTTCACTTCTAGTGATGCAAAACTGTGGCTTTACGATGATGTTGGTACAATTCAGCAAAGCAACGTACAAGCGGGCTCTCTTACATCATTTTTTAAGTACACATACTTCAATAGCTCGGTGGGGCCAAAGCTTGATATTCACGGCGTTCCGCTTAGTAATGACGTAGGATCTAAGTTCGATAACTATGACCACGATGACGATACCCAAATAAATGGGGGTAAGGGCTTTTCATATTTATCTAGACAGTCCTTCGCTAGGAGATCGTTTAAGGCTGGCTCTAATCACAAGTTCGGAGTTGTTTATTTCGATGAATACGGTCGCCCAGGGTATGTGAACGAACTTGGAGACACATATGTGAAGCCATTCGGAGATTCTGTTAGGAGTTCTAAACACGGTCCTTGCACCATATCCATAACCTTTGAGAACGACGCTCCAGACTGGGCTAAGTCGTATCAGATTGTCTACTCAGACATGGGGAGCTGGGAAAGCTTTACTACGTTTGTCGTGGGTGGAGGATTCTTCAAGAAGACGGAGGTTGATGATGAGACAAACCCATCGCCCGACGAACCAAAGTTGGTCACAGAGCGAGACAAGCTTTACCTAAGTTTAAATACGCTCGTTAAATACCAGGTAGACAAAGGCGCCTTAAAAAATTACGTTTATACGCCTGGAGACAAGCTGAGAATCATTAGTTTCAGAGATACTACTGGTGCTAGCGACAATACGTACTTTGCAGATTCAGACAAGTTCATTTTCGATGTTGTAGGAATTGAAACCCTAACCAGTCATATCGATGAATCTACAGACGAAAGCACCACTGGGGTTCACACAAACAGAAGGGGAAGGTTTTTGGTTGTTTCGCCGCCTCAAGGTCAGTACCCCACAAACTTTGACCCAGACAAACCAAATTCTGAGGGTAACTTCTGGGATCATGAGTGCGTAGTAGAAATACTAACACCTAGAAAGACTCCACCTACTGAGATATTCTACGAGATAGGAGAGTCAAGGCAGGTGCTGGGAACACGTCAGCTTACTTCAGGTAGCAATGAAAACCACAACGATGGGGACCCTATTGAAATCACAGAGGGTAGTGTGTACTACGGCACCAGATCAGTTGTAACCCCAAATGTGTACACTAACAACGACTTCTTCAGCACAACAAACATTGAAGATTTTGATTATGACGTGCGTCCGCTTGAGTCTATGGATGCGTCTGACTTTATTGAGTCTAGATGCTGGAGCCGTGGAAGAGCTCACGTCAAGTATGATGATGCCGCTAACATTGACTACCCCAACAGAATAGTATACAGCTCTGAGTTCAACGACCCGCTTGGGAACATCACATTCAACCAGTTCAACCCTGGTTCGCTTTCGTTCAAAGACCTGCCGAGAAACTTCGGCGCTGTAAACTACATAAACGAGTACAATCAGAACCTCGTCGCCCTTCAGGAAAACAAGCTGTCACTTGTTCCCGTGTCTAGAAACGTAATCGAATATGCTGATGGAGCATCAGCCATCACGGCTAACAAGTCTGTGCTGGGGACTCACAAGGAGGCAAATGGAGACTTTGGTGTCGGTTCTGATCAGTCCTCTGTCTTTGTGCGTGACGGCATGGTATTCTTTTCCGACAGGTCTCGACAGAAGATTCTGATGGCTGCTGGAGCAAATATGGTAGCTATTTCTGACGTGGAGATGAGTTCGTTCTTTGAGGATGAGTTCAATGCAGAGGCGTTGGCAGACGGCAGCGGAGGCAGAGTTATCACTGGATATGACCCAGAAGACAATATTCTGTTCGTTACGGTTGAGTCTAAGGCGGATTCGGGGTCTGATGCGTATTCAGGCACGACAGTCGGGTACTCTATCTCGGACAAGAGATGGATTAGTAGATACGACTTCCAGCCGTCGAACTACGCTACCATCGACAACAAGATGCTTTCTGGCTTCAAGTATGACGACACTACGCACTACTTGTTCAATAGCCACTCAGGCACTACGAGAAACCAGTTTTACGGGACGTCTTATCCGTCTTCCGTAAAGGTCGTATCAAAACTTTCTCCTTCTCAACCGAAGGTGTTTAATGCGCTGTCTTATGAGGGTAACTCAGGGTTGTGGACAGTTGCTGACGAGGGCGTAAAGACGAATCTCGACCAGGACTCAAAGGGCGCTGTCGTATTTACCGAAAAGGAAGGGTCATATTACGCTCAGTTCCCGAAAGTAAAAGCCGATAACTACGTGTACATTGGTGAAGGGGCCAGCAATGACGGAGCGACAATAACGCTATCCAACATGCCGAGAATCAACAGATTAGGAGTAAGGGCGGTTGGCCTTCTTGTTTTCTGGGAGAGCGAAGGAAACTACAATCAGATCTCTTCCTCTCCCGCTATCAACAGTTACAGTCAAGCAGACGGAACCATTACCATTGGTTTGGCTCCTGGCGCTCAAGACTTTGTTGGCAAGGATATCTACGTCAAGATTGACAACGACGAAGACTCAATGCGTGGACATTGGGCAGAAATAGAACTATCGAACAGCAGCACCTCGGCTCACGAGCTCTACTGCGTAAACACTCACATCACCCCATCTAAGTTGCACCACCCCTTAGGTCAACAATAATTATATTTGCATATGGCTGAACTCAAAGACTTACTAAAATACATCCCAGAAGCTGTAGGATACTTCCAGGGGCGACGTGCGATCAAGGACGAAGTAGCTCGACTGAGGGAGCAGGACCCCGTGCGTCAAGACCGCATCGATATGGACCCAGGCTTGCAGCAGGCGTTCAGGGAGGGAAACACCCGTGGGGATATTGACCAACAAGAAAATATTGGTCGCGCAGTACAAGAAGCAATCAGGAGAAACCCAAGAAACATCGCTAAGGCTATTGAGGCTGGTCAGGTAGCTAGTGGCAAGACGAGAGCAGCTGACGACCTCAGAAGAATCAGAAACCTGCAAACCGCTGGTACGCTGGGACAGAGGCTGAATCAGCTTAATGCTACTATTGATCTTGGTAACGAGATGCGGGAGAGACAGCAAGAGGATAGAATTGCAAATACTGAGTTCCAGAAGAGAAGACTGAATATGAGAGGTCTTAGCACCCTCGGCGATCTTGTTGGTGACGCTACCAATCTTAACTTGGCTCCCCCTGCGGACAACTTGGGAACCAAAGAAGAAGAGATCATAGACAAGACAGAGCCAGTATCCCAAGAAGAAATTCTTAGAATGATCCAGAGCGGTGAAATTGATTTAGAAGGGATTCAAGAGTTCGACGATGAAGATGTGGAGGACATTCCTTTAGATTTTACTTTGCCTTCTTCATCTCAAAAAAGACAATCAGATCTAGAAGGGTATCTTCAGGGGGGCTTTGAAGACCTTGAAAACAAAGGCTTCCCGCGTCGAGAGGGTGGCGCCGTGGTCACCCCAGACGGATACGACCACGACGGCGTAGACATCAATATGACTGACGCTGAAAATGGTAAGTTCTTGGGTAGTGTAGAAAGCGCTGAGATGATCGTCAACGCAGACGACACGAACGAGGGTCTGAGACTAGCCAAGAAAAACCCCGACAATCCGTTGTCCAAGTGGTATCTTAACCTCACGAAAAGATTCCAAAAAGAAGCTAAGGAAAGAGAGGCTCAAAACAAACGATAATGTCGCAGACAAAAAAACAACAGAGTAATCAGTCCTTCTATCCTGGGATAGATATTGCGGGCCAGGCAGTCAATGACTTTGTTGGCTTGCAGAATCAGCGTATCCTCAAGGACCAGGCCCTGCTAAAAGCGGAGTCTGACCTTGCTGTGGCTCAGCAGAAAGCTGAGGGGGACCTCCAGAAGGAGATGCTGAAGCAGCAGACCAAAGCTATTGAGGCGGAGCAGAAGGCGCAAGAGGCTGCCAGGAAGGAGATGGAAAAGCTTAGGTCTGATTTGCCCATTCAGGCTGGAGGCTTATTCAATTCTCATGCTCAAGCCTTGTTGCAGGTTGGTGGCATGATGTCTGAAGATCTCCCAGGAATGATCGAGAACCTTGGTGTAGATGGTGCAGCCGCAAAAGCAGCGGAGTTTAAGGGGTATCATGATGCGTTTGAAAAGATGCACACGAAATACATGACTCTGGGCAACAACATGGCTTCAAAAACAGGCACGGAGCTCGACGGTGAAGCGGGTATGGTTGAGGGGTATGACGACATTGCTTTCAATGAGTCTACTCGTGTAGCAAACCTTGCGGATAGGTTTTTAGCCACTAGAGATGAGAACTACAACTACTTCGTTGAAGACAGAGGCTACAAGGATGCCAATGGAAACAAAGTGCAGGGTTTAGGCGTTTTACCAATGGCTGATTGGGTTAGAGCGGTTCAAGATCAGGACATACCAGGACTGTTTAAATCGCAACCCAAATTAATTTATGACAAAACGTTAGACGAAGCGTTTAATTCTATTACAACAAACGACAAAGGTGACGTTAGAATGCCAAGCGGATTCAAAACAGATGAAGCCCTTGACATCTTCTTGGACTTTAACTTAAACCAGAAGACGGCCACCGAGAAAAACAAGCCATTGTTTAATGCGGCTATTTCTCAGCATGCCATCAACGAAGGAATCACTTTCAAACAGGTCATGGATGACCCCCAGGAGCGCACCGAAGCTTTACAGAATTTTAGAGAAAGCTTTAAGCAGAAAGCAAAGGACTTTAGAAAGGCACAGCCGTCTACAGGAAGCAGCTCTACCAAATCTGGAGAGACTGGTAAAGAAATTCTTGAGGATCAAGGATTTGGGACAGTAAATGCCGAGCAGGTTCAAAAAGTCGCTGAATTGTTTGCGGGAGATGTCGGCGGACCTGTAAGCGCTGAGTCCATGGGTATCACTAACGTGGCGACAACAGGAGCGGTGTCTGTTAGCCTTGGCGATGAGTTTGCGACCAGTATAGGAGCCGAATATGATGACTTTAAGGTAGAGGAAGCGGCCTTTGATGCCGATGGGAATATCTATGTGGCTTTATCAGGAAGCTACGGATACAACCCGTTTGAGGATGTAGACTCTATAGAGGGGACGGGAATAAACGCTATAGAGTACGAAAACAAAACAAAGGACTTCATCATCGATAAGTTTGGGTCTGGGTACGTTACAATACTGCAAGGGCTGGGAGATGAGCTGTTAACCGAAACCGAGAGCGATAAAGTCAAAGACTTTTATGAGGGGTTAGATACTCCGTCTCAGGCTAACTTCTATGCGGGGCTCATGGTGCTTGCAAAAGAAACAAACCCCACCTTCGAACAGAAGGTAAAAGAATCTTTCAACACCAACGTCCGAGGTATTACGTATGACGAGCTTATTAGCGCTCTTCAATAATTTCGTAAATTAGCGGTATGAATTCTGAGCCAACTCCACAACAGCCTACTCTCGACGAACTCATTGAACAAGGCAAGGATGATTTGTTTCTCGCTGCAAGCGGATTTAGCGGGGCAGAAATAGAAGAGGCAACTAAAAAAAAAAGTACCGACGACCTGCTGAGCGGAAGTTCTACGGGATTGTCATCGGTAGATTCTCCCTCGGACTTACAATCTCCAAAGCCAGACGCTGACCTTGTAGACTGGGCATCGGGCCAGACAATCCTGATGAACAGTGTTACGGAAAACACGTTTGATGTAAACACTGGCGAGGTTACAGGAGAGATTGTAACCAAAGCTGCTCCTGGCTCTGCTTTCGTGCAGCCATCTATCACTGAGACGACATCAGACATAGAGAAGGAGACAGACGTACAAAGACAGCAACTAGGCGAGGATGCTGATTTTTACGGAGCTCCAAAAAAGGGCAAGAAGAGAGTTGTTGCTTTCGGTAGGGGAGAAGATACTTACGAGAGATATAGGGCTTTATCAGAAGGTCCAGCAGCTAAGGCCCTTGAGTACAGGGAAACAGCTAGAGCTTTGGCTAAAAAAACCCTCGCCGAGCAAGCAACCTCCATGGGGAGCCCAGAAGAACAAGCTGCTCAAAAAAGCCTTTTGGAGACCCTGAAAGAAGCTCATGAGATAGACCCTAATTCTACTCAGTTTAATGTAGATGCGATCACGAATGAGCGGCTTCAGATTCAGGCAAACAACAATGAAGGTTATACCGAGCTCAAAGAAAGAACTTCAAAGGAGCTCGAAGAAGTTACCGAGAGACTGAAGGCTAATCAATATAGCTCAGACACTCTTATACCTGGAGCGCCATCATATGCTCAAGATCTGAAAACCGCAAGAGAAAAAAGGCTTGAGGACGAAAGCAAAAGGGCTGAATTGCTTGCTGTCATAGCTGACGACCATACTATGGCTCTTGAAAGGGAGAGAAGAACAATTCTTCAGGAAGCGTATCAGTTAGCAAACCCAGCTCCACAGAGAAAAGAAGGAGAGGGCTTCGGAGAGTTCAAAGAAAGGGAGATGGATTGGCAAACAAGAGTCCGTCAAGTGGAGCACATGTTGCTTAAAGGCGGGCTTTCTGTTGATATCGATGATGACGGCTACCTTTCTGAGCCTAGTTCTGGAATCGAAGATCGAATTATCGATGTAGCCCTCATGGTAAATCAAATAGTTGATATGTCTGCCTACGGTGTAGGAACGGCATTCTCTATGCTCCCAGGAGCGGAAGAAAGCATGATGGACCATGTTCGTCAGTCGAGAGAGTTGCAGAAAAGACTGAGATCCAAGAAAAGCACTAAGGCTATTTCTTTCGCAGAAGAAGCAAGATTCGGAGCCGCAGAGTGGAAAGACTCCATGGTTTTTCTTGATGATGTTATAGGCAACTCTATCGTTTCTCTCCCCCATACAGCAGTAGCTATTGGGGTTGGTGCAGTCACTGCAAACCCCGTAGCACCAGCGGTAGCAGTTAGCTACCTAGCTGGAGTGCAGCAATACTGGGAGAGCAAGGTAGACCCCTCATTTGACACCTTTGCTATCAATGGAGCCTCGGTCGGGCCTATTATCATGGGTAAAATCAATGAATACTACGCAACGGAAGGGAATACAATTAAGACAGACGAAGAGGGTGACTACATTTTAATTGACAGCCAGAGAATTGACGTAGAGCAAAACAACACCATGCGTTGGGGGTATTCGACCGCCATCGGCTTTGCTGAAGGTATCCCAGAGGCTGTTGGTGCTAAGCTCCTTACCAGTGCGATAAAGCAAGCTGGGACTGGAGGCAGTAGATACGCTCTTGAGAACATGTTCAAAGGTGCTTTTAAAGCCTACGGCAAGGGTTTTGCCGCTGAAGCCCCCCAGGAAGCAGTAACAGAATATCTCACAATCCTCGCTGACGCATCAATCAAAGGCGAGTACATCGATCCCGTAGAGGCTTTTGCTAGGATATCAGAGTCTTTCGCTACTGGGGGTTTCAGTGGTGGAGGAATATCTTCTGTAGTTACAACTACACAAAGAATCAACCAGACCATCAAGGCTGCTGACAGCAACATTAAAGGATTTTGGAATAGGTTAGAGAGCGGCCACAAAAAACTGCAAGCACAACAGCCTTATCAAGCTGTCCTTAACAACGTGACAAGCAGACTGCAAGAGGTTAGGCTTCCAGGTATGGAAGAAGCCAACAAGGCCGCCGATCAGCTCAGAGAGGCCCAGAAGTCTGGAAACGCTACGGAAATAGAACTTGCAGAGCTGAACCTAAGAGAGAAGCTGGACGAGGTGGAAGTTCAAGATGAACAGCTGAAGGAAATGGTTTCTGAGCTCTCACAGAGCGACCCCGCATTGGCAGCAACGATCGTTGATCTTGCTGAGCAAGCACAGGCAACAGAGGACGTACTGAAGAGAGATAAAAAGGTAATTGACGAAACTCCTACCGCCCGTCCAGCGGCCTCTCAAGCTGCAAAGGCGGCTCGCGAAAACCTTAACAAAGCTATAGAAGAGGGGCAGAAAAGGCTTGAGGGGAGAGAGAAGAAAGACCCAACGTTTGTGCAGGAATCACAGACGGAAGGGCTGTCTGATAGGCTGTCTAAGCCTTTGCTGGACATGGAGCAGGACTTCAAGCCAACGGCGCAAGAGATGTCAGACATCTTTGGAAAGCCTATTGAGGAGGTCCAGAAGTACTTGGAACAGGTTTCAGCAAGCACGGCATACGCTGCTATGTCTGTTGGGCAGATGGTGCAGGTTTATGAGAGCGATGAAGCATACCTGGCTGCTGTTCCAGACAGGGCTCTTGCGGAGCGACTGCAAACGTCTGCTCAGTATGACTCAAAGACAGGCACTATTCACCTTTCTCCAAAGGCGACGGCATTTGATGTTATCGAAGAGAGCATCCACAACGACGTTAGAGAAAAAGGCATTGAGGCCGAGGACTTGAAGCAGATGGCCGAGGAGTTGCTCAACTCTGAGAACGAAGAGGTCAAGCGGGTGGCTGAGGCAAGAAGCCAGAGATACAGCGATAGCAGAGACCAAAACGAAGAGATCGTGGTTGGTGTACTCAGGGAAGTCAAAGGCCCTAAGTTTCAGAACCAACAGCTTAGAGAGTTAGCTGCCGAAACGACACAGAAATACGGAACGCAGAGAGTCCAAGCCTCTATGGACGAAGCCATGACGAGTGAGGCTGTTAAGTATGACAGATACGCTCAGATATACAGCGACTACGCCAAGGCGGGCCTCAGCGACTTAGATAGAAGGTTTGGTAAGGATGTTGTCGATCAGGTGCTAGAGGAGCGAGAGAGGTTCATCATTGATAAGCTCGGAGACACAGAGGCGACACCTCGAACCGCTGATGAGCTTCGTCAAGACGTTGGCTACAACGATGTGCTTGATATTCTTGATGATATCGAGGCCGACGGTGGGCGCACCACCATGAACGAAGGCTACAAAAAGTCTGCTAGATTCGGTGTTACAAACACAAGTACGAGGGAGGTTTACGAAGCCATGCGGGAGTATGAAGGACTCATTGGTGAAGATGGGCTACTACTGAAGGATGTTCCTGTTCTCGTCATGAGTATCGACGAGGTTGGCGAAGTCACTTGGGAGGGAGAGGTTTACGAATCGGGCATGGATATGGAAAAATACTCTTCGGAACGAAGGGCAAGTTTTATAGCAGCTAGTAGCGATAAAGCTACAGCCACTAGATTTATGAAGAAACTTTCGTCTTTGCTCCCAGAGAACTCCAACACCGTTGTTATTCTTTACAAGAACATGGGGGTAGACGCCGCTCAAAGTAATGTTTCTTTCTTTAGGAAGGCACTGGAAGCTGTAAGCAAGAAACTTGCAGATGGGGAATTGTCTTATCAGGCCGTTAAAAAGGCTATACTTCAGTCTCATGAAGACGCTTTGTCAATAGAAAAAGTTGGCACAGGAAAAAAAGCCGCATACGAAACGAAAAGGAAAAGAAGGGTGTGGTTTGTTCAATACAGAACCCCAACCAAAAAGGGTTCAACCGTAAAACTAGAAACCTTTAGAACTAAAGCTGAGGCCCTGGCTTGGGAAAAAGCCAACGTAACAAACGTAGAGGATCGAACTACAGAAAGGGTTTTCTATGATACACAAGACACCGTTCTGAGGGTTGGTCAAAATCTTGCTGAGATTTACGAAGCGCTTAAGGCTGCAAAAAAAGAAGAGTCTGAAGGTCTTGTTAAGGAGTATATCGAGGCTATGCTAGAGGATGTATTCTCTGATACTCGAACGCCCATGTTCTTCTCCATGAGTATAAATCAGAGAAATCTGTTTTTGAACTCGCCTGGGTTTAAGAAGATACTCAGCAAGCAGGAGAGAGAAAGCATTTCCAGCTCGATTACTAGTCCTTTTGTAAAGCCAAACAGCTTTGGCCTTATAAATGGATTCACCATAGCTGATATTGATTTCACTCAAGGTCTTAAGTCTCAGCCTAGAATCACACAAAAGGATAGGCTCACTCAATACAAGTACGGCATACCCGTAAAGAGGTCCGTCTTTAAACCCCTGTCTGAGGCTGTAGCCCCATCTGAATTTAAGTTCTCGACAGAGGCTATAGTTCGGTCTAGACTGGCAGCTAGGTATCAAAACGAAGTGGTAGATTCTTTCTCCGTTGAGGAAGCAAAGATCGATAGAAGAGAGGCTGAGCTTCAGTTGCTTAGTAACTCACTGGTTAGCTCCCGCTTCATGGGCATGCCTGATAAGCCATTCACTATGAACTACGTAGAAGAAGTGGTGAACAGCAAAGGTACATGGTCAAACGCAGTACACAGAGAGAAGACGTTCCAAGACGGATGGCACTTCTGGAATTGGTGGGTTTTGCAGACTGGTAACGGAAAGGTAGACAAGCTTGGGGGTTGGGGATACATGGATGAGAATGGAGCATTCAGAAGACTCGGCAACATCCCTAAGAAAAAGGACAGGGCTACGGGTGAAGTCTTAGAACTTGAGCCGTTGTTCCGAAGCAACCAACAGCGTCAGATCGACAATAACGTAAGAGAAGCTGAGATAGCAACTCAAAGAAAGGAGCAAAAGGAAGCAGACTTCTTAGCTGCTGAGCAAGCACTTCAGGAGAAATTGGACGAAGAAGGGGCTGATTACAGTTATTCTGTCTTGGCTAATGGCTACGGAGCCTCTGAGTTCGAGGCTCCAGGGGCTATGGGTGGTTTCAACAACAGGAGCGCCGAGGTAGTCCGAAAGGTGGACGCCTTCTACGAAGTAACCAAGAAGATTAAGAACCTTCAACCTGGAGAAAAGACAGCGTGGATGCCGTCTGACTACTCTGATGCCAGCCAAGTCATGGAAGGCATGGAGTTGGTTACACTTGCGGGCAGGGGCGTAAACTTTGGGGCTGACTTCTCTTTAGGTAAGTTGATAAACTTCAGAAGAGAGCGGCAGTTCTTAGAGCGCAAAGAGCCAAACCTGGTGTACTCAGTAGAGAACATTGACGGAAGATATGTGGCGAGGCTGAGTATTGCCGTTTCGGCTGAGAACATGGACTTGATTGAAGAGTTCAGAAAGCGTCCGAAGCCAAGAACTAGACAGGAATTCCTCGATGCGTTTGAGGTGTTCCGAGAGGGCGAGATAATTGATGATAGTGATGTGAAGTCTGCAAGGTTCATGCCTCCTCGATACTATCAATTAAAGGAAGATAGAGGTGCATATCAAGGCACTATCGACTTCCTGAATACGTGGTTGGTCAACAAGTACGCCGATGTAATCGGGTTGCAGGACCAGATCGAACAGGAGAGAGGTCAGAAACTCCCTGAAAGCCAACGATTTAGCGAAGTAGAACAGCTTATGTATGGTCGGGCTCGACAGGCCATGGACAACCTGGAGGTTGTTATGCAGGACGCTAGAACCAAGATGAAGGAGTTCGGCCTGACGCACAGCGAGGTAAGCGAGTTCATGTACGCGCTTCACGCCCGCGAGCGTAATGCCAAGATCCTGAAGACCCGTCCTGATCTGCCAAATGGTTCGGGTATGACTAACGAGAGAGCAGACGAAATCCTCGCCAACAACGACAGCCCTCAGATGCGAGAGGTGGTCAAGATGTTCTCTGACTTGGTTCAGGACACCCGCAACACGATGGTGGATATGGGCCTTGAGACACAGCAGAGAATCGACGCTTGGAACGATCTCTATGAGAACTACGTACCGCTTCAAGGATTTGCCGAGGATGAGCTCGATTTGAATTCTAATAGCTACCCTACAGGAGGGGCTGGAATGAGCGTATATGGCTCTAAAACGAAGGCAGCGATCGGTCGTGAGTCTGAAGCTGCCAACGTGCTGGCAAACATCGTGATGCAAAACGCAGTCACGCACCAGTGGGCAGAGAAGAACAAGACGCTACAGGCTATGTATCAGCTGGTCAAGAAGAACCCGCAAGAGTCCGAAGGCGTGATGTCGATTGTGAATCAGTCGAAGCCGCTCACGAAGCTTGACGAAAACGGAAGACAGGTGGGGATGACTATTGCTGAGATGGAAGCAAGCCCTAATACAGTGGCTGTGCGCATCGATGGTAAGCAGGAGTTCATCTACTTCAATGACCCGTACTACGCTTCTGTCCTCAACGGCATGACCATGGAGAACAGCAACACCTTCATCAAGATGATGCGAGGCCCTGTTGGCTGGCTGAGAGGCGTATTCACGCAGTGGGACCCTAACTTCTTTGTGTCCAACTTCGCTCGTGATATGGGTGGCTCTATCTATAACGCTGCCTCCGACCTTGAAAACGGCGAGCTTGGAAACATCGATACCAAGGGCTTCCAAAAGGAGATGATGGGGAATTCGTTTAAGTTCCTGAAAGCCCTTCTGGCAACCAACGCTATGGGTAAGCCGCTCGATTCTCAGACGGAGGCGTGGATTTCAGAATGGAAAGAGGCTGGCGGTCAGACAGGATGGAACTACATCGATAATCTCAAGGAGATTGAAGAAAAGCTGATGGTCTTGTCAGATGACATAACCAAAACCCAGGCCCTGAAGGAATCGATTTTTGGTACACCTCAGAAGTTTTTTGGATGGGTAGAGGGTGTGAACGAAGCATTTGAGAACAGCATACGATTGTCAGCGTACGTCACGGCAAGAAACCGAGGTGCATCTAGACAGCAATCGGCTGTGTTCTCGAAGAACATCACGGTGAACTTTAACCGATCAGGAGAAGCTGGTCCAGTTCTGAACTCTGTGTATCTTTTCTTCAACGCAGCAATTCAGGGTAACCTCAGAGTGTATAACTCCGTAGCAAAGCCGAAGCCTATTAAGAGACCTGACGGAACTTCTAGAGAGTTTTACGAAAGAGCTACAAACGCTCAGAAGATTGGGGCAGGCATGGCTGGATTCTCTGGTATGCTGACGTTGCTGAATATTGCTCTAAGCGGAAAAGACCCAGAAGATGATGAGTTGTGGTACAACAAGATCTCTGAATACGACAAGTCTAGAAACATGATCATCTGTTATGGTCAGGATAGAGACGACTTCTTCAAGATTCCTTTACCTTACGGGTATGGGCTCTTCAACAACATGGGTATGGCCCTGGCAGAGACCAGCACTGGAAACAGAAGTATCAACTCAGCAATTAACCTGTTGGGGACTACAGCGTTTACTTCGTTCTCTCCTATCTCGTTTGGAGGCATCGATGAAAACCCAGGCGCGTTTGTTCTGAGATCGTTTGCACCTACTGTAGTCAAGCCGTTCGTGGAGATGGCCGAAAACAAAACATACTTCGGGGCTCCAGTAACTGGCGAGCAGCTGCCGTTCGGAACACCAGTGCCGCAGTCTCAACTCTCGTTTAGATCTCCCCTCAAGATGCAGGAGTACTTCGAGTTCATGAACCAAGCCACAGGGGGTAGCCAATTCAAGTCAGGGTGGGCAGACTTCAACCCAGACTACGGATGGTACCTGTTTGAATACATGGTAGGCGGTTCGGGTCAATTTATAATGCAAAGTGGGGAACAAGCCAGAAACCTCTATGAGATGTCCAGAAGGTCTGCCGAGAAGGTAAAAGAGGCCACGACTATTGACGAGGTTGTAAAGGGCTTGGGCTACGGATTCGGAGAAGAAGGCGAAGTAAAGATTAGATACAACGAGGTGCCGATTGTAAAAAAGCTTTACGGTGAAGCCTCTCCTTTCTACGACGTAGAGAAGTTCAAAGAGAACCAAGAGGTTGTGCAACAGCTCTACAGGGAAATCAGAGAAAAAGAGATTGTCGCTGAGCCTGGAAGATACAACGGTATCCAGGGGTTGTACGCAGACCTTAAGAAGAGGGACAAGCTATTGAAGTCGGTCAGAGAAAACATCAGAAAAGCAAGAGACATAGATAATTATATCGACCGTCAAAACAGAATATTTGAACTGTACGAAACGCAGCGTAGAATCATGGCGGAGTGGAACTATAAATACGATACAGTACGTGGAAAAGATTAAAGACACCAAGTTGGGCGCCTGGCTCAAAAGCAAGGCCCCTAACGTACTCGATACAGTTGGCGACCTTTTACCAGACAAGGGTGGCCTCGCCATTGTAAAAAACCTGATAAAGAAGGAGCCAGGAATCGACCCAGCTGAAGCAAAAGCTAAGATCGATGCTGAGGTTCAGTTCCAGAGAAATGTGACAGAACGTTGGCAGGCAGACATGAGCAGTGACATCAAGCTCGCGAAGCTGATCAGACCGATTATGTTAATAGTGCTAATATCTGTTTTCGTAGTGACCATGTTTCTAGATTCTCTTGATAATCAGCCATTTAACGTAAAAGATAGTTACGTATCTTTGTTAGAAATCCTTATGCTCACAGTGTTCGGAGCATACTTTGCTGGGCGAACGGTAGAAAAAACTAGAAAATGAAAGTAAGCGAATCGACAGAGTTTACTTTGGACGTCAAGACGTTGGTCTTGATTATTAGCTTCGTAGTGACAGCTGCTGGCATGTGGTTCGCCTTGCAGGGCGACATCGAAGAGGCTAAGCGTCTTCCAGAGCCAGTAGTAACTAGGACAGAATACGACCTCAAGGACAAGCTTATTCGTGAGACCATCATGAATACTCAAGAGAAAGTTCAAGAGAATGGTGAGAAGCTTGACCTGATTGAAGAAAGACTTTATGAGATCAGTGTTAGCGCAAAAAGAAAATGAAATGGATTGTTGCAATACTTGCCCTGTTTTTTTCATCTTTGGTTCTTGCCCAGGATGTAACTGTGATTCAGATCAACGCGAAGTGGAACAGGTCTAACACCGTAGACGAACTTCGAAATTTAGAGGGATGCGACTACGTGTTTGGATGGTTGGAAAACCAGCCACACGAGATACAAAGCACCATCGCTTCTGTGCCTGTTGTCGTTATATACAAAGATAACATAGCTAGGCAGCAATATGCCGCAGATATAACTCTCAAGCTAAATGCTACCTTTGAGGAGA
>Ga0208157_1000408_pt1 | contig 23836 bp, 21 predicted proteins | sample 5_EtaG_FD_184077 | JGI IMG/M metagenome (GOLD analysis project Ga0208157, IMG submission 184077) | Marine viral communities from the Subarctic Pacific Ocean - 5_ETSP_OMZ_AT15132 metaG (SPAdes) (version 2) | ecosystem: Environmental > Aquatic > Marine > Oceanic | place: Pacific Ocean | collected...
AATGGCTTCCGAGTTACGCATATTTTCCGGCACTCGCGTCCAGTAAACAAAGCTTAACCCGGCAGCGGTGCGCTTGCCGTGATCGTGAATCGGGTTGTAGTCCCCGGGCAAACTGTCAACCACCCAAGCTTCGTAGCAATTCGCCGCGACGTAAGGACAGTTAGGGTCTTCTTGCGAGGCGTAGAACTGCTGAACGTACTGCATAGCCATGGACTCGGCGACCCCGTAAACACCATGGAACGGGTCGCAGTAATCTTTGTCGAGATATATCTGTTCACCTTCGTTGATCTGACCAACCAGTTGATCTGAAAAATCCACCTGTTCCTTTTGAAGCTTTATTTCATCGATTTCATGGTTAACGCCTTGGTTAAACCAAAAAGGTAACGTGGTCTCCAACACAAAAAAATCGATAATCGAATGTGCTTTTAAGTCGGCAGAAATATTACCCTTGTAGTTGCGATGCGCCTGTCCGACGTCGCGCCTACCCACCTTCCGTTCGTCAGCGGACGCTTGAGCCCTATCCATCGTTTTGTTCTCCCATGTCTCTTTTGTAGTGTTCTAAGAAAAGGTTTTTGGCCGTACAAGCGCCATTGAAAACTTTTTCAAAATCCCTGTCCAAGTCTGCGGCGTAGTTTGAAGCGAGAGATAGGAGCGCCGCCGCCATTACTACCCTTGTGATCTCTTCCGCGGTGTCGGGGTCTTCCTTAAAATCCAGAGTAAGCGCTTCGACCAACTTCCTTGCCCAATAAGCTCGTACTGATTCGTGCAGGCTCATCTTTACATCGTCTATAAAGTTCTGAAAAAACGGTTCCGATATGTCCAAGTTTTCGTGATTGATCCGGAGCCGCTGCACCTCGTCTTGAAAATCCCTCAAGCGTATGACGTTGTCGATAGGCACGGCGTGGCTGTCTTCTTGGTTGGCGACATGAATTGCCATCAAGGCTCTTTGGAGTCTAAGGTCTGTTATCTTCAAAATGTTTTCTTCACGCGGAAGCGGCAACGTCCCAAACCTAAACGCTAGCTCTTCCGCTTTTTGCCCTATCAAATCCTGAACGCGGAAGCGGTCCTCTTCTTTTATAAGTTGAAAAGGGTAGCTCGTTGTGCCGTAAACGGCATGAAAGAGACCGGCAAGCGCAGTGTCGAAAGGGTGGTCGTCCCTAAGCAGAATGTTGTACGTTCCCACAAGGTGGTCATACAGGGATTTTACGCCGTGAGGATGTTCCTTACACCCCAACTCGTCTAAAAAACCAAACAGTTTTTTTTCTGTATTCTCCATCACAATCACTCCATATCAACAGTGTCGCTGCCCCACACCGCCTCCGGCTCAATAGGCTCGTGGTCCGCGGGCCGGTCTGCGTAGATCACGGCCATTACCTTTTCAGTAGAGCCGTCTTTGCCAATGACCGTTATTGGCAGCCTCATCCTTACGCTCATTTTTAATCTCCTTTATTAATTCAGCGTCGGGATAATCCAGACGAACATCCTCGACAGTTTCGTACATTGTCTCGAAAAACATTTCCTGCCCTTCGCCGTAGCAGACTGGGCACTCGCGAGATATTTCGAGCGTTTCGCTAGCCATGTGAACTAACCGTCCAAAGCCTTCACACTCTCGGCAGATGATCGTTACCTCAAACACGGGCATTATCCGAAAACGACGCGGATAAAGTTTTGAAGAAAAATAGTGATAAGCTGTTCCATGTCTTCCTCCTATTTAAATGCGGGCCCGGTCACCCACCCCACGAGCGAGTGTCTGGTTCCTTTGGTTACGGGGGTTACTTCGTGCAGCGCGTAGCTTGGAAAAAAAGTAATCGCGCCTTGGTCGCGGTCCGTGGGCTTTGAAGCGTTGTCGAAGTGAACGATCAAGTCGCCGCCCTCGTACGAGTCCGGCGGAGATAACTGAACGCTAAAACTTAGCTTGCGGTGGTCCAGCGTCTCGTTATCAGGTACGCCCGCATCAACGTGCCGCCCGTAGAAGCCTTTGTCGCCATTCTTATATGTTCCGAACTGAAGGTTCTGGATGCTTCTAAGGTCGAACTGGAACCCGCTTTCGTTGGCAGCCACTACCTCTCCGCAAAGCGCTTCAAATATCCAGCGGTTCTCAGGCACATCGGAGTAAAGAAACTGAACGTCGGTCACGCGTACCTCGTCATTAACAACTCCGGAGCCAACCTCCGCTGGTTTCTGTTCAGAAGCGCGGCCTTTCTGTTCTCGGCAAGCCGACACTATCTCGGCGCACTGACCGACGCTGAACACGCCTCGCTTATGAAAGGTTTGAAAGTTGGGGATTTGATACAGGCCCCACTGAAACGTGTGGGTCTTTTCGACAGGCAATGCGGCCTCTACGGGTTCGCCCTCTTCAAAATATACTCTCCACTCGACGTGCCATTCTTGCTCGAAAGGCGGTCTTTCGAAAACAACGTCCTCGTCATAAAACACGGCGACGCCGGGCCGCATGTTTATCTCTTTGCCTGCCGCAGTCGTAAGGCCCCAGTCCTTCCATACGCCCTCGCAATGCGAAGACAGGCAGAGATTTAGCCAGTACCTGCGGGAAACAGCCTTGGGTGCTTTTTCACGAACACTTCCAGAATCTGGAGCTTCTATCAAAACGCATTCTTGCGATTTAACGACGAGGCTTTTTCCGATGGAGTCTCCCAGCTTTTTTGCAGCCTGCTCCGCGTAGGCTTGCAGCATGGGCGGTTCCTCCACCTCTGGCATCAACTCAATAGCGCCGCCAGCCCCCACGGCAAAAAGAGCCTTAATGATTTTCCCCCGCTCGTCGCTGGAAATAAAATCGCTCATTTCAAGCATAAGGGGCGCAGTCACTCGTCCGGCTTTCCGGGTTCGATGCTGACGTTAAGTACGGCCAGCTTTGCCGCCATGCGCCCGTGATCCAAGATCATCTTGCGGACCGTCTTGCGCGGTAGACCGACGTTTTTTGAACGACCTTTTTGCGAGATAGCAGCAAGCTCGTGGTATTCGTCTTCACTTGTGTAGAGCTTCATCCTCTTTGAATCCTCTTCCAAGCAGCCCGAAGAGCCTCGGCCTTTAAAAAGCTTTCAGGGTCTTTCAGTCCACCGTGATCCTGTAGGCGCTCGGCCTCCATGCGTACCGCCTTATCGACCCACTGCAAGGCAGTAGACCAGTCTTGAACCTCTTCCGTTGCGTTTAAGTAGTCGCTCATATCAATCTCCTCGGTTAAAGATTACCCCTTATAAACTCCCATATAGGGACGGTCAACAAAAAAAGAGCCCCCGCACAGATGGGACGGTGCAGGGGCGCTTCAACCACGGAGAGATAGGTCAGACAATGACCCGGCCAAACTGTATGCGACATCCTCGTTTAGGTCAACCGCCAAGGCCCCGAAAAAGTCCGGAGTCTTTACACTCCGGGCATATGAACATGCCTTTTTCAACAACCTTTATCTCTAGGCAAGTTAGGCATCTTTTTCGTTCGTGCGTCCCACGCTCTATCTGGCGATCTTTAAGGTTTTTCTGTTTTTCGGCTGAGACCATTTGTAAAACACATGCTTGTTTATCTGGACGACGCGGCGCTTCGTTGCTGCCCAGCTTGGTAGCACATAGTCAGCGTGATAGAAAGTTGAACCCTCCGTCGGGTCCATAATCGTCCGGGACAGTACAAGTTCCGAGATCCGTGTTGCGCGGAGCTTGGCCGCCCTGTCGCGCATCCTGTCGCTCTTGCCGTCGCAATAGAACGAGAACTGGCATTTGTGGCGAACGGGCGCACCTGACCGGTAGAGCGGTCCCTGCTTCACGACGCTGCACACGTCGTTCGGAAACCTTCGGTCCTCGACACGGTTCATTACGACAGATGCCACGGCCACTTGACCGACTGTGGGCTCTCCCCTTGCTTCAAAGTAAACGGCAGTAGCAAGGCATAGCAAGGCTGCGGAAAGCATTACCGGCCCTGTCCGCGATACTTCTTAAAGCTCCGCTTCTTGTGCTTGTTCTTAGGCCGCGAAAGATGGCTAGCGCCTATGGCCGTCCGTTTCTTAATCGGCTTATCGCGAAAATTGGCTACGACCTTAGCCATCCAAAATCACCTTCGACGCTTCCATCGGGTAGCTTTTCCGAAAAGCTTCCGATTCGGCGATGTGTATCTGAAGCTGACCGCTGATACTGCGGCCTTCCTTCTGGGATCGCTGCTTTACATCTTGGTAAGTTTGGATCGGCACAAGAATGCTTTTCCACTTAGTCGTGTCCATAGCTAGTCTCCTTTTAAACTGTACGGGAACATATAAGAGTTACTGCGGCTATGCAACAAAAAACCCCGCCGGAGAGGTCAATAACCGGCGGGGTAAGTTTGAGGAGGTCACAGGCGGAGAAGGGATCACTCCGCCGAACCCCAGCTAGCGCCAATCTCAATGTCGCATCGACTGGGGACGTCCAAGTCTATCGCGTTTGTCATTATATTTGCAATAGATTGTGCCTCTTCCTTTCCGGTAACAGAAACCGCTAGCTCATCGTGAATCTGGATAAGCGGAATCTTTCCGGTCCGGTACACGTCCACCATGGCCTGCTTCGTCATGTCCGCCGCGGACGCCTGAATAAGCCTGTTAAGCGCTTTATAGGTATAGGCCCGCTTCAGCCGAGTGGTTTGACCGTACTGGCGCACCGCCTCGTGGTATGGCAATGCCTTGTTCATCTCAAACGAATCGGGCTCCCACAGGTCAAAGCGACACTTGCGGCCCTTCAAGGAGCGGATAGCCCCAAAACTCCCCTTGTCGTTGAGGCGATCTGTCACGCCGCGCATCAGCATTTTTACGAAGGGGACGCGCTCGTGGTACTGATTAACTAGTTCTTTCGACTCCTCTATCGGGATGTCTAACTGGTCTGCCATCTTCTTGGCACCCATGCCGTACATCATGCCGAGGTTGATCGTTTTCGCTTGCTTACGACTGATCTGAGCCATGTCGGCGACCATAGTATGGAAGTCCATTGTCGGGTCGTTGCGGTAGCCGTCCACAAACTCTTCGACGCCGCGCAGGGGAAGACTGCGGCTCTTACCGAACACCGAGGCATAGTGGACCAAGATCCGTGGTTCCTGTTGCGAGAAATCGATAGAAGCCCACTCCTCGCCCTCTTCCGGCAAAAACAGACTACGGATCATCGGCCCCAGTTCGGGGTCTCGTGCCGGGATTTGCTGAAGGTTTGGGTTATTCATCGATATCCGACCCGAGACCGTACCCCCGTCGTCCGACCGAATCTGGTTTATGTGACCATGGATGCGTCCGTCGTCTCCGACGTGCTTCATAATGCTGCTGATAAACGTACCCTGAATCTTGTTCAAGGCCCGTGCATCGACAACCATCTTAGCCAGCGGGTGTTCATGTGCGGTTAAAAACGCTTTCGTAAAGCTGGGAGCGCCGGTCGTCGTCCTTGGATACGACACTGAAAGTTTATCGAAGGCGTCCGCCAGACTTTTGGCTGCCCAGATTTCGACGTGATTCCCAACCAGCTTTTTAATCTCACTGACGACGTTCTTTTCGCGACGGATCAGGGCGTCTCTCGTTTTTGCCGCGGCATCTAGATCCACCCGCACTCCTCGCGAGGTCATGTCTACTAGACAGGGGAGGAGGGCTAGCTCCAGATCAACAATCTCTTGAAGCCCCTCCTGCCCGACCTTTACCTTAAAAAAGTTCCAAAGCTCCAAGGTCAGTTCGGCGTCAGTCTGGGCATACGGCCCAACGTGCATCGCAGGTAGCTTCCACATCTCGGCCTTCGGGTCTAGCCCAAATTCCCGTGCCGCCGCGATGAGATCTTTTTCAGATTTAACCTTATCCAGATAGTCATAGGCGACAGAGTTAAGCGAGAACGACCGACGGTTCTCGTCAAGCAGGCTAGCGACCACCATCGTGTCGATGATGCGACCGTTGACTTCAATACCATGTGCCCGGAGCCAGCCCACGTCGTATTGGGCGTTATGAAAAACCTTGTCCGCGTCCGTGGCGCAGACCTTCTTCATCCAGTTCTCAACCAGCCGACGATCTAGGTTACCGCCCCCAGTGTGACCTATGGGGTAGTAAGCGCACCAACCATCTACCGCGACCGCGTATCCGACGACTTCGCCGTTGTTAATAGGCCAGCCGGGGCCACGTTTCATAAGGTCCGGGTCACGTGTTTCAAGGTCGATTGCGATTTGCTTAGCGCCCGACAGGTCCGGAAACTCGGACGGGGGAACCCACTCGCTATCCGGTGCGAACATAGCCATCTGTAGACTCATTTTTCTCTCCGGGGGCGACGCGGCACCCTTTTTCGTTGAACGCGAACTTTCGGCTTTACCGTCTCGTCTCGGGGTATTCTTCTACGGACGGCTTTCAAAAGATCTTCGGCGATAATCGCCGCAGTGCTTGTTGAAATAGGCACCAAGAAATCGATGCCTTTGGTTTTATCAATCACCCGAAACTGAATGGGTTCTTCGGGACTCGTGTCATAAGGAATTATTAATGTCAAAACGAGTAGGCCTCCTTTGATGATTCCGGCGCAACCAGAAAGAGGTTTTCCTTCGTACGGGTGACCCCAACGTAAAAAGTCCGATGCAGGTCGTTACTGCCCGCCACGTCCCTTGCTGCCTCACGAAGAGCGGCATAGCTACAGTCCGTGTACAAGACCACGTTTCGGGCCTCTCCGCCCTTAGCTCCGTGGATTGTCGAAACGGTAATGCGGGGTTTTTGCGACAACTCTTCTCCTCGCCGCTCAGCCGCTTGAAGGTAAACAAGCTGGTTCTCTGGCGCTTTTGTCAGGACCGCGGGCCACGGTTCGTCTTTCGAAACCATAAGGCCCTGTGCCTCGACCAGTTCATTATAGTCGATTTCGTCGTCGTCTTCGACATTAGGTAGTGCTTTAAAGCCCCTCCGAACCCCGTGGCCGACGTCAAGGAATGAGTACATTTTTCGCGCCTCCAAACCCGCCACCTGTTCTCCTCGCTGTAAGGCCTTCCAACAAAGAACCGCATCAATCAGCTTCTGGCTAAGAGCGCCCTTACCCTGCTTAGTGTCAAACAGGTAACCGGAGGACCGCAGCAAATTAACCGCGCCCTCCAACATATAATTGCACTGGCCGAGAACGAGCCAGTCACCAGCGGCCATGTCCGTCAGTACCGACTCAATACCGTTAATGTACTGCACTGAGCCTTCAATTCCCTGCGGCTGGTATACTTTGGGGAGCCGCCCTTCTACCCGTGAAACGACATTCTCGGCAAGGGCGTGGACCTTTCGCGGAATCCGCCAGCTTGTCGCCAAAACCTCGGACGCCCCGTCAAGCCCTAAGAACTGCTCAACGTCGGCCCCGGCCCATCGAAATATGGCCTGATCGTCATCGCCTGCCACGATCACGCGGTTAGCGGTTTTCTCGGCGAGCTTATGGACGACGTGCCACTGAATTTTGGATAAATCCTGCGCCTCGTCAACAAAGACCGTATCAAAGGTTGGGCAGGTACTGTCCGCCAGTTCAAGGAACAGCAGCAACATGTCCGTAAAATCAAACCGGCGCTCTCCGAACTTGTAGTCCTCGTAAGCCCGACTAAGGTAATCGACCAGCGGCCAAGGCTGGTTATTGGTAATCCCCCATTCTTCATACGCCTGTCGCAGTGGGATCTCCTTGACCTTCGCCATATTTATTAAGCCCATGACCGTTTCTTTATTCGGCAGCGCAAGGCCAAAGTTTTCGGCGTCGGGGTTAGTCGAAGTTGCTTCGAACTCAAACCCCGTAAGGGCGGTCATGTCCCGCCAGTTTTCTTTATCCATCAACTGATCTTTTTTGATCCCGCTGTACATAAAGCAAAAACTGTGAAGCGTCCGAAAATAAGGCAGGTCGTCGGGGCCCATGTTGAGCCGTTCCAATGCTCGGTCACGGGCTTCATAGGCCGCCTTCTTTGTAAATCCGAAGTAACCGATTCGTCCGGGAGCGACGCCACTGTCGATCAGGTCAGCGACCATGTTTATCAAATGAGTAGTCTTGCCCGTGCCGGGGGGTCCGAACACGCGTAAAAACTTAGAAGGGGATGTCATTTATCTCTCCGGTGGCAACGGGTGATGCGACCGCGGCTGGTTGGACCGAGAACGCAGGAATTTTGTAGACGTTTACTGACTCCCCGCTAATCTTTAGCTTAGACGCCTCTCCGCCAATTTCGCGGAGCCTTTGCGCCAACTTGTGGCGCTTATACTCAAAAAACTTATTTCGTTGCAAGAAACTTTCGAGGTCGCGAAGCCGAAGATAGGTAACCGAACTGGTTTCATCGGTCCACGGCTTACCGAGATGTATCTCGTCCCGCGACTGTGCCGTCTGATGGTTGATGCAAAAATCGCGGAGATATTCGTAAAAGATACCTCGGGTCGATTCCTCCTCGGCTACCGGAATAACTGCGGCACTGTTGTCGCGAAGCTCTCCCAATAGTGCCGCGATCCGTGATTCCCACGTGTTCTTCGTGGACGACGGCGGCAGGAAGTTTATCTGCTCCATACACGCTTTCTGGAAAGCGGGCTGCGATAGGAGGCCATCGCTATCCAGTTCGATGGGCACCCCGTTCACGTCCAGAAACCAGACCGGAGGCTGGCTATCGTACTTACGCAAGTTTGCCATCGCTGCCGATGCAGCGCCGCCAACACCGAACTTCCGAGTCAGGCACGTGGGCCGGTCGCAGTACGAGTTTATCGGCGCGTCATTGCACTTGTAGGCGTAGTCTTTCTTTTTCAACTGATTGACGACTATACCAATTTCCGTCAACCCAAGCGGCGGGTTCAGATAAGACATGTTCCACTGCATCAACTCCGTTTCCCAGCTATCCGGGTAAGCCTTCTGCAAGTAGACCCCGATGTTAAACAGACCGTTGTTTCGGCCACCCTCCGAGATCTTTTGGGGTAGGAGGGTCTGTAGGCACGGCGGCCCATCCACCAAAAAGTCTTTCTTCTCGGTCACCGAAAGCGCGGTAATCTGCTCCGGGGTCTGAACGCGGTCTTCGCAGAGAGCTAGAAACTCGTCCAGTGTCGCCGCGCTTCCATCAACATTGAAAGCGTGGCGTAGGCTATCTTCGTGCCCGAAATACGGCAGGTTTATTGCGGAGCCCACGTCGCCGCGCTCCACGTTGATAACCTCTTGTTTTGGAAATATCTCCGCATCGCCCCACCCCATCGCCGCTGCGATTTTTCGCAACGCTTCTCGCATCTTGGATGCAGGCATCCACTCTTTACAAAAAAGATAGCAGTGCGCTCCGCCGCTTTTACTGCGGTCTACGATCAGCGGCAGCTTCTTCTCTTCGAAAAAATCAATCAGCTTTTTGTGGTCGAGAGGGTACTTGTCGATATCAATGCACCCGAACCGCACAGTCGATTCCACATTCAGCAGAAAGATGCCGATACTCGTTTCCCCGTCCAGATGACCTCGGTATTGCTCCTCGGTCAGAGGCTCCCTTTTCGTTTGATATGACGCTTCGTTCTTTCCCGAACCATTGATGGCTTTGGGCACCATTTCCAAATATACGGAATCGAGGCCTTGAAAGAACGACGCAAATTTCTTTACGTGTTCCATGGCTGTCCTAAAAGGGGCGACCCGAAGGCCGCCCCATATTTTTAAAAGGGAATGTCGCTAGAAGCGGAAGGCGTATCGCCCTCGTGCTTGACGACCACATCACCGCTCATCACGGTGTCGTGAAAATCTTTTGCGCGAGCAAAAAGACCTTGCGAGTCGATTAAGCCTTCCCGGCTAATTTCCCAGCCGTGCCAAGAACCCTTACTATTCTCTTCCGAGATAGTTTTCAGTCCGTACACGTAGGCGTAACGCGGTGGAGAAAAGACGTTACCGTTCGCACCTTTCTCCTGCGCCGCAGCAGCCATAGAGTTCCACTTGCGGGACTTCTTCAACTGCGTTGATTTCATCGCAATCAGCGCAGTTTCCGCAGTACCGTCTTCACCAAGCACCAAAACAAAGTGCTGATGCGTTTCTTCGATATAGTCACCGTCACCGCCGACAACGTACTCCTTGTTGTCTTCGGACGACCGCTCCGTCTTTGGTAACGCGTCGTTGGGTGAGTAGATATTCAGCGGAGCGCCGGAGCCTTGCCCGCGGGGAGCCCACTGAATAAACCGCTTTTGGTAGGCGCACGGTACAACCCGTATGCCCGACTTACCCTTGTAAACCTGTCCGGAGACGGTGTTGTACAAGTCACCCTTTCGAGCGTCTTCACGCTCATCCAAGATCGGATCAAGCCCGCTCAATATCTTGATGAACGGTAGAGCAAGGTCGTCCTGCGTCAGGTTTTCAAGACCCGCTCCAGATTCGGCCTCAAACATGGACAAGAGATCGTTTGTTGCGACCTCCTGCTTCTTCTTCGTAGCAACCGTATTCGCCATAATTATTTACCTCCTTTTATGACTGCGCGTTGACCTACCCAAGCTCCGAAGAGATCGGTAGGAAACTCATCCCCATTCTCGACGCGCTCTTTTACAAAAGCCCGCAATGTCGAGGGGTGAACTTCAGTTTTGGCTTCAGCGACGAAACCTTTTTGTTCGGCCATGTCAAAAAACGCCTGCGCCTTGTTGTCTTCGTTTTGACCGAAGCTGCATGAGACAGTGTTCTTGATGATGTCGCCGTAACCGTTTTGCCTCAACCACTCATAGACTTGCGGGCGGTCGTCACGTCGGGGTTGAGCAGAGTAAGTTTGCTTCACCGAAAGTTCGGAGCCGTCATCAAGCTTGAAAGACTGAAGACCGAGTTCTGAAAACAAAGACGGCATTGCTTCGTCAGTAAGCCTGCGAAGTTCTGCTTTTTGATTTTTCAGATTTTGCTCGGTGGCTTCAATTTCTTGTTCTTGAAGCCTGATTTGGCGGGCGCATTCTGATACGCTAGCCAAAGCGTTTTGACCTATCCGTTCAACAGAAGAGGACTTCTCTTCTTCATGCTGTTCTTCAAGTGCGTTGAGGATGTCAAACTTTTCGTTCACAATTTTCTCCTTTCGTGGTTCGTGATACGACCCCGTTTCCGGGGTTGACTGGTCCTATGTACTCGCTTAATTTCGCATAGTCAACAGGAAAAAACATGACCTACTCTTTTCAGACAGAACCCTTTGCCCACCAGCTTACCGCCCTGCAAGATTCGTGGGCCGCGGACTATTACGCGCTCTTCATGGAGATGGGCACGGGCAAGTCAAAGGTGATTGTCGATACCATGGGCAAGCTTTTCGAGTCCGGCAAAATAAATGCGGCGCTGGTCGTAGCACCAAAAGGCGTCTATGACAACTGGGTTCAGAAAGAGATACCGGCGCACCTACCGGAGCGCATCGCTCGAAAGGTCGTTCGCTGGCGGCCCGCTAAGACAAAATCTTTTGAAGAAGAGCTTTATGATCTGGTGGTTAATCCCTTCGACGGGCTAAAGGTGTTCGTCGTTAACATCGAAGCGTTTAGCAGTGGCCGAGGTGCCGAGGCGGCGTACGTGTTTCTGGAACAGAACCCGGACAACCTGATGGTTGTAGACGAATCAACTACGATCAAGAACCGCAAGGCGATGCGGACAAAGAACGTGGTCAAGGCTCGACAGATATCGAAATACCGTCGTATACTTACCGGTTCCCCCATCACAAAGAGCCCGATGGATTTGTTCGCGCAGTGCGAGTTTCTGGACCCGTCGGCTTTAGGTATCCGGTCGTACTACGCTTTTCAGAACCGCTATGCCGTCGTGCAACGTCGGCAGATGGGCCACAAGGCCTTTCAAGAAATTGTCGGATACCGGCGGCTGGACGAATTGACGGAAAAGCTGGACGACTTTGCGACACGAACCTTGAAGGCGGACTGCCTTGATTTGCCGGACAAGTTGTACATCCGTCGCCAGATTTCGCTGAGCGCTGAGCAGCAAAAGCTCTACGACCAGATGAAAAAACTGGCCCTCGCCGCTTTAAACGATAAGTCAATAGCCACCACGCAGAGCGTCCTGACCCAGATTATGCGGTTACAGCAAATTTGCTGCGGCTTCTTTCAGCCCGACGACAAACCTATTGAAGACCTCGACAACGGAAGGCTTCAGGAACTGCTCGACGTTCTGGAAGACGCTCAAGGCAAGGTCATAATTTGGGCGACGTTTACGCATAGCCTCCGCAAGATCCGTGATGCGATAGCCGAGGCCCACGGAACGCGGACCGTGGCTACTTATTACGGAGAGACGCCGCAGGATGAACGGCAGGAAATTGTAAACCGGTTTCAAGACCCAGCCGACGAGCTACGTTTCTTTGTCGGTCAGCCGCGGACCGGGGGCTACGGCATCACGCTAACGGAGGCGACCACCGTAGTTTACTTCTCTAACAGCTACGACCTAGAAATTCGCCTACAGTCCGAAGACCGCGCCCATAGGATTGGTCAGAATAAGCCTGTGACGTATATCGATCTCGTATGCCCCGGCACCGTAGACGAAAAGATCCTACAGGCCCTAGAAGATAAAAACATACTGGCCGGTAAGGTTCTTGGAGAAGAGGTGAAAGGCTGGTTAGGCGGATAAGCCTTTTGAGTAACCTACGCCCTTGGTGTAGGTAAGCGTCTCGCCGCGCAGGGTATCGGCTATGCTACAATGCACCCACCCAGAGTTTGGGTTTCCCGGCATGTAGCATTCCAAGATAAGCTGGTCAAACTTGAGGTTTTCTTTAACCCACTCGGCTAGCGCCAAGTTGTCAATGCCGGGTACTTCAAAATCCGCCGCTTGCCCTTTTGCATGTTGGGACTTTCGACTACTGCCGATTGCTTCGCAAAGCTCCGGTGACCGGTATCCGGACGACGGCGAGAACGCAACACCGTAATGCTCGCGAACAGGCTCCAGTATATCTCGGCACAACCGGTCCAGATAAGCCAAGGCGAAGGAGTCTGGAGTATTGTCAATGCCCATCCGGGCGGCGGTCTGGCTCTTAACAAGTTCGCGCAGCGTAAAGTGTTCGGACAGGTTCATTATTTTCTTCCGTAAAGAGACCCAATACCGCTTTGCAGGGGGACCGCACCTCCGCGAGCATAGCCGTTTGTTGCTTGGCCTACGATACCTCCGGTAATGTTAACATCGGTTTCGTCTTCAACCGCACCCGTAAGCCCTGTTACGTCCGATAAAGCGGAAAGTCCCTGAGACGCAATTACGCCACCCAACGGGCCCAAGCCCAATACGCTCGTTGCGAGACCAATCGGAGAAGGGTCGATTAAACCGGCAAACGCCTGACCGGGAGTCACCCCGAAATTTTCTGAAAAACCGGCGTTCGGGTCAGACACGGGACTAGCGGGATCGATAAAACCGGTTTCGTAGTCTTCTAAGCCGATAAAACCGGTCGAAAAATCCGTTGTCTCACCCGGCCCCTCCTTGCCGGACACACCCCACCCTTCAAAACCGGCTCGGCCCGCCGCCGACTGAGCCTCCGCCGCTTCTGCCGCTTCTGCGGCGTTAGCGTCGGCTTCGTCTTGAGCATCTTGGCTAGTCGCTTCGCCCTCGTCAACGCCGCCTCCGCCGTCGCCGCCGTCGCCGCCGTCGCCCCCAAAGCACCAGCGGAATTGATCCTGCCACTCGCCACCTACGTGGTGACGGCTTTTCTTATACGCTTTTTCAAGTAGCCAGAGCGCGTCCATTTTCTTTTCTCTTCTTTATGAGTTTGAATACACCCGGCGTCCAACGCGCATGACCGCCTTTAGCAGGCCGCCGCCAAAGAGCGCCGTCTTCAGGGTAAAGGTGAAGATACCTGCCCGTCAAATCATCTTGAACTTTACGAGCTATTTTTGCGGCGTTACTAAACGGGGCAACAAAGTCGATGACCCATAAAGTTCCTTCCCCGCAAGCCGTGCCCCAGTCGCTAGGCTGAATCTTTCTCGTGCCGTCAAGGTAACCCTGCTGCGCCACGTCAGTTAGAAACGTGTGCGAGTACAAACCTTCCGGCATCCCGACGTCGTTGTAGAACAGCACCATACGTTTGTTCTTTAAAGCGGGAAAGACAAGCCGCTCAAGATCCTTCAGGTAAAAGTTCCGATGAAGTTCGGACTCCAGAAGCAAGTCTATGGCGTCACAAAAAGACTTCCTGTCTTGGAACATTAGCCCACGTTCCTACCTGCGCCCAGTATTGGGTCATTCGGGAACAACGTCGCCAAGCCTTGCCGCTGTTTTGGATTGGGCTGGCCCGTGGGCCGCGGAGCGGGGGCCGGGGCTGCCTCGGTAAGGCGCTGAGCCAAGGGCTTGAACTGCGGAACTTGGACCGAGGATTGATCTCCTATGGGAGGTTTCTCTCCTCGGGGATCAACTATCCTTCTAATTTGTTCGGGAGGTTCATAAGACTTTCTTTCCCGGACGCCTGTCGTCGGTTCCTCTTCTCTCAACCGAATAGCGGTTGTTCTTGGAACGCTTATAACTTGCATCTGAGCCAATACGGCCAGCAAGTTTTGTACATCTCCTTTGGTTATCACTGCCTTGGGATTAGACCCTTTTTGAGCAAGGGCCAATAGTCGAGCTATTTCTTGCGGTTTGTCCTGCATAAGGCTAATTAAACCGTCGGTGACTTGAGCAGCCCTTGCATTTATGAGAACATTTCTTGCAGTTTGAGCGCCTACGCCAGTGGCGGTTATACTACCGCTTCCTCCAAGAAGGCCCCCAGTCGCTCTTGAAATAAGACGGTACGTTCCTCCTCCTACGGCGGAGCCAAACACGGAAACAAGAGCCTTAACGACGGGGTCCGTTTCGTCCAACTCAACGCCCGCTAGTTGTTTTGAAATAGAATCATCTAATGCCTTGTAGCGACTCAAGCTGTTTTTTAAGTTTTGAGCTTGGTCGGATGTCATTAAATTATTTTGCTTCATCCAATCTACAAGAGAGGGCATACGGACGCGCTGTCCGGGCCTTGTTGGAGGGGGGTTGAAAAGGATGTCGTCTAGTTTAGCAAAACTTCTCGGGCTTTGCTGACCTGCGGTTCTCGCTGCGTCAAACCCCGAAGCGGACTGCGCGTATCCAATTATTATGCTCTTTAGGCCCTCTTGGGCGGTCTCTTTCATCTCACCGACGTATCGCTCAACGTCTTGCGGGTCGAGCGCATCTATATCAACATTTTGTAGGCCAGAAACTTTTACTTCATCTCGTAAAGCCTTTAAAAGAGCTACTGGGTCTTTTTTTGCTCGTTCCTCAATTTGTTTTATCGGAGCAAGAAGGTTGTTATAGATCGGGGCTATTCCCACGGTTGCTTTGTTATTTAAACCATATGCCCTACTCATAATCACGTTAAAGTCTGCGTCCGGTCCTCCTTTAGACATCGCATACCAAAGATTTTGAGCCTCAAATTTTTTTGTTTCGTCGGCCACGGTTTTTGGAAAAGTGACAAAATCAGCGCCTGAATCTCTTAAAGAAGTTAATCTCTGTTTTAAATCTGGGAGGAGATCAAGGCCGTTGTTTTCAGAATTTTCTAGAGCCTTAGTTATCGCGTTAACCTCGGCTTTGTTTAAACCCAGTTTTTTTATTTCATCGGCGTCCGAAAGATCCATACCTTCTGGATCTACAACATCTCGCCCAACACCCGCTGCTTTTCTATTTGCAACAATGTTGGCTTCAATATCATTTAATATCTGTCTTTCAAGTGCCGCAGCGCTAGGCACCCCTTTATTAGGCTTTTCTAAGCCGTCCATAATTTGAGAGCTATATCGGCTTAGATCAGGCGCGTCCTGTGCTTCTAAAGCTCCGGGCCGAAGGCTTGGGGTTTCTATCGGATCAAAACTAAAACGAACCGCTCTTTGAATGTCCTCTATTCGAGAATGCAGAGGCTTTCCGAAAGTCTCCATTTTGTCTCTTAAAACTTCAACAGATTGATCCGCACCTTGAGGTGTCCGCTTTGCCATTTCTTTAAAGACGCCGTCATTAAAAATGTTCTGTCTCGCTCTGTAGTAGGCGTTGGCCGACATTCTTTTAGCAATAAACTCCTCTACTTCGGCAGCAGGAACATCCCTAGTTACTTTTTCGTCAAGTAACTGTTTTTCGAAAAACTCAGACATCTCAAGAGCCATTCTTCGGTCGTCTCTATCCGCGTCCGGCTTTCTGGCAAAAGCCAGAAGCCTCTTACGAATGTCTCGTATATCATCTATTCCAAAACCGTTGTCTGGTCCCACTGTTGCGCTTGCCGCGTCGCGGGCGCGTTCCGTTGCCGCAGCTTTTTCAAGAAGCAGGTCTCTTTGTGCCTCTAACAAAGCTTTGGTTCGGTTAGCTACTGGACCTTTTGCTCCGAACCTTCCTCCATAGTTAGTGCTAATAAAATCATTCAATTTTTGAACGGAATGGTCGAAGGCATCTGCACCATAGTTTTTATAAAGCCGCTCAAGGTTTCTATCGTATTGCTCTTTAGAAGAAGCTCCAGATTTATCTAAAAGGTCGTCAAACTTTTTAGATGCTTTTTGAAGCTGGGCATCGTTTTTCAAAAGAGTTTCAAGTGAGGGGACGCCTTGCTTAAAGGCCGCGTGATTTGCTTTTATTTCCTCCACAGTATCAATGGCGACACGAAGCTCTTGTGGAAGAAGACCCTTAACTTTTGGGCCTGTCGGTAGGCCTTCTATCTCATCCAAAGCTCTAACTATCTGGGGAGCTTCTTCTGCGTCAAAAAGTATCTTATGGCTTGGGAAACCACTGTAAAGCTTTCCAGCGGTGTCTCTGGTGGCCTCTATAATGGGGTCTAAAGCTCGGTATAAAGCCGCCGCTGCGTCATCCGCCCCCATGTTATCGCCGAGAACATTTTTGTATGCAGCAAAAACCTTTCCTGCTCTTTCAGCAAGGGCGGCTTGAATAGCGGCTCCATAAACACTCTTTGACAGATCCGAAGCGATCAAATAACCGTCTTCTGTGCCTGAAAGAAGTGCAAGCTCCGCGACATCAGCTAAGCGATCAACTGACTCATCATCCTTTCCTGTTAAAGCCTGACCAACTCGGGAAGCCACATCTTCTTTGGCCTGCTCTCCCTGCTCGGCAAAAACTGTCCCTGAACGACGAAGCATTTGTCGAACCGAGTTAAAAGAATCGTTGTTAAAGAGTTCTATGTTTTCGCCGCTTCTAAAGCTTTGTACGATTCTTTGAATTTCAGCTTCAATCTCAGGAGCCTCCAACCCTTGCTCAGACAACCTTCGACGCATGTCGTCAATTATAAACTGAGCGCCCTTTGCTTTACGACCTTCTCGGTACGTGCGGGCCGTATCCAAAAGATTGATTCCGGTCCTTTTTACAATGCCGGGTATTTTTTCCAGTTCGTATTCACCGTCCCCCTTAACTTTTAAGTTAAAATCCGCAGGGTCTACTGCGGGATTTTTCTGTTTGGCGGCCTCAAACAAAGGGACTTGTTTAGCTAGCTCTGATTGAACGAAGTTCTCTTTGCTAATCGTTCCTTTTGCCACGCGGAATGTATTACTGAGAATGAACCTAATCGGACTAAGGGTGTACAGGGTGGTGCCCGCTAAAGGCACCGCCGTTTGCCCTATAAGCCTACTGGTAGGGCTTCCCGGATCAATCGATTCTGCCGCGGCAGCACCGGCTACGCCTAATCCGCCTATAGTCGTCTCGGCAAGCGCGGTTTTTCCCGGATTGGTGGCAGCCAAAACGGCAGGCTTACCTATAAGTTGTTCTGCCCCACGTAAGAATCTAGCAGACTTTGGAATGTCGCTATCTTTAGCCAGATCAGAAAAACCTTTTAACATGGCGAGAGCGTCGTACCCAAGGTCCGGCTTTCCGGTTTTTTTAAGAGAAGCCGCCAGTAAGCTTAGCCCCCCTATGCCCTCAAGAGCGTCAGCGGTCGCTTGACCAAAAACGACGTTCATACGGGAGCGTGGAGTATACGGAGAAATCTCTCCAAAAAACTGTTGCTTAACAAGATCCTCTAAAAAGGTAGGGCCAAGGTAAGCTCCGGCAGCGGTAAAACCCCCGAGAACAAAAGGAGAGGCAATACGGCCCGGAGAGCCTAGTTTTGACACAACCTTAGCAACTTTAACGCCCGTCTTAGCCCCCGCGAAGCCGCCGGAAAGACCTAAAAATACTCTTGGGCTCTCTAAAGCAAGCTGTTCAAAAAACCCCCGGTCCTCTGCGTTTGAAAACTCTTTAACAATATCGCTAACTTCTAAACGCCGTTCTGCGGGCGCAAGATTTTTTGTCTCAGGGTTAAGGTCAAAGTAAGGGGCCGTGCCGTCTTGCAAACTTTGAAAAGTCATTAAATCTTCAGCGCCGGGTTGAGAAGTAATTTCATCAACCACCATTGAAGCTATGACCGCTGGGGCAGCTTTACCCCATCGGCTGAAGGTATCTCCTATTTGGTTCTCTTCCAGAGTAACCGGTTTTATCCCAGTTCCCAGCACCCCGCCGCTAAAATCTGCAACAGACGCTTCAAGAGAAAGTCCCGAAACACTCTCGTCTGTTTCGGGCTCTACCGTCACAGGAGCTTCTTGCCTGTTCTCTTCCGGGATGACAGGAGATATTTCTAAAGAAGGAACTAGCTGAATAGGGTTTGCCACGATTAACGCTCCGTAAGACCTTCTTGGGTTTTTAAAACATTCAAGAACTCTGCCATCCCGTTATAGGTCGCGTAAAGGTTGGTTAGCGATTTAAGCCGTTCTTGCGAAGCTTTACGGGTAACGCCCGGCGCAAAAACAGCGGCTTCAAGTTTTTGTATTTCCGCAGCGACACTGCCTAGATAAGGCTTAGCTTTGTCGTAGAACCCTTGTGCGCTGCTAACGACAAGGAAGTTTCCGGGAACAACCTTAGCGAGCCTTTCTTGAATAAGCACGTTTTCTCTGCCCGGAAGGGCCTGCATCGCTGCGGTAAGCCCGTCTACAAAAACGCGTTGAATAACAGCCGCGCCGCGGTCCGCGGCCCCGGTAATTTCTGCGCCGATGGCGGCGCGACCGCCTGCGTTTATTGCTCGGGACGCAAACCCTTTCAAGCCAAAAGCTTGTGCCGCGTCTTTAGCAGCCTCTGAAACGGCCCTTGTTCTAGAGGCTTCAGCCTTTACCTGTTCCTCTTCACTAATTATGCCGTCGTTGTCAAGGTCTCTTCCGTTTAAAGCGTTAGCGCCGTTGTACAGGTAACCCATACCTTCAAACATAGAGATGGAACTCTTTCTTATTTGTTTCAACTTCTCTCTTTGTGCCCCGGGATCTTTTGCTAGAAGTTGAAGTTCTACAAGATTTTTTACGCGAGTGCTAACGTCAGTATTACCGCGCTTTGAGCGGTTTAAAGTTGCTTGAGCCAACTCTGGAGAAAGGACGTTTTCTTTTTTCGGAACCATTTCCCCGTCTTGGAAAACAAGTTCCGGCGTGAAATAGTATTCAAGAAGTTGCGCGATTTTTTTCGCCTCGGGGTTGTCGTTTGAAACAGTTGCTTCTCCTCGCGCACTGCCCCAGACCTCAAAAAACGGTTTTTTAATCGTAGTGCCGTCACCCGTTGAAACCTCTGTTTCTTTCAATAGGGCGGCAGGCAAAGCAGTCGCGGCGTTCTTAAATTCGTCGCGAGAAGCCTTTAGCTTTTTCAGTCCGGCGGCATGTTTCTTAAGGGCCGTTTCCTGTTTCTTAAGTTCATATAAACGATCTTTATTTTTTTGATCTTTTTTAAGGGCCTCTTTATCGTGTGCGAGCTTGTTTTCGGCAATAAGCTTTTTAAGCTTTCTTTCTTCTTCGGCCATCCGATACGCAGAGCCCAGTTGCGTGGTGAGTTTGTCCATGTCGTAAAGCTGAACCATGTCCAGCTTATCTATCTGAAACTGTTGGTCTCGCTCCTGCTGATTTTTTGAAAAAGCGTTGTCTAATTCTTTCTGCTTTTTATTTATTTCAGCGGTTTTTTCAAGAATTTCGGCCTGACTCATATAAGCGCGGCCCGCTGCTAAGCGGCTTCGTAAATCGTTTAAAGAACTGTTTAGTTTAGTTAGCTCAACTTGTTGTTCGTTTGCATTTTTAATGTTTGCTACGGCTTGCGACCTGTTTGTAAAAGCCGATACGCCTTGGTTAAAAATGTCTTTTTGAGCGAGTTCGCTTGCGCGTCGAGTAGCCTCCTCCGCTGCAAGTTCTTTTTCCGCACCTTCAAAAGCTTTTAATTTAAGGGCTTTTTCAGTCGCCTCTCGACTGGCTGCAAGCTTTGCAGCATTTTCAGCTATGCCTGAACCGGCCACCGAAGACGCAAGCTGAGAAAGAACGGACTGACCCGGTTTACCCGGTTGTGCAAAGGCAGCGCCCGCTTTTGCAAGGTCAGAGAAAAACTGAATCTGTGCAGCGTCATTGCTGCTTCCGCCCGTTATCTGCTCAAGAACAGGCAGACGTGCGTCATAAGCCTCTTTTAAAGTACGCTTCGGTTTATAAGTTTCCGCAAATTTCCCCAACTCCGGGGCAGCAACCACGCTTAAAGAAGGCGAGCTAAAAGTCGGCATATCTTCTGGGACGGCTTTTAAGTTCATTATATTTTGAACCGGTCCCGGAACCACCTCACCTTCGCTAAAGCGGAGGACTTCTCCGCCTTGGCTAAAATTTACGGGGGGCACTCCCCCTTCCGGAGGTGGGGGTGGCGCTGCCGCCATCTGCATTATGCCACCGGCCATGTCGCCCGAGACCGGTACGTTCATAGTGTCCTGCGCCATCGGGCCAATACCACCAGTATCGACCTCGGTTTCCATGGCACCTTGAGCGCCCATCAGGAGCATAAGCGGCTGCACCATCGCCAGAACGGAATCCGGTGTCGCTGCGGCATCTTCCGGGCCTACAACACCTGCCAGTTCTTCGCGGCGCTCCTCTTCCGTGGCCCGTGTTCCGCGGACCGCGTCCATCATACCTTCAAGCGACTCCGCCTGTTCCGGGTCGCCAAAGTTGTTGGCTGCACCCTGCATAATGGCTACCACTTCCGGGTCCATCTGCGAGGCGATACCGGCAGCGTCCATAGATCCGAGGTCCGCGGGCGATGGAGCGCCCATCGCGGCCATCGGTTCGGCAGGCACGGCACCCTGTTCCATGGCCGCGGCCATCGGCTCCCCGCCCATTTGCATGTAGACGCCTTCTGGTGGGGCCACCGGAGCCACCGGAACGGGGTCATCAGGACGCTCTATCTCTTCCAAACGCCTCATGTTGTCGAAGAAGTCCTTCATTTCCTGTTCAGACGACTGATACGGCTGCATGTCCTCAACCAAGGGCTCTTCTCGTGGTGAGAAATAGTCGGTCACACGTCCGTCAGGCCCTCTTACAACGCCGGGCGCGTCCTCATCTAGGCCTCCCATCGGCGCTCGCGCCGGGGAGACTTCCGACGTAACCCTAAAGCCTTCGTTAATCATCGCGGCCATGTTTGGGTACATCTTCGCAATGTCGGAAAGGTCTCGACTGTTTTCGCGAACATAAGCAGCGACCTTGTCCTTGGAACCGCGCATCGACTCAACAAGACCTTGGAAGATGGCACGTACGTCACCCGGCACCTCGCCCCCCTCGGCCATCGGCACAACGCCCCGGCCCATCAGAATATCCTTCTGCGTGACTTTACCGTCGCCACTAAGGTCGGGGAATGCCGCTCCGCCTTTGGCGAACATCTGACGGCCCATTACACTTCTGTTCATCATCCGAATAATCCTGCTTTGTTAGCTCCGGCAACCGTACTGCCGACAGCAGTGAGTCCGCCGACAAGTTGCTGGAAGGCCGACGCCTGTGGCACAGAGGCTCCCGTCAAAGACTGCTGCGTTGTCGGTGCGCCTTTGTAAATGTCGCTCAAGAAACCAATGCGCTGGAAGGGCTCGTAAGCCTCTTCTATCGCACTTTTACGGCTAGCGTCTAGTGTCTGCTGGTCAAGCTGACGTTGTCTCTCACCAAGATCAAACCCGAAGCCGGTTTCTTTCTGACCAAGGTTTTGGAACACTTCGCCCACGCCCGCTTCGCGCAAGCCAAGATTACTAAATGCTTCGCCCTGACCCAGAGCCGTACGAGCCAATGTTTCTCCTGCCCCGACGTTAAGAGACCCAATTCCCTGCCCTGCGCTTAGCTCGCGAGCCCGCTGAGCAGAAAGCTGCTGCTGGGCGTTCAGGAAGTTCTGCGCCTGCGCTTGAGCAAGGGCACTTGCCCGGTTCCTGTCGATTTCTCTTTCGGCAATCTCAGCGCGGCTACCGCCAAACGCGCCTGCGCCCGTAGCCTGTCCCCGCACTTGGTTCTGCTGAATGTCGTAGCTGCGGTTTATCTCGTCGGCAACGGCCTGCTGGTACGGGTTCATATACTGAGCAATGCCCTCGCCCGTGGCGGCACCCGCGCCGCTCTGCATAAGCGCTGTTCCTGCCTGCACTCCGCCCGATATCAAAGGCTCTGCCAAACCAAACGACGCGGCAGCCGGGGCTCTCGCCTCGCCAAGAAGTCCGGCGGCGCGATCTAGATAAGCCTCATAACCACCTATCCCCGTTATGGCGCGGTCTTGCGCCACCCTTTGGAGGTCTGAGAAGTCGGCTACCTGATAGTCGGGGAGGTCAACCGGTGTTCCGGAAAGCTCTTGGGCGTCCTTGAGAAGGGCCAGCTTAATGGCCTCAATCTCCGGAGCTTCCCGGACTATTTGCTCTGTAACCTGAGTAGCCATTACGCCATCCTCGCGCCGCGGGCTTCAAGATTCCGCATCACACCGTACATGTTGTTTATACCTTGCTGCAAATCCCCGTTTCCGGCACCCTTTACAGCGTTCGTCGTAAAGATGAACTCTCCGGGCATAACCAAAGCTTTTACGCTGTCTTTGCCGGGAGTACCCTCGTTGGGCATTATGCCGCCTGTCCGCCGCGGGAACACCTCACCGCCGTCCGCCGCCGCGAGTTGGGCACCGAATAGCTCAGGGAAGCGGTCCCGAAGACGCTGGTTAAATCCTTGAGACCCGATGGCCGTAGCGACGCGGGTCTGCCTTGGAGACGTCACTCTAGGCGTAAGGGCCCCCGGAGGTAACCGGTTAGCCGCAACCATCGCCGCACGTTCTTCCGGGCTAATCTTTTCAATCAGGTCCGGCTCTTCCATTTCAGGGACTTCCATTAAAGAGGGAAGTGCCGCTGCTCCGGCTATGCCGCCGCCGATTAGAAGAGATCTGTTGCGGGCGAGAAAGCTGGGCTGCGCGTCTGCCATGGCTTCCTTTGCAAGATCGTTCGCCACCGTTTCAGGCAGGCCTTTTGCGATGGCGGCGACTCTTTTATTTGCCCCTATTGCTAAAACCTCGTCTGGAGAAAGCCGCGGGTCGTCAATACTGGTTACAGTTTTATACAGATCTTCACCGGCCCCTTTAATTTGGTCTAGGACGGTGGGAGAAGCTTGATTAAGCGCCGGTTGAATCTGGTTCTGGTCGAGCGACGCGTCAAACAGCATTGCCCCTGTGTTAGCATCCGGCTGCGCCGCCGCGTCATACATCATTGCCGAATTGTTCACTGCGGACACATTCGGGTTAAATCTCGGCTCTATCGGAGACCCAAGGTTTAATTTCTGTGCCTGACCGGAGGCGGCATTCGCTAGTTTGATAGTTTTTGGAGCGGCTGTAGGCGTCACGGGGGCACCGGAACCGGAAAGACCCTTCGTACCCGGTGTTGCAAAATTGGTTCCAAAGGTTGTGTCAAACTCGGCTACGCTTGGTTGTAGCGCAGCGCCAAAGCCGTCTGAACTGGCGGTCGTAAAGAAGTCAGAAGTTTTACTAAGGTCTTCACCCAGAGTGCCGCCCTCATATTTCATACCAAGGGCTTCGCTGACAGAGGGGCCCGCTAGCTTACCAATAGCCGCGCCGCCCGCGCCCATCGCGCCGCCAAGCAAGATGTCTTCCATGTCACCGCCGCCAGCCGCGCTGCGGGCCATGCCGCCAAGTGCGCCAGCCGCCGTGTCACCAATAGAGGGCGCAAT
>Ga0208157_1000410_pt1 | contig 23781 bp, 40 predicted proteins | sample 5_EtaG_FD_184077 | JGI IMG/M metagenome (GOLD analysis project Ga0208157, IMG submission 184077) | Marine viral communities from the Subarctic Pacific Ocean - 5_ETSP_OMZ_AT15132 metaG (SPAdes) (version 2) | ecosystem: Environmental > Aquatic > Marine > Oceanic | place: Pacific Ocean | collected...
ACTAACAAAAATAATGGAATCATTAACAGAAGTTAAATATAAAATAGGAACAACAGGTACATTACAAGAAACAAAAACACATAAATTACAACTTGAAGGTATGTTCGGACCTGCTTACTTTGTCACAACATCTTCTGATTTAATGTCAGAAGGAACTCTTGCACAACTTGATATACAAGCATTAGTATTATCTTATTGTGATGAAGAAAGAAAGTTAGTAAGTAAAATGACTTATCAAGAAGAAATGGATTGGATTGTTCGTAATGAGAAACGAAATACTTTTATAAATAATTTAGTAAAAGATTTGAAAGGTAATACACTAGTCTTATTTCAATTTGTTGAAAAACATGGTAAACCATTATTTAAAATGTTAAACAAACTTGATAGAAAAGTTTTTTTCGTTTTTGGTGGAACAGATGCTGTTGATAGAGAAAAAGTAAGAGAAATTGTAGAGAAAGAGAAAGATGCAATAATTGTAGCTTCTTTTGGAACATTTTCAACAGGTATCAATATAAAAAGATTACATAATGTAGTATTTGCTTCTCCAAGTAAAAGTAGAATAAGAAATTTACAATCTATTGGTAGAGGATTAAGAAAATCAGAAGATAAAGATAAAGTCACATTATATGATATCGCTGACGACCTTTCATGGAAGAAAAATATGAATTATACACTAAATCACTTTTCAGAAAGAATAAATATCTATAGTACAGAGAAATTTAACTATGAAATACATTCAGTAAGGATACCAACAAATGCCGATAACAAAGGATAATACTTCATATCAATATTTAAAATTTAATGATGGAAAAGAAATATTTGCAATGGTAAGAGAAGTAGATAATAAATTAGAATTGAATCTACCAATGAATGTTATGTGCAAACCAGCTTTAACAGGTGGTGTCACAATTCACTTAGGACCATTTGTTCCTTTTACAACAGATGATAAAATGATTATAGATACAAGTGATATTGTTGTAAGAACTAGTATAACTAATCAATTTATATCTTTATATGATGAAGCGTGCACGACATGGTTAGATATGAGAGAAAATGATACTATAGATATAAAAACATCAAAAGAAGATTATCGTCAACAACAAAAAGAATTAGCTTCTTTAGTAAAAGAAAATTTATCAAAGGTAGTTAGAGAAGAATTATGGGAAGATTATCCAGAAGATGAAGAATATTTAGATTTTCAAAATTTACCGGGTAAAGATGATATTATACACTAATCTCTTTATATAATATATTCTCTCTTTCCGAACATTACATATTCATTTTACAGTATGAATAAGGATTGGTCAAGCCAAATTATGAAAAAAAATAAAAAAAAGTACATTCATGTTAATCAACATAAAATCCGTGCAAATAAAAAACATGGTACAAATGAACCTGTAATAACTATAAAAGAAGGTAGTTCAAATACATATTGTCATGAAGTTAAGATATTAGGTGAAAGTACAGTTAGATATGGTGGTAATGAAAAACCTATATTACCTTGTGGTGCAAGAGTAGTTATTGAAACTACAGCAGACATTGAAATAGCTTGACCTATCAAGGTTTCATAGTATAATAGATACATGACTAGACAAAAAAGACAAACAAAAGAGTCAGTTCATTATGTAAACAATAAAGAGTTTACTGCTGCAATTATTAAACACAATACTGCTTGTAGAAAAGCTGTTAAAAAAGGTGTAGATAAACCAAGAGTGTCAGAGTATATTGGAGAGTGTATATACAAAATTGCAACTAGATTATCAACAAAACCAAATTTTATAAACTATTCTTATAGAGATGAAATGATATGTGATGGTATTGAAAATTGTTTACAATATATAGAAAATTTTAAAGAAGAAAAGTCAACTAACGCTTTCGCTTATGTGACACAAATAATTTATTTCGCATTCTTAAGAAGAATACATAAAGAAAAGAAACAATCAGCTATCAAACAAAGAAGTATAGAACAAGCTGGTGTTTTATTTGATACTTTTGATACTATGGACGGTAATACTCAAGGTATGAATAATTCTTATGTAGATTATCTACAAGAAAACATGAATCCTATAAATTATAAACCTCGTGGGTCAAAAAAGAAAAAAGAAGATAAATAATACATTATGAAAATAGCTTTGCTGAACGATACTCATGCTGGAGTTCGTAATAATAATCAGATGTTTGCAGAGTATCAAGGAAGATTTTTTACAGAAGTCTTTTTTCCTTATATAGACAAACATAAAATCAAACACATTATACATCTTGGAGATTACTTCGATAGAAGAAGGGATGTAAATTTCTATTCTTTACATAAGAATCATGAACATTTCATAAAACCTATGATTGAAAGAGATATGACAATGGATTTAATTGTCGGTAATCATGATATCTATTTTAAATCAACTAATGAATTAAATAGTCCAGAGTTTTTACTTAAGTATGATAATTTTAATGTATATACAGACCCAATCACAAAAAATTATGATGGGTTAGATATAGCTTTATTACCATGGATTAATTCAGAAAATGAAGAAGAAGTAGAAGAATTTTTACAATTAACAACAGCATCTTTTGTTATGGCACATTTAGAAGTAAATGGTGGTATGATGTCTCCAGGTCATTATCATGGTGGTGGAACACCTGTATCTTGGTTTGAAAGATTTGAACAAGTGTTCTCCGGACACTTTCATCATAAATCACAATTAGGTAATATAAGATATTTCGGTTCACAAATGGAGTTCACATGGAATGACTTTGGTGATGAAAAATATTTTCATGTCTTTGATACAGAGACAAGAGAGATAGAGGCTATTAAAAATCCTCTTAAAATGTTTCATAAAGTATTTTATGATGATACTAACGAAACATTAATGACTATAAAGAAAAAAGATTTTAGTCATTTAAAAAATACATTTGTGAAGATTATAGTCACAAATAAAAATGAACCTTATTGGTTTGATGTGTTTGTAGAAGAACTTATCAAAGCACAACCAGCAGATTTAAAAGTTGTTGAAGACCATAGTAATTTAGATGTTCTAAATGAAGATGAATTAGTCGGTGATGCAGAAGATACATTAACAATACTTACAAAACATATTGAATCATTAAATATAGATGGAGATAAAACTAAACTTGATACTTTAATGAGGTCATTATATACAGAAAGTTTAGATATATTAGTATGAAAATAATTAATCATTTCATGAATAACATGAAAACGGTGTTGCTTACAAGAGCGACAGATATTAACGGAAGGTCAGATAGACCTGAATATTGGTGGTTTACACTATACGCAAGTATTATTATGTTAGCACTAATGGCAATAGACTATTATGTAATAGGATTTACATTCTATAGTATATTTGAACCATTCGGAGAAACAACAGACAGTGGTATACTAAGTTTATCTTTTATACTGGGAACACTAGTACAAAGTATATGTTTAAACGCAAGAAGATTACATGACAGAGGTCATAGTGGTTGGTGGCAATTAGCTATGTTAGTACCACTCTTAAACATTATAGTTTTATATTGGTTAGTAAGAGAAGCAAAAGATACACCAGAAGCACTTAAATATAAAAATCCATACGGAGTAAGATAGTGATAAAAATAATACAATTAATAACAGGTGAAATGTTAATAGCAGAAATGGTACCACCAACAGGTGATGTTGACATGCTTCACACAAAAAATATTACTATAAAAAATCCTTTGTTTATTCATCAACAAGCTGTTGAAGGACAAGGACCTAAAGTAAATCTTTATCCGTATAATATTCTTGGTGATGGTGATATTGAACTTACACCACATAGTATTGTATGGACAGTTCAACCTGAACAAAGATTAAAAAATCAATATCAAGAAGCATTTAGTAGTATAATAACACCACCAGGTCCAAAGTTAGTTAAATAATGGATAGTTTAAATTATTCTGGTGTGTGGATATCAGAAGGTCATTCTATAAGTTTTTATTCTTTAGATAAAGATACTATGGAAATTACTGAAAATTATAGAGTAAATGGTAAAGAAGTTAATACAACTCAAAAAGTTAATTTACAACAAGCAATAGATTATCAAGAAAGGTATATAAAATTAGGATATGATAAAATTTCATAAAGTTAGATATAAAAACTTTTTATCTACAGGAAATGAATTTACAGAGATAGATTTATCTAAAAAGAAAACATCACTTATAATTGGTGCAAATGGTTCAGGTAAATCTACATTACTTGATGCTCTGACATTTGGTTTATTTGGTCGTGCTTTCAGAAAGATACCAAAAACATCTTTGATAAATTCTATAAATCAAAAACATACTGTAGTTGAAATAGATTTTCAAATTGGTAGAAATCAATATCGTGTAATGAGAAGTATCAAACCAAATAAGTTTGAGATATATCGTGATGGAAAATTATTACATCAAGATGCATCTGTTAGAGATTATCAAGCTATTTTAGAACAACAAATACTCAAATTAAATTATAAATCATTTACTCAAGTTGTTGTATTAGGTAGTTCTACATTTACACCATTTATGCAATTGAACATACCAGAAAGAAGAGCTATCATTGAAGATATACTTGATATTCAGATATTTTCTGTAATGAAAGATTGTTTGAAACAAAGAGCATCAACATTAAATAATGAACAAAAAGAAATAAGAAATAACATCAAGATTGGTGAAGCAAAGATTGAAGGTCAAGAAGAAGCAATGAAACGATTAGAAGAAAATCGTGATGAAATGATTGATAAATTGACTAAAGATATTAATGAACATCAAAAAGATATTGATTCATTAAATGTGAATGTTGACCATGGTTTACAAACAGTTGGAAATTTAAAAGAAAAAATTAGTGATGAAAAAGAAATAAGAGAAAAACTTTCTCAAACATTGAGTGATGAAAGACAATTTGAATCAGAAAGAAAAAAATTCATTAAAGAGTTAAAATTTTATGAAGACAATGATGAATGTCCAACTTGTAAACAAGACATAGAATCAGACCATAAAAAACAGATGTGTTGTGATACTACAGAAAGTTTAAAAGACATTGATAAAAAACTCAATGAAAGAAGTATTACTGTTGAAGAAGTTAATACTAGACTTGAAGAAATATCTAAAGTACAAAGTGAAATATCGTGGTATCAAGATGAAATACAAAAACAACAAAATTCTATTTCTACTAATGAACAATATATTGATAAACTTCAAAAACAAATAGACGAACTTTCAAAACAAGAACATACAGAAGATGATAAAGATAAATTAAAAAAATATCACAAAGCATTAGAAGTATTACAAGGTATGGATGCTAACTTATCAGAAGATAAACATTATCACGATTTAGCAGAGATACTACTAAGAGATAGTGGTATCAAAACTAAAATTATAAGACAATACTTACCAATCATGAACAAATTGATTAATAAGTATTTGGCATCTATGGAGTTTTTTGTTCAGTTTGAACTTGATGAAGAATTTAATGAAGAAATTAAATCAAGATACAGAGATAATTTTTCATATTCATCATTTAGTGAAGGTGAAAAAATGAGAATTGATTTATCATTGTTATTTACTTGGAGAGCTGTTGCAAAGTTAAAAAATTCAGTAAACACAAATTTATTAATTCTTGATGAAGTATTTGATAGTTCACTTGATGAAGGTGGTACAGATGAATTTTTAAAAATACTTCATACACTAGATGATAATACAAACACATTTATCATATCTCACAAAGGCGAATCAATGAATGAAAAATTTAATAATATAATTGAATTTGAAAAAACAAATAATTTCAGTAAGATAAAAGAAAAATGATAGTAAAAAATGAAAAAGATTTAAGAGAAAAATGTCCTGAGTTTGATTTTGATAATCCTATAGTTGACCCTATAGAATTAAAAAATGAATTAATAGATGCAATGTTTAATCATGCAGGATTAGGTGTATCAGCAAATCAGATAGGATATAAAACTAGAGTTTTTGCAATGAGAGGAGAAACTAAACAAGATTCAGTAGTTTGTTTCAATCCTAGTATTGTAGATTTTTCTCCTGAAATGAATACAATGGAAGAAGGTTGTTTATCATTACCTGATGTTTTTGCAAGAGTTGTAAGACCCTCTCATGTAGCAATTAAATATGTAAATGAATTACAAGAAGAAGAAGGACAACTTGCTGAAGGATTGACTTCTAGAGTATTTCAACATGAACTAGACCATTTAGATGGTATTCTTTTCATTGATAGAATAGGTGAATTTGCTAGAAGAAGAGCTTTTGAAAAAGCAAAAAAGATAGAAAAAATGAGAAAAAGAGGTAAAGAAAAATACAAAGCTCGTTTTAGATTATGAAACTTAATAATGCATCATTATCAGATTGTATAAAAGTTTATAGAAACATATTCTCTAATGATTGGTGTGAAGACTTAATAACATATTTTGAAAATAGTTTATATGTTAGAACAGACGACCACAGAAAACAGTCTAATGAAATGCAACTTATAGGCGACCCAAGACCTGATGCTGTAGATTATAAAAATTACTTATTTGAAAAACTATATCCATTAGGTTCTAAATTTGAATCACATTTACATTCACTTTGTCATGAAGATTATAAACCTCATGATAAACCATTATCTGATATTTACAATACAGGTTTCCGTTCATTACAAATACAAAGATATACACCAGAAGACAAAGGATATTCAGCTGTTCATGTTGAGTCTGGTCAAGAACACTATAAAAAATATTTAGCAGTAATAGTATATTTAAATGATGTAGAAGGTGGTGAAACTATATTTACTATGGGTGATACATCAATAACACCTAAAACAGGTTCTGTAGCAATATGGCCAGCTGGATTACCTTTTTATCATTGTGGTCTTAAATCAAAAACAACAAAATATATTCTTACTACTTGGTTTGAGTTCATGTAATCATGGCTTTTGTTGTCACGGAAGCATGTATCAAGTGTAAACATACTGATTGTGTACAAGTATGTCCTGTTGATTGTTTTCATGAAGGTCCTAATTTCTTAGTTATAAATCCAGATGAATGTATAGATTGTGGATTATGTGTTCCTGAATGTCCTGAGGAAGCAATTTTTTCAGAAGACGAACTAACAGAAAATCTAATACCTTTCATTGAAATAAATGAAGAATTATCAGAAGTATGGCCAGTAATAGATGAAGTAAAAGATTCTTTACCAGAAGCTGAAAAATACAGTAAAATCAAAGACAAATTACATTTATTAGAAAGATAAGCTTGACACCGCCGGTACCCTTTTAGTATACTATAACATAATAAAGAAAGAGGTAAAAAATATGTCACATTTCGTAAACGACCAAATAGCAGATGAAGCAATGATGAAAGTTGATTCTATGACTGACCCTGCTGTTATCAGACAATGTATAATGAGAGGTCTAACATTAGACCTGTTTATTGATATTAATGAAGCAAGAGATTTACTATTAGATTGTATCTTTGATGAATTAATGTCAGTACCTGGACCATGTGGTTGATACCGCTGGTACACTTTTGATATACTATAAACATGATGAAGAAAGAGGTAAATACAATCAATTCAAATAAAGATATTCTTGCTAAACTAATGGCAACAGAGAATATTACAGTTATTCATAAAAAAGTTCCAACAGCTTATTTTGATGTTAAAAGTAGAACACTTTGTTGTCCTATTTTAAAAGAAGAAATGAGTTCTGAACTTACTGATTTATTTATGGGTCATGAAGTAGGACACGCTTTGAATACACCAGCAGAAGGTTGGCATGACGCAGTATGTGAAAAAGGTATGATGTTTAAAGGATATTTAAATGTCATTGAAGATGTTAGAATAGAAAAGAAAATAAAATCAAAATATCCAGGACTAAGAAAATCTTTTTACAGTGGTTATAAAGATTTAGCTAATCAAGACTTTTTTGGAATCAGAGGTAAAAATATTCATGAAATGATATTGATTGATAGAATCAATCTTTACTTTAAGATAGGTTCAATAACTCAAATAGAATTTAGTAAAGAAGAACAACCATACATTGATAGATGTAATAAATTAGAAACTTTTAAAGAAGTTATGGAGTTAGCAACTGAATTATTTGAAAGACAAAAAGAACTTACAGAAAATGAAGTAGAATCTATGACAGATATAGAAATTGAAGATATGTTAGAAGACTTAGGACTTAATGATTCAGAAGAAGAAGAATCAGAGTCAATGACTGTAGAAGTTTCAGAAAGTGAAGATTCAGATAATACTCAAGAAGGGTCTAATGCAAAGTCAGAAGATGAAGGTCAAGATTCAGATGAAAGTTCAAGCTCCACGGATGGGTCAGAGAACTCAAGCCAAGAAGATGTCGAATCATCTGAATCATCTACAAAATCACCAAAAGGATTATTAACAGATGAAAAAATGAAATCTATTTCAGATGAAGCTTTCAGAGAAAAAGAAGAAACATTATATGATAATGATGAATATTCAGCAGAACCTCAGTATTTAGAAATACCAGGTAAAGTTAAATATGATAATTTCATTGTTGATTATAAAGAAATTGATTCTAAATTTAGAAAATTAGATAGACAATATGTTAAAAATTATGTAAAAGAATTTGTTAACTCAAACAAAAAAATTATTAACTACATGGTTAAAGAATTTGAAATGAAGAAAGCAGCTGCTGATTACAAAAGAAGTTGGTCTTCAAAATCTGGTGAACTTGATATGTCAAAAATACATCAATACTTATTAAAAGATGATATATTTAACAGAGTTCAAATAACTCCTGATGGAAAAAATCATGGTGTAGTTATGTTGTTAGATTGGTCAGGTTCAATGTCTGGTTCAGTTGAAGCGACAATGGAACAAGCAACTTTACTTTCAATGTTTTGTAGAAGACTTTCAATACCTTTTAGATTGTTTGCTTTTTCTGATGGTTATTTTGATAGAGCTGATACATATAGAAGCGAACTACTTGATGAAATTTATAGAGCAGACTATGGTTCTAAAAAAAGAGAAAAATTAGAACAACAATTAAGAGATTATGAAAGTAGTAAAGTATTTGGAACTGTAGTTGAAAAAGAAAATGCTTATCCTGATTTAGGTAGGTTTAATCTTTTAGAAATATTTAATGAATCAATGTCAAATAATGAATTTAATAAAGCAATGGAAAATTGGTTTCAAATATCACAAGCAATTGAAAATCCTTACAGGTATGGTTATGAAAATGATACTAATTCAACTTTTGATGGTGAGTTTGGTGTTCCTAGTGGATTACAATTAGGTGGAACTCCTCTTGACCATTCATTGTTTATAATCAGAGATTACTTAAAAGATTTTAAAGCAGACTATAATATTGATATTTGTAGTTTGATTACACTAACTGACGGTGCAAGTCATAGATTTACTGGAAGAAATACTAGACTAGTTGATAGAAAAATTAACAGAGTTTTTGATGTTAGTCAAAAAAATTATTACAATTCAACAACTCATGGTATTTTGGAATGGGTAAAAGAAACAACAGGTGTTAGAACAATAGGATTTTACATAACAAATTGTAAAGCATCTGATATAACATGGGAAGGTAAAAACTTTTGTGGTTCAAATATCGGTTCTTATGGTGATGAATATGAAAATAAAAGAAAAGAATTTATGAAATTATCAACATCATTTTCAGATGGTTGTTATGACTTAGCAATTCTAATCAATCAAAAGAAATTAAAATTAAATTATGATGAAGATGAACTTAATGTACATTCAATGGATGAAGGTGCTAACAAAGGAACTCTAAAAAGAGCTCTTGTAAAAGCAGGTAGTAATAAAATGAAACAAAGAGTTATCTTAAATCAATTCGTAGGACAAATGGCAGTATAATATGAAGAAACACGGACCAACAAAAGCAAACATGACCGGGAGAGCAACAGGACAAGATGTTGTTATGACTCCACCAGAAACGGCACATTGGATAGTTAATTATTTTGAACCATCAGGAAAACTATTAGAACCTTGTAGAGGTGAAGGAGCTTTCTATAATGCTTTAGTAGATTATAACCATGAGTGCAAAGGATTATCAGTTGAAGCTGATGATGTAGATTGGTGTGAAATATCAGAAGGTAAAGATTTTATGAATTATGATAAACAAGTAGATTGGATTATAACAAACCCACCATACAGTATATTTGATATATTTTTAAAGAAGGCAATGTCTATATCTGATAATATAGTATTTTTTGTTCCACTACAAAAATTATTTAAATCAAAAACAAATGATATTGATGTTTACCAATATGGTGGTGTAAAAGAAATAATAAACATGGGAACAGGAACTAGACATGGTTTCGCTATGGGGTTTCTTGTAGGTGCTATTCATTATCAAAAGGACTATCAAGGAGATATTAAATATACCAGAAGTCCGGGAGCGATGAAATAAAACTTGATACCGCTGGTACACTTTTGTTATACTATGTACATAATGAAAAATAATCAATTAAATAGCGAGGTAAATATATAATGATTAAATTGACAGCTCAACATGAGAAATTTATTGACGCAGCTGCTGGGTTATATCCAGGACAAGCTGAGTTTTCAAAATCACAAATTAAAAAGATTTGTGTAGAAACAGGATGTCCAAATCCTTCTTGGTTGCAAAAACCAGCGTATAGGGTAGGACATGGAACTTACTCTTTAGAACTAGCAGGTGTTGCAGTTCAAAATAATGTAGTTAATCTACCTGTTGCTTCTACTACAGTCGGAGCTCCTAACATTGTTAGTGATGTTTCAGTAGTTCCAGAAGTTGTAAAGGAATATGTTCCTTTCGGACACTTCAAAGATTTAAAATCAATTATCAATTCAGGATTATTCTTTCCTGTTTTTATTACAGGATTATCAGGTAATGGTAAAACTATGATGGTTGAACAAATATGTGCTAAACTCAAAAGAGAATGCTACAGAGTTAATGTTACGGTTGAAACTGATGAAGATGATTTGATTGGTTCAAATACTTTAGTTGACGGAAACATAGTTTTCAGAGAAGGTCCTGTTCTCAAAGCAATGAGAAAAGGTGCTGTTCTTTTGATTGATGAAATTGATTTAGCATCTAACAAAATTATGTGTCTTCAATCAATACTTGAAGGTAAAGGTTATCTTAACAAAAAGACAGGTGAGTATGTTTCACCTGAGAATGGTTTTACAGTTATCGCAACAGCGAACACTAAAGGTAAAGGTTCAGATGATGGAAGATTCATCGGAACTAATGTTTTGAATGAAGCTTTCCTTGAAAGATTCTCAATCACAATGGAACAAGAATATCCTTCTAATGCAATTGAGAAAAAAATTCTCAATAAAGAGTTTGATAAACTTGAAGTCAAAGGTGCTTCTAGTTTTACAACTAACTTAATAACTTGGGCTGATGTAATCAGAAAAAGTTTTTACGAAGGTGCAATTGATGAACTTATTTCAACAAGAAGACTAGTTCACATAGCACAAGCTTTCAAGATGTTTGATAATAAAATGAAAGCAATTGAAATGTGTGTTTCAAGATTCGATTCAGAAACTAAATCAACTTTCTTAGACCTCTACACAAAAGTAGATGCGGAAGCCGTTGAACTTGATGATGAAGTTGCTGTTGTAGAAGATGATGAATATAAAACACCAGACAATGATGAAAATATATTTTAAGAGTTTTACCTCGGTCTCGGCCTCGAAAGAGGTCGGGATTTTTACTATCATGGAAAGTAAATAAATAGATATTACAAAGGAGAAATCGTATGACACAATATCAAGAAAAAGTTAAAGAACAAAGAATAAAATTAGAAGCTGAAAAGTGGGCATTGGGTGTAAAAGCTCTTCATTCACATTCTTTAGATTCTATGTGGTATGCTTCAGATAGAAATGATGGCAAAGTTATTGATGTTGAATATAATGATGGGAGTGTTATGAGAACTATCAGTTCAACTAATGAAGTAGTTATGTTGGGTCAAAGACTTACGGGTGATGATTTAGTATCTGCTTATCAGAGAGGTGGTATATAATGGATTTTATTATAGGATTAATATTTACAATTCTAGCAGGTGTATTTGCTTATGGTTCATGGCACATAGAAGAAGAACAAAGAATAGGTAGAGGATTAAATCTACCATGGGAAAAACAGAAAAGAAAAATTTTTGACAAGTCGGATTTAGAATATAAAGACGGCGATAATACTTAAGGAGATATATGGATTTTTTATATAATTTATTTTGGTTCCCGATAAATTCATCGGTATTTTTAATTAATGTTGGATTATGGGGTTTAGTAGGATATTTAACTTATGAAGCTATTCGTAAGTATAAAAACAAAAAATAGGGGCCTAGAGCTCGGGTAGGGACAGATGTTTAACCGTATACAAAAAGAACACATTTTTCAGCTTTGTCTGTATCGAATTAACATCATCCCGCCAAATTTTATTAACAATGGAAGTAGTATATAAAAATGACACCACCGATTGAATTTGTAAAAAGAATTGGACCGGGTAAGTGTTCAAAGTGTGGAGTATACATTGAAGCAGATGTAGAAATGCATGTCGCTACTAATTTAACAGGTAGACCGAGTTTAATTAAAGACCAATTGGTTATTATTGACCCGGAATTTTGTAAACAATGTTTTGAAAAAATAGTGCTATCGTAGCTCAGTTGGTAGAGCAGCTGATTTGTAATCAGCAGGTCGTCAGTTCAAATCTGACCGATAGCTCCATTTGACAGATAATGAAAGTGAGGATATAATTATACAATGAACGAATATTTAATAGAAACAGTTGACACTATGAATGGTATTCAAAAAATATACAAGTTTGAAAATGGTTATGGTGCAAGTGTTATATGTCATGACGGTTCTTATGGTGGACCATATAAAAAGAATGGTCCTAATAAATGGGAAGTTGCAGCATGGGACGAGGATAAAGAATTTATTGGTAGGACATATTTGAATTGGGGAGATGATGTGAAAGGTTATTTAAATGACCCGCAAACTGATAGAATTTTAAGGATAATACAAGCGTTATGATACAGAAAGTAAAAGAACAATTAGAATTTTGCAGATGTAATTGGAGGACTATTTTTGTAGGTAGTTTTTGTTTACATTTTATATTTGATTGGTTTATTTTTGGTTTAGGTATTATGTTTGGAATGCATATAGGACATTAATTATGAAAAAATTTATAATGTGGGTTGTTGATTGTTGGAGAGTAGTAATGGACAATAGATTTAACCCTTTAAGATATATACCTGACCCAAGTTTACAAATGTATTTTACTCTTGTACTATTTACAATATGGAGTGTTTATTTTGGTTTTGTAGCAACTTATTATATGGGTTGGTTAGGATATGATACTGTCATAAGCATTATTGTTCATATCGCAGTAGTATTACCAATAGGTTTTACAAATGCTGTCTTCATTGATGCTGAAAGAGACGGACATAAATGGTTAAAGGATTGGAGAAATAAAAAGTGAATATATTTTACTTAAATGAAAGTCCAGAGATAGCAGCTATTGAACACAATGATAAACATTGTGTAAAGATGATACTTGAATCAGCTCAAATGTTATGTACTGCTCATAGAGTTCTTGATGGTGATGAAAAAGCTGATAAACTTTTTATGTATAAAAAAGCTCATGTCAATCACCCAAGTACAATATGGGTAAGAGATAATGTTCATAACTATTGGTGGTTATATAGATTATTTGAAGCTTTATGTGATGAATACACATATCGTTATGAGAAAGGACACATGACAGATTTAAAATTAAGAGAAACATTAAGAACACCACCTAAAAACATACCTGTAAATAGAAAGTTTTATCAACCACCTCAATGCATGCCAGAAGAATACAAAGGTGAAGATTCAGTTGAAGCTTATCAGAAATATTATATGGGTGAAAAAAGTAGTTTTAGTGTTTGGAAAACAAGACCAACACCAACATGGTATACAGTATGACAATAAATTCAAAAAGTTGGCAAAACAATTCAGATGGTTGGGTTGATACTATGAATAAATCTAAAGAAGAAAAAGAAGAATATAAAGAATATTTAATTAAAAACAGTATGAAAGAAGTATTACCTTACAGAGAATGGTTAAGAGAAAAAAATAATGACTAAATGGCATGGTGGTAAAGGTTCTAAAAGAAGACCAGAAGATTCTGAAAAGTATGAAGAAGCATGGGAAAAAATATTCGGTAAACCTAGAACAAAAGAAAAAACAAAACATGACAAAAAGAAACTTGACAGGACAGAAAACAGTAGTATAATAGATACATGAGTTTGAAAAATATAGATTATAAATTTAGTGAAGGTGAACTTATAGAGGAGTTGGGTCAGTATATTGATTCAACATATTCTAAAGATGAAGGTTCACATTATAATCAAAATAAATTTCAAGCAACCGAATTTATAGTAGACGGTGGACATGGAGAAGGATTCTGTATAGGAAACATTCTCAAGTATGCTCAACGCTATGGTAAAAAAGAAGGCTATAATCGTAAAGACTTATTGAAAGTTTTACATTATGGTATAATTGCACTGCATGTGCATGATTTAAATAATGGAGAAAGTGAATCAAATGAAACTAAGTAGCAATACTCTTAATTTGTTGAATAATTTTTCAACAATTAATTCCGGTATTACAGTTAAGACCGGTAATGAAATATCAACTGTATCAGCAATGAAAAATATCTTTGCAAAAGCAATTGTAGATGAAACCTTTGAACAGGAACATTCAATCTATGACTTATCAGAATATCTAGGAGCAGTATCTTTATTTGATACACCAGACTTTATATTCAATGGTGAATCAGTTGATGTTAATGAAGGTGATAATTCAGTCAGATATTATTATGCTGACCCACAAATGGTTATATCACCACAGAAAGATATTACAATGCCTGAACCAGAAATTACTTTTGATTTAGATGAAGATGTTTTATCAAGTCTATTGAAAGCATCTTCTGTACTGTCATTACCTGATATGGTTTTATCAAGTGATGGTACAACAGTTCAGTTAACAGTAAAAGATAAGAAGAACGCAACATCAAATGTTTATAGTAGAACTGTAGCACAAGGTAATGGTTCAACTTATGAAATGTTTTTAAGAATGGAAAATATTAAAGTGTTAGGTGGTGATTATACAGTTTTTGTATCATCAAAAGGAATAGCACATTTTACTAATAGAAATATTTCAGTCGAATATTTTATAGCTACAGAACCTGACTCAACTTATAATGAATCTTAATAATGAAAGAAGATTTTTTATGGGTTGAAAAATACAGACCTAGAAATATTAATGACTGTATTCTACCAGAAGAAACAAAAAAAATATTTTTAGACTTTGTAAATAATAAAGAAATTCCTAATTTGTTATTGTGTGGTACTGCAGGTGTAGGTAAAACAACTGTAGCAAAAGCACTATGTAATGAATTAGATGCAGATTTTGTTATGATTAATGGTTCAGAAGAAAGAAACATTGATACTCTAAGAGTTAAAATAAAACAATTTGCATCAACGGTTTCACTTAGTGGTGGTCCAAAGATTGTAATATTAGATGAAGCTGATTATCTAAATCCACAATCTACTCAACCAGCACTTCGTGGTTTTATAGAAGAATTTTCAAAGAATTGTAGATTCATCTTTACTTGTAATTATAAAAACAGAATCATTTCTCCATTACATTCAAGATGTAGTGTTGTTGATTTTACTATTGAATCAAGTCAGAAACCAACAATAGCAAATGGGATATTCAAAAGAATTTTATATATTCTTAAATCAGAAAACATAGATTATAATGAACAAGTAGTTGTTCAATTAGTTCAAAAATTCTTTCCAGATTTTCGTAGAGTTTTAAATGAACTTCAAAAGTATTCAGCTTCAGGTAAAATAGATAGTGGTGTATTAGCTAATCTTGATGATGAAAATTTAAATGAAGTATTAGGTTTTATTCGTGATAAAGAATTTTCTAAAATGAGAAAATGGGTTGCACTAAATATACATAACGACCCACAAGCTATCTATAGAAAGATATACGAATCTTTATTTACTAGAATGGAAAATAGTAGTGTTCCTCAAGCAATTATTATCTTGAGTGATTATACATATAAGTCAGCTTTTGTTGCTGACCAAGAAGTCAACATGGTAGCATGTATGACTGAATTAATGATGGAGTGTAAATTAAATTGAAATATAGAAACATAACAGAGATAAGACCATACAGAGTTGTAAAAACATATGGTAATGAAACAGGTCATTCATGTGCATTTAGACAATGGAGAGCTGATTCACATTGTAATCTAATTCATGGGTATGCATTAGGTTTTGAAATAACATTCGATTCTTCAACATTGAATGAACAAAATTGGGTTATTGATTTCGGTGATTTAGGTGTATTGAAAAAATATCTTAAAGATACTTTTGACCATACAACTGCAGTTGCTCATGACGACCCAATGTTAGAACATTTTATTAATCTTAATGATGAAAATTTGATTGATATAAGATTAATGGATAATGTAGGTTGTGAAGCGTTTGCTGAACTTGTTTTTGATTTTTGTGTAAGTAATTTTGAAGACGATAGAGTTAAAGTAAAATCAGTTCGTGTTTTTGAACATGGAGCAAATAGTGCTGTATTCGGAAATTTTTAAAAGTATTCAAGGAGAAGGACATTATACAGGTGTACCAACAACCTGGTTGAGATTTTTTGGTTGTAATTTAGAATGTAATGGTTTTGGTCAAGACGACCCAACAGACCCTTCAACATATAAATTACCATATCAAGACTTTGATTTAATTGAAGTTAAGAATGTAGAAGATTTGCCTGTATGGAAGTATGGTTGTGATTCATCTTATTCATGGTCAAAGAAGTTTGCAAAGATACAAAAAAATGAAACAGAAGAAGAAGTTGCAAAGAAATTATTTGACCAGATGTATGATGAAAATACTCATATAGCTTTTACAGGTGGTGAACCATTAATGAAAGCAGCTCAAAAGAAAACTGTAAAGATTTTAGATGAAATGGAAAATTTATGTAGAGGTAAATTTGGTAAAAGATTCAAATATATTACATGGGAAACAAATGGAACAAGACCAATAGAAACTGTATTACATAATTATTTATCTTCAATGGGTCATGAAGTAGAATATTTCTTTTCAGTTAGTCCAAAGATGTTTAATACTAGTGGTGAAAAAGATGCTGTATGTCCTGAGATAGTAAAACAGTATCATGATATATCAGATGTTGGTCAATTAAAATTTGTATGTAATGGCACAGATGATTCGTGGAATGAGATTGAAGAATCAATAATAAAGTTTAGAGACATGGGTGTTAATTATCCTATTTGGATAATGCCTGTAGGAGCTACAGAAGAAGCTCAAGATGATAATGCAAAAGAGATTACAATTCAAACAATGGAAAGAGGATACAATGTATCAGCAAGAGTTCATTGTTATATATTTGGTAATCAGATAGGAACATAATGGATAAAGTATTAGTAGTATTAAGTGGTGGTTTAGATAGTTCTGTTGCTTCTATGATGTGTGTTGATAAGTATGGTAAAGATAATGTTCAAGCTGTGACTTTTGACTATAATCAAAAACAAAAATTAGAAATATTAAAAGCAACTACTCTTTGTAGATGTTTAGAAATAGAACATACAATTCTAGATTTATCTGTATTAGGTACAATAGCACAACCAATGTCAGCAAACATATCAGGAACAGCTGTTGACATGCCAAACATTAAAGAAGTGTTAGGAGACCCTCAACCTGTCACTTATGTTCCATTTAGAAATATGATTTTACTATCTCTTGCAATGAGTCATGCAGAAGTTCAAGGTTGTAATAAAGTAATTACAGGTCTACAAGTACATGATGAATATGGATATTGGGATACAACACAAAAGTTTGTTGATACAATGAATAATGTAGCTTCTCAAAATAGGACTCATTCAGTATCTATTGAAGCACCATTTAGTCAAATGTCAAAAGCAGAAGAAATAGAAGTAGCAATAGAACTAGGACAGTTTGATTTACTTAAACATACATTAACTTGTTATGACCCTCAAGGTGTTTTATCTTGTGGTGAGTGTCCTTCATGTGCTGAAAGAATTATGAATTTTATGAAAGTTGGTCGTAAGGACCCTGTTCCTTATGTTAAAGATATAAATTGGAATATATAATGTGTGCAATATTTGGAAGTAAAGATAAAGAAAAGTTTTTAGAATTAGCAGAACTGAATCAATACAGAGGTAATTTCGCTCATTCAACTACTGTATTTCAGACAGGTATGTTTCAACATTATCCTGACGCTGAAAAAGTTATTCATATAACAACTAATACAGCTGAAGGTGAGTTTAAAGATTCAATAACAATGTCAAAAGAATATAAAATAACTTATTATCTTGGTCATGTACAAGCACCAACAACAGATAGTGTCAAGACACACCCTTCAAATATTAATGGTGATTTACTTTGGCACAATGGAATCATAAAAGATTATCAAGTTCAAGAATGGAAACATGAACTTGGTAATGTTGAATGGGATACTGAATTACTACATAGACATTTAGTTCTTGGTAATGATTTAGATAATGTTGATGGCACATTTAGTTGTGCTAGATACACAAAGGATAATCTTTATCTTTTTAGAAATGAGATTAGTCCTTTATTTTATGATGAAGATATGAACATATCTTCAACGAAGTTTGATAATTCACTAGAAACTGAATCTGGTGTTATGTATCAAATGAATTTAGTGAATAATAGTCTTGAACTAATAAATAGGTTTGAGACTAAAGAGAACCCATATTATTTTGGGTAATTTAATAATGTAATGTGACAAAACCACATTAAAAAAAATGGAGAAAAAATGAAAACTGATAAAAAATTAGGACTAGAAGTTGCAGAATATCTAGTTAAAAAAGGTGTAGAAACACCAATTACTGAAACTTCGTTAACAGACGAGGAGAAGATAGAACTAATCAGAGAGAACATGGAAATTGTTGTTGATGTATTAGGTTTAGACAGAGAAGATGATTCAATAGCTGGTACAGCTGATAGAGTTGCAAAGATGTATGTTTCTGAATTATGTTTAGGACTATCTTACAATAACTTTCCAAAAGTATCTGTATTTGAAAACAAAATGGGATATGACCAAATGGTCGTACAAAAAGATATCACATTTCATTCATTGTGTGAACATCATTTAGTCAACTTTAATGGTTTGGCTCAGATTGCTTACATACCAAATGAAAATGTAATAGGACTTTCTAAATTAAATAGAATTGTAAATTTCTTTGCAAGAAGACCACAAGTTCAAGAAAGAATGACAGAACAAATTTTCTATGCTTTGGAGTATATATTAGGCACTAGTAATATTGGTGTTCTTGTACAAGGTGAGCATCTTTGTGTAAAATCTAGAGGTATTGGCGACCAAGCATCAGGTATGACTACATCTAAATTAGGTGGACACTTTTTTGATAAACATTCTGTTAGGTCAGAATTTATGAGTTTGGCGTTAAAATCATGAAGTTTGAATATGTAGTTTCCGGTTTAACTATGGGGATTGATGATTTATATTATAATCCTGTAGTTGCAGCACCTTATATAAAACACATGAATCAGAAAATTACTGATTTAGATGCAAGATTTGAAAATCAGAATTTATCTTTATTGTACAACGCACATCAGGAAAGAAAACATGGTGTGACTATGACAGAAACAATGAATGATTCGTGGCATCGTCTATTTGCTGACTCAGGTGGTCTTCAAATGGCAAGAACATCAAAAGGAATCACACCAGAGTTGAAAGATAAAGTATATCATCATCAAGCAAAGTATTGTGATGTTGCTATGATATTTGATGAAATACCGATTGAGTTTGATTTATCACTTATTGGTGGTAATTCAATGAAAGCTTCATTACTTGGTAGAAGATTTGATAGAAGTGATATCAAAAGAGCTGCTACAGCAACACTAGCTAATGTTAAAAGACAAATAGAAGTATTTAAACAAGAAGATTCTAAAGCAAAGATGATGTTAATATCACAAGGTCAATCAGTAGAAACATATAGAGAATATATCGAATTGATATGTAATGGTTTATCCGATGATGAAATTGATATGTTTGTATGTGGTGTAGCACCAAGTTCACTATGTAATGGTAATTCATTTGCTCATAGATGTGAAATGATTTATGCAATGAAAGAATATCAGATACCTGATGTAATTAAAAATAATGTTCATTTATTAGGTGTTGGTAATCACGAAGCTTTGTCTCCGTTCTATCTATCACCTGATTACTTTAGTTTTATTGAGAATCTATCTTATGATTCATCTTCTCATGCTTCATCTTGGTTCTATTCAAGATATAGAAACAAAGACTTTGTAAATATTGATGTAGATGTTGTTCATAGGTCAAAGAAAGGATTATCTCAAATTCATTCAGACCAATTACTTCCTGTTATCAATGAAATATTTGAATATGATAGAGAAACATTAAATGATTTTGGTATTACAGAACCAATGCAATTAATAAATGATTCAACTAAATGGTCAGTAGAAAATGTAAATGGTGATAGAAGATTTTGGAAAGACCATGATTCAGCAATACATGGTAGATATTTAACACCATGGTTATGGGTCACAAATACTATTGGTAATTTTATGATTGAGTTGGATAGAAGAATTAATAATCCTGTAGATACAACAGGTCTTGGTTCTATTACTTCTTATGATGAATTTATTAATAATTGGTTATCAAGACAAAGAGCACCAGAGAAAGTGCCAGAACATTGGCCAGGAGTTTTAGATGTCTAAACACAAAGTACATTATGATTGGGTAGATTACGAAAGTGATATGAATAGTATTGATTGGTTAAAGTTTAGTCATGTCATTGGTATCTATCGTGGTAGTTTACCAATGGCAACTCACATTTCAAATGTAAGAGATGTTCCTATGTCTATAATAGGATTTCAAACTAGAGATGGGAGTGATAAAAAACCATATTGGATATACAACGCTATGGATTGGAATGACTTCAAAGAACAAAAAACAATTTTGATTGTTGATGATATCTATGACACAGGTAATACAATTAATAAAGTAAAAGAATTAATTGAAAAATCTTCACCATATAACTGTAGTAAATTTGATGTACAACCTACATTATTAACTTATTGTTTATTTGGTAAAGATGCTCCGGAAGGAACTAATCTTGTATATAGTAATTTACATCAAGAAGGTGATTGGATAGAATTTCCATGGGAGAGATAAATGAAATCACTAATAGTTTCTTGTTGTCAAGCTAAACTTCCAGGTACTCATAAAGCTATCGATATTTACCAAGGTAAAGTATACAAATTAATTCATAAAGAAAATCTACTAGATACTGTAGATGTTTGGATAATGTCAGCACAACTAGGTCTAATTCATTCATCTGATATTATATCTTATTATGAATTTAAAATGAATGAAGAAGCTTCACAAAATTGGATTAAGAAAGGATTACCTGAAAAATATCCTTCAGGTGAAATATACATTTATGGTGGTAAACTATATCGTGATGTATTAAATTCTTACTTTGAAAATACTATTGAATTGATTGGAAGAAACAGAGGTATTGGTGACCACTTTTCTGAATTGTTAAAATTTGTACATGAACATAAACCAAGAGGTGTACTACCAATATGAATCCATTTGATTTTGTTAACTCAATAACATACTCTAAAGTTGATATCATGAATGATATCAATGAGAAAGAGTATGCTCCTTTTTTAGTAAATCGCTCACTATCTTATCATCAAGATTGTCTCTTGTATGCGAATGAAATGAACAGTAGATTTGATGTTTCACACAAGCTACAATATCATTATTTACTAAATAGTATTAGAAAAAGAAAAAGGTTTGCCAAATGGAGTAAACCAGAATTAGAAAACGATTTGAAAATCGTTATGGAATACTATTTAGTATCCCGAGGCAAAGCAGAAGAATATTTAAAAATATTAAACAAACATGAAATCGGGATTATCAAAACAAGAATGAACAAAGGTGGAGTGAAATGAGTTATGACATAGAAGATATGTTAGAAATATCATTTAAAGAAAATGATGATTTTCTAAAAATTAGAGAAACATTAACAAGAATAGGTGTAGCATCAAGAAAAGATAGAACTCTCTATCAATCTTGTCATATTTTACATAAAAGAAGTAAATATTATCTAGTGCATTTTAAAGAATTATTTGCGTTAGATGGTAAAGAATCATCTATTACTGAAAATGATTTAGCAAGAAGAAATGCTATTGCTAAATTATTAGAAGAATGGAAATTACTTAGTATAGTAAAACCAGAAGATGCTACAACACCTTTAGCACCAATGAGTCAGATTAAAGTATTACCTCATAAAGAAAAAGATGAATGGAAATTGGTAGCTAAGTATAATATCGGAGTAGCTAAATGATAAGAGATTTATCTCAAAAAGAAAAACAAGTTTTATTTGCTAAACTATCAGCTATAGCTTATGATGATGTAAAAGATGCACGAAGTCAAGCAAAATTATTAGGATTTACAAAAACAGTATTAGTAGATATAGAAGGAGCACAGACTTATGTTTTTACTAGTAAAACAGATTGTGCTATAGCATGTCGTGGTACTCAACCTTCTGAAATGAATGATATCTACGCTGATTTAGAAATATTTAAAGCAGATTCAGTTTCAGGAAATAAAATTCATCAAGGATTTAAAGAAGAAGTAGATAAAGTATATCATGATGTAGAAAAATTACTTGATAGAGTTGCTAAAAATAAAGATGTATGGGCTTGTGGTCATTCACTTGGTGGTGCAATGGCAACAATTTTAGCTCAAAGATTAGAATTTAAAGATGGTCATAATGTAGATACTTTATATACATATGGTTCTCCAAGAGCTGGTGGACCACAATTTAGTAAATGGTGTGATACACATTTAAATCATCAAAGATTTGTAAACAATAATGATGTTGTTCCTTGTGTTCCGACAGTATTTCGTTGGAGACATAATGGAAAATGTAATTATATTAAATCAACAGGTGAAATAACTACACTTGGTAGGTGGTCTTCTGAAAGAATTAGAGATAAAGGTTGGTCATTATTAACAACTATTTTAAGAGGAAGATTAGATATAATAGCTGACCATAATATTGATGATTACATTTTACATCTGGAGAATGACCAAAAACTTGAGAGTATCTAATGAATTTTCTATTCATACTTACATTAAAAAGTATATTATCATCTGTAATCGGTTCAAGTTTTTATAAATGGTTTCAAACCACAACCTTAGGAATATGGTTTCAATTCAAAGTAGATTCATTCATGGAGTATTTATCAGATAAATACGATATAGAACTAGCTAAAAAACAATCAAAGTTTGAAGCAGATTATCCTTTGATTATGAAAAGAATTGAAAAACTTGAAAAATTATCACACCCGGATAGACAAGAAGCTTTTAATAAAGTAATAGATGAATTGGAAAAGAAGATAGATGAAAAGTCTTAAAGAATTTGTAAATTTACAAGAAAGTATAAAACCTTACAAATTAATAATGTTTTGTAATAATACTTCTGACCAAACAAGAGATGTTTCTGATGCATCAGCATCATCTGACCTTTGGAAATTAATGACCGAAGCAGCTAAAAAAGCTAATATTCAAATATTTCGTGTTGACTTTAATGGTCTTTATGTAGAAAGAAAAAATGGTAAAACATTTATTCATTCTTACGATTTTGACCCTGATACAGAA
>Ga0208157_1000413_pt1 | contig 23638 bp, 46 predicted proteins | sample 5_EtaG_FD_184077 | JGI IMG/M metagenome (GOLD analysis project Ga0208157, IMG submission 184077) | Marine viral communities from the Subarctic Pacific Ocean - 5_ETSP_OMZ_AT15132 metaG (SPAdes) (version 2) | ecosystem: Environmental > Aquatic > Marine > Oceanic | place: Pacific Ocean | collected...
TCTAACATTTATACTCCAACATAATGTGCTCTGTATCTTTCTTCCGCAGTCTTTGTGATGTCAGTCATGTAATACACTGCGAAACTTTTTCTCATCTTACCTGCAGGCGGATGGATTGGTTCTGGAAATCCGTGCCATGAGTTTTGTGTAGTGTCAAATAGAACTGCTCTATTAAAGATTGGTTCTACTTCCAGTATCTTATCTTTTGGTTTTTTCTTTTCCTCATGATTTGACCAGAACTGAAGACTACCACCCCAGGCAGGATCATAGTCTTCTTCAAGATATAAGATAAGATTCAGTTTTCTCTGCAAGTCTAGTTTAGGATGAATAGAATAATCAAGATGAACTGATAGTCTACCACCTTTTCCGTGCATGTGCCAACCCCCACCGTGCAATCCAATGTCAGGATACAAAGGATTAACTCCGGTGATGTCAGAAAGTTTAGAAATAAAATTAGATGCCAGTAAATTAGTAAAGACTTTGTAAGTTAAAGGTGGGAATCTATCCCACTTATTACATGTCTTTTTTTCAGCAATCCATCCTTGATAATGAACAATGTCCTCTGCAGGACTATCATAATCAATAAACTCTTTGCTGAGTTGTCTTGCATTTTCAATATCTAAAAAATTATCAATAATCCAATAATCAAAAGGATTATTACCAGATTTAATATTGTCAACATTAAACATCATACAACTTCTGGTTTGTCGTTATAAAAGTCATGCCGTTTTCTATACTCTTTATATTCTTCTTTACAATCAGTGCCACTCATCATGACACCTTTTGTATCCATATAATCCCAATCATCTACAATATTGTCATCGCCTCGCCAGTATCCATCGGAACGCTTGTAGTCATTCCAATACTTTGGAGCAATAACAATCTCTGCTTTAGTGTTAGTCCATGCAGGCCAGAAAGCAAAGGTGGATGAAGTAATAATAGAGTTGACTGCATTATTAAGGATAGAATAATCAATACCGATTGGACCACCCTTATATTCATAGAACCCTGAACCTTGAAGATGAGCAAGAGGATCAACTTCACTGGTTGCAGAAGAACCGATAATCGGAGCCCAAGGAATAAACTTTCGTGCATTCTCTGGATCGTCTGTAATCACGCCAAACTTCATGTTAGGATTAATCTCTAACATTCTATCTGCTGCCATTCTGTAATACTCAGGAGGACACCATGCAGAGGTGATAAGATACTCACCACCCCTAAACTGAATCACACAAAAATCTTCACTACTATATTCTGTGACTGTAATACTAGGTTTCAACCACTGAATGATATCATTACGACGATCATTAATATACCTCAATCTCTGGAATGTTCCGTCAACCTTAGTATTATCTGGAATTGTATTGTAAAGGAGGTCATCATAGATCATTGCATCTTCGCCAGACAGAGCATGAAGACCTAAAGGATATTCATCAACTCTTTCTCTGGCATAATACTCAATACCATCAGGAAGCACATCTGGTTCCTGACCCTCAACACTTGTTCTACCACCAATTACTTCATCACCAAAATCAATATTTGGTAGGAACTGACATCCTTTAAATGTTTTCAACCCAACAGATGGCACTTTACTACTTCCTTGAGCACTATTACTAGCGTCTCTTCGCACACCCCACCTAAATCCACGATGCTCGGCAATACATCGTGGTGCTACGATATTCCACAACTGGTTGCCAAGACCAGAACCATTGTAAATTTCAGAAACAATCATTTAATTAAGTGCGAATATTTTTCTTGGTTGTCAATAATATGTTGTGGGAATGAATCATCAAGTTCCACTCTTTGATAAGAGATATGAGACCTGTTCAGAACATCCTTTCCACTATCCAGATTTTTTGAGATGTTCTCAGTCACCTCTGGAATATCAAATTGTCTATCACAGAATGAATTTATCTTCTGTCGGATGTGATCCTCATTACCCAAATACGTAAAGTGCCATCCACCATTAGTTATAATAGATCCAGAGATCTTATTTTCGTCCTCAGTTCCCTCTCGTATATCATCAACTGTGGTGTTCTTGACATACTTATAAGTTGCTGCTCGACTACCAAACCACTTATTAGAGTATAGGTTGTTTACCCAATATGCATAGCAAGATTGTTCAAATGTAAAGTGAGTATCATCAGACACCCACTCAGATGCATGTTCTATGATTTCTGGATTGGGAATTTCATCACCATCACTCATTAAAATAAGATCTTCATCACTGAAAATCTCAGGTCCAACCATGGCATTTCTAGAATAGATTTCTCTGTGCCATGGACTCTCACATTCCGGAATGGTGATTTGGTTTAGGATAATCTTATCCTCCCACTTGGCAAACCTATCCTTGTTATTCAAAAAGTGACTCTCCTTGGGCAATCCAGAGAAAGTCACATCACCTTCAGTAATAACAAACTTGTCAACATAATCATTCAAGATATTCATTCTTATCTCTAAGAGTTCTACCTCGTGATTAAAAATAAAACAATCAAATATTTTCATAGTCCCCCTTCATTGCATCAAATACTTTACGAATACCTACATCAATACCAGTCTTTGGTATCCACCAATTTAAAATGTAATTATCTGCTTCGTTCCTTTTATCTAACTGAACACTATCTTTTGCAAGACCTGGTTTAATTTTTACATCATACTTTTCAATCATGTTAAAGCAACCTTGAATGATTGCAGCAACGTCTTTGATAGAAGTCGAATTAAATGATGTGATATGCAGTGGATCTTCTGATTTGAAGTCTGTATAGTTTTCCATCACAGTCTCCAGTGCCTCACAGCAATCCTCGGCATACAGAAACTGACGTTCTTCTGTGCCGTCTGTCATCATCTCAAACTCTCCTTCTTCAAATCCTTTACGGATGAAATCAGTGATGACGTGTGCCTTCTCCATGTCATTCTCAATACCATACACATTCCAGAACTTAACAGTCAGTCCCTTGAGTGCAGTGGTATGGAGTTCACCGACACGCTTCATCACACCATAAGGTGAGTAAGACATGTTACTCATCTGTGATGATGCAAAGACGAATCGCTTGTTATACTTCTTCAGCAGGGCAAACGTATTTGCCATCATGCGGGTATTGTTATTGATGAACTGAAAAGTATGCTGATACTTCTTCAGGTAGTGTGAACCACCCACATCAAAAGCAAGAAAGAATACAAAGTCTGCTTTCTTGATAATACCTTCGACATAGGTGTTGGGTGTAACTCTCAGATCATTCTGAACACCATCAACGATATCAACACCCGTAACCTCATGACCTTTTTCTTTTAAATACTCTTTCAAGTATGCACCGATCTGTCCAGCAGATCCCAAAATAACAACATTCATTTAATTACCACCTAAAACTCTATTGAGTGATCTTGTTTTTAATGCATTATATTCATCGGATTGCCAAGCATTTCCATTACTTGCATTCTTATAATGCAGAACAAATGCATCCTCCATATTATCATCTTCCTCAAACTTTATCAAGTCAATAAAAGTTGGTTTGGGAAACTGGTATTTACTTGCATAGTCAACCATGTAAGTAAAACAATTATAGACATACTGCCAATAGTTTTCTCTTTCCTTTTGATGTGGGAAAGTTCGAGTATCAGAGTGTTGATAGTCAAGAATATGAAACTCCTTCTCTAGAAGATTCACATGCATTGGAGAACAACCGTTGAATCCCATTTCAATATACCCAGGAGGAGGACTATGTTTGTCTCCAGAATCAGCATCCCTTTGAACACTCACCTGGTCCATGTATTTAATTTTTAATTGATTCTGATAATCGGTGAGATACTTATGTCCTCCCCCACCAACATCACATGGTTGACCATTGAACACTCCAAGGTCCCACTTGAGTTCAGAGGGATTAGGGAGATTAGGAACATCGGCAATGACAATTCCGTTCCATGGATACTTCAGAGCAATCTCTCCAGGATCACCATCACTATACTTTCTACTATATCGGTATGAGGGAATGAAAGAAAGATTATATCCTTCAATCATTTTCTCAATAGATATGTCTTTGATGAAGAACATATCAGAATCAATAATCAAGGAAACGCAATCGTTCTTGGAGATGTAATGTTGCCATCCCCAAGTGAATGCATATCCACAAACTTGACTTCCGTCGCCCGTAAATGAATCACCTTCGAATTGCTTATACCCATTGATGAATTGATATTGTGGATCTAAATCAACTCGAATACATTCTACACCAATCTCATTACAAACATCAAAAATCTCCTGAACTCTATCAGGTGAGTATCCACTAAAAGGATTAGATCCTGCTCTCTCATTATTAAAGACAATAAATTCAAAGTCATCCTTAATATGTCTCTTGAAACTTTCGTATTGAGGTTTGATTAAGTCAGGTCTATTATGAGAATAAGTATAGATTTTGATCATTTTTCAATTTGAGCATTGATCCAATAATAGGTGTAACGAATACCCTCTTCAAGGGTCATTGTATAATCCCAATCAAGATTTTCTCTAATTAAATCATTGTTGGAGTTACGTCCACGGACACCTAGAGGTCCATCAATATGGATCTTGGTGACTTTTTTTTCTGCAACTCTTGCAGCAGTCTCTACCAATTGATTGATAGTCACCATCTCTTCAGAACCAATATTAACCGGTCCCATGAAGTCACTATCCATCAGTCTTCTTGTTGCTTCGATGCATTCATCAATATACAGGAAGGAACGAGTTTGCAGACCGTCACCCCATACTTCGATTGCTCCTCCCTCTTTGGGGAGATAAGCAACCTTTCTGCAGATTGCTGCTGGTGCCTTCTCTCTTCCTCCTTCCCAGGTTCCTTCCGGTCCAAAAATATTATGATAACGGGCAACCCTAACAGGAATACCATGGTTACGATTGTAAGCAAAGTAAAGACGCTCTGAGAAAAGTTTTTCCCATCCATATTCAGAGTCTGGGTTTGCGGGATACGCTGATTCTTCACGGCAGTCTGGGTTATCGGGATCTAATTGATTGTGCTCTGGATACATGCAAGCAGATCCGGAGTAGAAAATTTTAGTATTGTTTCCTACAGTTTCATTAAACTTACGCTGCTCTTCAAGAACGTTCAGATTAATTGTAACAGAGTTGTGCATGATGTCAGCATCGTTCTCACCAGTGAAAACAAATCCTGCTCCTCCCATATCAGCAGCAAACTGATAGATTTCATCAAAGGGAAGAATGTACTTATTGGGAACAGAATGGTAGAAGTTCCCACGTTCTCCTTTGAATTGAAGAACACGGCGGACAAAATCTACATCACGAAGGTCACCCTGAACAAATTCATTTGCTTCAGTTTCAGAAAACTCTGGACGCTTAAGATCAACTCCGCGCACCCAGTATCCTTCAGAACGAAGTCTCCTCACCATATGACTTCCGATAAAACCACCAGCACCAAGGACTAGTGCGGTCTTTGTATATTCAGACATTGTTATTTGTAAACCTCCTTTATCTATTAGAGTTTGATCCAACGCTCATTCGCAATAGTCCATTCGACAACTTCACGAATGCGATCACGAATATTTTCTGGTTCCCATCCCATCTTACGCATCTTTTCTCCGGAGAGTGCATAGCGAAGATCGTGTCCAGGACGTGTGGAATGGAAATCAACCATCTCATACTTAAGTTCTTTACCCTGAACATCAGCAATGATCTGTGCCAGTTGCAGATTATTCAGTTCTTCGGCACCAACGATGTTGAATTTAGGGCACTTGGCACCACCATAGTTCCCAGTTTCAACTACAGTATCCTGTGCTAGAAGGAACAGCAGGGCATCAGAAACATCTTCAGCATGAATGTAGTGACGTGAACCAGGAATGGTTTTACTTTCATCACTATGAATAGTGATTACTTCACCATCGCGAACACGTTTGATACACATCGGAATAAACTTTTCGGGATGCTGACGCTGACCGAATACGTTCATTGTATGAGTAATATAGACGGGAAGTCCATAAGTATTCTCAAATGCTACTGCAAGTTCCTCACCACCTGCTTTAGCCGCACTGTAAGGATTAGTGGAGTTGTAACGATCATACTCACCATAGTTAATTCCATTAGGAGCAGGACCAAACACCTCATCTGTGCTGAAGTATACAAATCTCTCAATATGATCAAGACCACGAGCATAGTCAAGGATGTTGCAGGTTGCCACAACATTGTCCATGACAAATTCCATGGGATATTCAATACTACGGTCAACGTGAGAACCAGCAGCAAGGTGAAGAATATAATCTACTCTACCGATGTCAGCAGCAATCAAAGGATTAACTGCTGCTTTTAGATCATGGAACACAACTCTTACGCGGGCACGATCTTCGGGAGAAAATTCTTGGAGAACATCCTGAAGACGATTTAGATTACCACTAAAATCAAGACGATCAAGAGTCACAACTTCCCAATCAGTGTGCTTAAGGATTTGAGAAATCAAATGGTGTGCGATAAAACCTGCACCACCAGTAATCAATGCTCTTTTCATACTTTATTATTGTTAGTCTGTATATTTAGATTATACCAAAAAGGGAGAGTTTATGCAACTCTCCCTGAAGGTCTTTACATGCACGCCACTTGCTCTTTGATCAGAAGCAAGAAACTGAGCGGGAGTTTCCTCCATCCGCACCACTTGCTCTTTGGGGAAGCAAGAAACCAAAGTAGGGTCTATGACTCCACCAGTACTGTTATAGTCCGTCCGTGACTTACCGACTCACAGAGTCCCTGACATAAGCAGGGACACCATCAGGATCTAACCAGCAAGTGTAATCATGATCTTCCATGGCAGTCATCAACTGCATTTCATTATCACAAAGATACATATCACGATAGCGACCCGTGTATGAATCTACCTTTTGAATACGACAGTCTGGCATACCATTGATTTCTAGTTTGCCAACTTGAATGTAGCGATAGGGAAAACGTTCTAGAAGAACGGTTGGTTTTTTAGTAACTTGCATCAAATAACCTCAACAATCTCAAGATCAGCATAAAGATAATCCATCATCATATCATAATCATCCAAAGGATCTCCAGAAAAAACTACACCATTGGATTCATAGTATTTGCGGACTTTTTTGAAAAGTTTTGGATTTTTAACATCAAGATAAAAATCGCCATCGGCAGCAGATCGTAGAGTAACGATGTCTTTGGACTTGAATTTTTCAGTCAGTGCCATTGTCTGTTTTGTTTACCTGTATATTATAAGGTGTTATGAGTATGTAGTCAAGTGTGCCAGAAAAAAATCTGGCAATTATGTGGTAGTTCCTATCGCCGCTAACCCTGAACTACCAAGGGGGTCACCGCAGTGGTTTGATAGTCTAACCACTTCAACATTATAGCACAATTAATGATGATTGTAAGGTAGTTCCCCTCTCCTTTGTTGTCTTTCTCTTTCTAACTGAATAACCTTTTCTAAAAATTGTTGTTTCTTTTCTATATTATTAAGTCTTTTGCGAACTTCATTTAATTCAGACTTAATAGATCTATCTGCCATTTTTAGTTTTAAATGCTTCCCTTAAATCTCCCTACCAAAAGCTACACGGTAAGTTGTGGACTTAAGTAATAATATTTATCTTATTTCAAAGTTTAATTTACGAACTTTTCTTTTGCGTCTTTCTTCTTGATACAAAAGTTCCTCTTTAGAAAAATGACTGTCAATTTTTCTTTCTCTGTTATTTGTTATCATCACAACATCATCTAAATTTTTAGCACCAATTTTACTATCAACCAAACTCATTTGATTTGGGCAACCACAAAATTGCACCTTACTAGTGCTTACTAACTCCTTGTTGCAGGAGAGGCATCTTACTTTAATCATTGTTCTATAATGAAATCCTACGTCTTCAGTATTTCATTTATTTATATGGGCGATGACGGATTCGAACCGCCGACCAATTGCGTGTAAAGCAACTGCGCTACCGCTGCGCTAATCGCCCGTTGATATTATTATAATCTATACTCGTCAATTTTGTCAAGCATCAAATTCAAATACATATCTGCAACTTCTTTTTGAAACTCTGAGCAATATTCATCTCTCAATCTGTTCTTCAATTTTAGAACATCACATTTAATCTGCTCTTTAGTCAAAATATTACGAGGCATGAAAATGACCCTACTACTAGTATTTAAGCAGTAAGGTCTTATTTGGTCAATTAAATGTGTTGATTACTACACAGGATTTGGTGCATAAAGTGGTTGCATCATCCCGCCATCTGATCCATCATCATCTTCATCTTTACTAGCAAGGGCAAGCATAAGGAAGTAAGGTGTAATGATGAAAATTAAAGTCTGTAGTAGTGTCCAATCGTAATTCATGATTCTTTCACTACTGCAGCAATTGGAATCAGCATAATTATTGCTGCTACTACAAATCCCATCACCAAAGACCTGGAATGATTTGACCAGTGGTTGCGTAGGATCCCATCGCCGCAATGACTCCGATCATTGCTGCCCAACCATTAATGCGTTCTGCTTTTTCGTTCATTGTTTTTACCCTTGAATAGATGTTTTTAAAAGTGCTTTTGAATAGTCTAGTTGTGAACTTGGTGTGTTTTCGTAGATAGAAGTATCACCATAGGTTTTGTGATCACTGTATCCAACCATTGCTCCTTTAGTGCGCTGCAGTGCAGGCATAAAAGCAATGAAGAAAAACACGCCAGGTGCTCCAATAATAAGTGCTGCTCCAAATACATATCCTGCCAAAAATTCAGCAATTGTATGGTTAGCAGTCCAGGCAAACTCAGTTTGCGTCAAAAATTCAACCATTAGATACCGAATGCTCCAAAAAAGAAAAGACTACCAGTAGTGGCATAAGAAATAAGTGCTGCAGCAAATCCAAGCATCGCCGTGCGACCATTGAGTTTTTCTGCTCTCTCAGCATAAGTCTCAATCCCATAACGGTCAAGAGTCTCTTTACTCATATACATTGTAGGTTCCGTTGCCCACATATTCATTTGTCCTTGATCGTTAGTTGTTACAGTCATTTACCTAATGTAATGAATCTTTACATATTATATAGTAAAATAGAAGACTCGTCAAGCCCCTTTTTCTTAAGATTTCATTTTTCCTTAAGATTTTGTATCTCTTGTAACAGCATTGTGTGATTATTTTCCAAATTTTCAAGACGATATCTAAGTCTTTCAATCATATCGTACAGATTTGCACACCATGCTTCAGATTCGTGGTTGGTCATTATTCATTCTCTAATAAAAGATTTACAAGTGTCTGGATTTTCTCTACAAAATTGCAGAACATACCCATGCACATCTACCTTCATAGCATGATGAGTATGCTCGTGTAGCACTCCAATAAAAACTAAAATACCCACTAACATTAAATTGATGTGAGTAACCGGCGAAAGAAGAATTTTTTTCATAAAAAAAGGGGTGCCGTCGCACCCCCAATATAACATCTAGATGTTCAGTTGTAAACTCAGAAGCTGTACTTCAGTCCGAGTTTGGTTCCATAACCACGGTCAACGGAAGCAGAACCGGAACCGACAAAGGAAACTTCACCATAAGCACCCAGGTTGTCGGTCAGACCAACACCAAGACCTGCCTTACCAGAAGGAACAGTGTCACTCTCGGCACCATCAGGGGAGACCAGACTTGCACCGGCTTGGACGTAATATGCAGCATTCTCACCCAGGTCACCTTCGTAACCTACGTGGAAATCAGTGGTCGTGCCGTTGTAGTTGGATCCCGTGAAACCGGAGTTTGCCTCTACGTTGACGTAGGGACCTGCAAGGGCAGCACCTGCAGATGTGAAAAGAGCAGCAGTGACTGCGAATACAGACTTGATCATTTGTTTAAACCTCGTTATTTACTTGCGGAATGATTACCCGCAGATGGAAAGGGAATCGACAACTCCCTGTTGTAAAACGTTACAGAGTAACGTTAGAGTATTTATACTCACATGTATTTTCGGAAATTCGGTTTTCCGAAGCGGAATACCGGAATCGAACCGGTGACGAAAGGTTGGAAACCTTTAGTTTTGCCTCTAAACTAATTCCGCAAGAAGGGAGATTGCTCTCCCTGCACTTCCTTCACACAAGAGATAGTATATGACAAGTTTTGATTCTTGTCAACTCCCCCGGCAGGATTCGAACCTGCGACCAGACGATTAACAGTCGTCGGCTCTACCGCTGAGCTACAGAGGATTGAATCATCCGTAAGGATTTCTCCCTTGTTCTTTGCAGAGTTTAAAGTACATTTTGTAGTACCCATTACACATTTCTCTGATTGTGTCTTTGTCTTCATCAAAACCACATATCCTAAGATGATGATAGGATCCCTCTAGATTATCAATAATGCGAAGAATTTCAATAGGGTCCATAATTTTGTAAAGACAGCAGGCAAGGAGGGACTCGAACCCCCGACCAACGCATTAGAAGTGCGTGGCTCTATCCATCTGAGCTACTTGCCCATAAGTGGTTTTCATCTCAACTCAATTATTATAATACCTTTTATACCATGCGTCAACTTTTTTAAAAAAGGTCAAGCTAAATAATTTCACAACTGAAATGAAAATTCATGAAGAAAGCATTAGTGCTTTTTAGTATGTTAGCGATGACGGCACCCGCACATGCCGATATTACACATAAATTAAGTTCTAGTGTTCAACTGACCGTGAACTCTGCTGCGACCCAGGCAACTAGACTTGGTTCTTCATACAGTGTATCCGGTAGTGGTGTAAATACCACGGACGGAACCACTGCAGGAACTATTTCTGCTGGCACGATTACCAGTGGTGTTATGGCACCCGGAACGATTGCTGCCACCCAGGCATCCAACGGCAGTGCATTCTCATATTCAGCTACGTATATGCAGGCCGATGCCGTGCCAACTTCAGCTCCCTCTGTAGGTGCTGTGAGCAACTTCTCCAGTCAGACTTCAAATGCTGCTGGTGCTGCTGGCGATCTGGCAGGTACTATCACCTCTGCTGGTGCTATGACAATTACTGCTGGTGGAGCAGGCACAAGTGCCACCGGACAATTTGTTCAGGAGTTAATGGTTAAATGAGTAATGAAACTTCTAAAACTTGTCCTGAGTGTGGGTGCAATTGTCCTTGTGAGTGCAAAAACTGCGATTGCAGTGCCGGTGGTTCCAAACTTCACTCAGGGATCAATGACCTCAACCACGGAAACGACTAGCACTATTAGTGAAACTATTAACTCTATGGACTATAACACAGGGTATCAATACTCTGTGACCGGAACCAACATTAAATCGAATGATGGTCTAGCACCATCCTCGGTTACAAATCAATCTAATACTATCAATGGCGTGACTTCGACATGGACTGGTTTAAATATGAATTCGAGACCAACATTCTCGCAACAAACGATAGGAGATCCGTTTCAATTTACGGAAACGTATCAAGCACCAGGATTAGCAACACAAACAATTATCCAAAGAGAACAAACAATACAAAGTATCACAACTACTACAAGTATATTCTCGCAATAATGACATTACTACCTTCACCTGCCCTTGCGGCAGATGTTGGTGGTGTCAGTGCTACTGCAAACCCTGTTGCGAATAGCTCAGGTTCGGTGACCAACCAGGCAATCCAGGTTTTACAAGGTCCATATATCACTAATACTTATGGGGATGGAATCAGTTGTCAGGGTCCGACTATGAACATTACCCCATATGTGACAGGTGCTTTATCCCAAAAACATCCCTTTGAGCATATGTGGGATCAACCTGTTTATAATAATGCAGATAATAACGACGACGGCATCCCAGATAATCCCGGTGAAATATTATATCATATTCCAACTAGAACCGGACAAACCAATAATTCAAGTTTATCGGTAGGTATGAGTGCAACTCTATCAATACCAATGGATAAAAAAGCACAACAGTTGTGTAAAGAAGCAGCAAAAACTCACAATGAATATCGTGCCCAGTTGCTTGCCAATAAGCGCCTAGATTTTGAGATAGCCAGACTCAAGAATTGTGGACAGTTAATGAAGGAAGGTATAACTTTTCATCCCAGGAGCCCATACTATAAGGTGTGTGCCGATGTCGTGGTTAATAATGTAACTCACGTCAAACCACATCGACACTCTATCCCTTCGTCATCTTCCTCAAGGTCCGAATCGCCTGTGAGCGTTCGCGCTGAAGATCTCGGCGGTCCCTTGAAGACAAAATAGGAACTTTCTTTCCTCTAAGTTTTGAAATTTTTGCCATTATTTTTTTGATGGCAGGTTTAAATACTTTAAGAAGTAGATCTGCTAATGGTTTTGCTAACAGAGCAGAACTGGTGGCAACAACGGCAATACCGGCAGTAGTTGCGGCAATTTGAGGTGCTGGAAGATATTGTGACTGCCAGGGTATGTCTTCATAGAGAGTCACACATACACCATTTCGTAACTCAAAACCAGATACTCTCTCCTTCTGGTTCTGTGCTACATCACCGATGCGTGGTGAATTAGGACCAGGGCATTCGGTTTCTTCTTTCTTTGTTTGAGGAATAGCATCAGTAGGAACCTCTGGTGTTGTTGGAGGTTCTGCTATGTTGGTAGGAGGGACTGGTGCTTCCTGCTGATATACTAAATCTTCAGGTGTATAATCCATCGCATCATAGGATGGATATTCATTTGTACATAAAATTTTTGTTCCTTTGGGATCATCTATTGTTAGTTGCTCATCACCATCAGGATGATCCTTTACACAACCAGGCATTTCGATAATGGGATTACCAATATCTACAGTCACAGGGACAAATAAATTATTAACTACAGGTGGTGGAATATCAAATACCCGTGCCTTTGGGATGTTGAGATTATTAATATTTAAGTTATAAATTTTTATTGGTTCAATTTCAGGCATTTATCTAACTATTATAAAAGTTATAATCTGAAATCATTGCAAACAATTGCTTCTTCATATGAAGAAGATACTCTTGTTCTTCTGCGGGTCGTGCAGGAGAACCCGGCCATACCTCCAAAGCATATGATATGACTTGGTATAGAGAACGAATTTCAGTAATATTCATTCTAACTTCACAATACCATTCATCCTCAAACAATCCTTCTAGGTCTGATAAGTCCACTAGTCAACAAGAGTTCCGTGTGCTCTACGAATTTCTCTTAACTCCTCAAAGTCTTTTTGCTTGGTTCCTCCATCATAAGGCCAGGCATATCCTTCTGTAATCATTTGCTCGTTAAGGGACAGTTCTGAGTCCCCAATGTATAACCACCCAAGAAGACGGCCATATTTCCCAACGCCACCAACAAGTTCAGTCCTAACAGACAACTCATCGTCACCAGATATAGCACCCTCCAATTTTTCTTTGAGCCAGTAGGTTGCGTCGATTCCAAGTTCCTTCTCCTCTAAATCTCTGGTGCGCTTCTCAGGCGTATCCACACCTGCAACTCTGACTCGCTCCTTTTTGTAGAGATCAAATCCAAGATCTATTGTAACGTCGATGGTGTCACCATCAACCACTCGATTTATCTCAACTACGCGAAAGTTGTAACACGACTTCCGACTGGGTGGAACCATTGCGCCCATGATTGATCTCCTTTGATTCTACTGCTGTTGCTATTCCGATAATTGTGATTGCTGCTGATATGACAGCACCAGCACTCCATACCCACTTCTCAAGTTTACGAATTCTCTCACGAAGTTTTTCTAGTTCTTCGTTTGTATCATCAACACGTTTATGAACCATTTCGATGCGACGAATAGAATTTTCTAGAGTGCTGTCCATTACAGCAATCTTTGTATCCTGCTCTGCATCTTTATTCGTAAGGTCACTCATCTTTCAATTCATCGAAAGCCATACGAATTATATAGACGATATAATACGTAACACCAGCAAGAAGTATGATTAAGGAAATAATCACACTCCATACCGGATCAGCAACATTATCAAGTGGTCTAAGAATGAGGTTCATTACTAAATGGTTCCCAGTGTTCCCATCCATACTTATGCACCAAGTGCATGCCTATAATTGGAACAACAATTAATATGAGACTTAAAAAACCAAGTCCGTATGGATTGTTAAGTGTGGCAGCAGCAAAGTGTGATGCCTTATGTGCTAGGTCTACCATTACTCCTCACAATCTTTCATCATTGTTGCAACTTCTCCACCAATATCAGCACCAGTATCCTGACCCAACATGACTGCCCAACCAGATATCAACCAACCAACATATGGAATACTTGTGAAGATAGGAGCAATACCCGCACCAACACTAGCACCTACCATTCTTCCTGTTGATTCTCCAGCGCCCTCCGCTTTGATACATTCCAGGTTTTGAGCAGTCAACTTTCCCACTTCACCACCCTGGAGATGTCTTGCTCCGTCCATTGTATATTCTTCTTCGGTAATTAAATTCGTGGTTCCACCGATACCAAAGAACCCATTCTTTTTATCCAATGACTTTCTAACACCCATAACTTTAGGGTCATTAGCGTTATATCTTATGCTGTAACCATCCGTGTCTGCGTCTACACTATATGATGTATAGTCACCAACAGGTAGATTAATAATAGGAATATCTTTTTTATTAATAAGGTGTCCCAATATGCCAAGATGAGCGACACCGAACAGTGTTCCTACTGTCAGTGCCGCCCACTTAAATGGAGATTTTTTGTTAATCATAACTTACATCTTGTAAGGTTCTTCTTTTTTCTCAACCTTTAAGGTTACAGGTGCTTGCTCAATACGAAGAGTTTGATGAGGTGCAGTTTGTGCTGCTTTCTCAATCAATTTTTCCATCTGTTCTTTGGTGATACTAGCACCACCACCGCCACCATTGGCACCATTCTTCTTGGCAGTCTGGACGCCGAACGAAGCTAAAACCCCTGTGAAGACGCTGGCGATGAAGGTTGGATCAAGTTTCTGTTCAGGAATTCCGAGTGCAGGAGGTAGTTTGATGTATGCCAAAGTGAGAATTGAACCAGACCAAACAAGGATACCAAGACGGACAAAGGTAGAAAGAATAGCAAGTTGTTCTTCCTTGTCATCTGTTGCCTCCTTAATTTTACCAAGAAGACCTTTCTTTTTAGGTTCTTCTTTCTTGACTTCTTTTACATCGCTGCGAACTTCAGGCATCATCTGCATACAGAGGCAACTTTATTTAGCGATGTAATTGTTTTCCTCCAACCATTCACGAGTCATAGGAGTGGGTTCATAATCAGTCCACATCGTACCACGAGCACAGGATTGTAGTGCTTCCATGGTCATTTTCTCAGTGCGACCTGCCCAACCTGCTTCTGCCTCCCATGGCACAGCAGATTCTGGATAGGTTCTCTCTGCCATCACACGCCAGATCATAGGCACTTCTTCTTCAGGTTTGATAATAGCAATCATACTATTCTTGATAGTACCTGCCATACAATCCTGTGCCGCATGCCATCCTTCATGACGCATCACCATCATCAGTGTGGCAGGATCATCCATATATTTTTTATTAAGGAAGAAGTTGTTGCCAACAGTGTGATAAACACCGCGATGCATTGTGGGAAAATATTTTTTGTCTGCTAGAAACACCTTAACTCCGACCTGATTAAGGGCAACGAGCATTGCATGGAACTCGTCAGCAACAATATTATAATCACGATTGGGATACTGATCACCAATATCATGGATACTGAATACTTCTTCGATTCCATCTGTACATTCCTGGAGGAGCATACAACCCATGGCATCCATAGTGAAAAATTCAACTTTAGGTTGTTGATTTCTAGTGACTGGACCACCTGCAAATGCAGGAGATGCTGCCAACAGCATAGCAAGAATAAAACTTTTCATATCAGAAAGGAGCAGCAAATCCAGGTGTAGAACCAGATGTACCAGGGATAACACCACCAGTGGCACCAGGAAGTTCGGGCATTGCGGAGTTCATCATACCGGGGAGTGCTCCTGCAATTGCTTCTGTTGCTGCTTTGGCAACATTCTCTTTAACCTGTTCGATAATCGCATCTCGTCTCAAATAGACAACACCTGCGGTTCCGACAATACCTGCCGTTCCTGCGAATGACAGGATTGCTAAAACATTAATTACTTTTTGCATAATAGTAAGCCTCGTAGTATTTGACAATGCCATTACAATTCACATTGCCTTGGGAAACCCAATCATGGGCACATTCATATATGGATTGGGATTTATATTTAGATTCCCTTGTTGAATTTAGTTCAGAACCATATTTTTTTAAAAGAATCGTGAGTGCTTGTTCACGAACTTTTGATTTATCTTCAATGTGACGCCAATCACTGGTGGACATTTTCCGATCCTCCCTGAAAATTTTCCGATCCTCCAGGAGGATCGATATGAAGTGTAGTAGATTGATTTTGTATTGCAATCTCATACATGACTTGATGAATGTCATTAGGTTCAACAGAAAAATTATCCTGCATTTTAATTGCAGTTTCTTGTTCCATGTAGTCTTTATCTTCTCGATTTTGTTTGGGATCGGGACCAAACCAAATATCATCTTGGAGATTAGTAGGAGCAGGGACACCTGTATAATAATTTATTGCATCCTGTTTGAAAGCTTCACTCTCACAGGACACAACATCTTCATCAATTTCACAAACCACTTCATTTTTTTTGAATGGTCTGAAAATATCTCTGATTGCTCGTATTCTAATCATGTTTGCCAATGATAGTGATAGAAATTTCCTCTAGTATCGCACATTGGATCTTGAGATGCAACTCGATATCTGAGCATACTCTGACCTTTGAAGTCAGTTCGATCACCAATAATGCTATATGCCTTCAAAAGGTTTTTCTTTCCTTCATCCGACCTGAGTGTATTTACTAGATTAGGATCTGCTGCTGGACGCCATTTAGTGAAACCCTCATATTGTCCGGGAGCATATACAACATCGGCAACATTGTTTGGATAATATGGAGACCTGACACGGTTTAGAACCGATACTGCTACACAATATCCATCAAAACTTCCACGATAGGTTTCGACTTGGATTGTCCTTGCAAGATGATCATAGTCAACTGCTGATAGAGCAAGAATTGTCGCAAGCATAAAAAAATAGGGGAACATTTAACTGCTCCCCTATTATAGGGCACTTACAAGGGTTTGTCAATCAAGAAAGTCATCTCCTATGTATTCGAGAGAAAACACGTCATGATCGTTGATGTTTGGGTTCAACCATTCTGAAAATTCTTTTTGAATAGCATGAGCATCATCTATATTCTTTTCACAAAGATAATGAATACGATCTATGGACCAATGATAGTTGTCTTCAAGAGTTTGCTCCAAAGTTACCATAATTTTTTTTCATGTACCTCCCTAGAATATTACTATTATAGTAGAGAGGTCCCCCGTCGTCAAGGGCTTCGATTAAAACATTATTAATAAAAAGTTGTTTAGTCTCTTCATAATTAACTTGTCCCTTGGTTTTATGAAGACTTAAAATTTCTCTTTTAAAATATTCGTTTCCAATATCTTTACGATCTTTGTTAAGTTCATCAGAACTACCGTAGTATTTTTTCCAGTCGCTTTCAGATTTAACTCTTCTAGATTTACCTTTAGGTTTTCTATTTGACCAAAAATATTTTCTACCAATATACTGGCGATTGTTTTTAGTATTTGTAATAAGATAGACAAAACCAAAGTTGTCTTCAATATTTTCAGATAAAAAAGGATTTCCCTGGAATATCCAGGGATTTTTATAGTCTACCAAATCATTTCATCATTCTGAAATTTATTTATCATCAATAAAAGCAGAGTATGCATCGTAGTCACCAAACATGTAAGCGTCTGATCTTGCTGCCTCTCTGTATGCCTCTAAAGATTTTTCTTCTTCAGAATCAAAGACTGAATCCTGCAAAGGTAGTTTCGGTAACATCTTGTTTGATTCCTCCGACGATATAGGATTCGACTTCTGTCTCCTGCGGAGCAACTTGGAGACCCTTTGACGAAATCCAATGTTCCGTCCAGGGGAGTGGGTTATTCTTTGCGGGTACGTCATAGATTGGTTTAAGTCCGATTGCTTTCATTCTGCGATTGGCAATCCATTCCACATACTGCTGAAGCAGTTTATCATTTAAACCAATCATAGAACCATCTTTGAACAAATACTCTGCCCAAAGTTTTTCTTCGTTTACAGTCTTCTCAAACATAGAGTACAACCAACGTTGCTCCTCCTTGAAGATCTGTGCCATATCAGGATCATCACCCTCTCTCCACTTCTTCAATATGTTTTGAGTGATCGCAAGATGCAGATTTTCATCGCGAGCGATAAGTGAGATGATCTTAGCGGATCCTTCCATAAGTTTAAGTTCACCAAATGCAAAACTGCAAGCGAAACTAACATAGAATCGGATACCCTCTAAAATGTTGACATTGGCAATTGCTCTAAAGAGTTTGCGCTTTAATTCATATCTTGATTCTTGTGCATATGGAACTTCTTCTAATGCGTGTTGCCAATCATTACTACTATCATATTGGTGTGCTGCATTAATAAAATCATTATATGCTTCTGTCACACTCATTGCACGTTCAACAATGCGATCATCAGTCAGAATGTGGTCAAATACATCTGAAGGATCTGCATAAACATTTTTGATGATATGTGTATAGGAACGACTATGAATCATTTCCATGAATCCCCAGACCTCCATGCATGCCTCTAATTCAGGTAGAGAGCAGTATGGAATAAATGCCATTCCGGGTCCACGACCCTGAACGGAATCCAGCATAATCTGATACTTCAGATTGGAAGTGAAAATGTGCTTCTGTTCAGGACGAAGAGTTTGATAATCTGCACGGTCTTTTTGAAGGGATACTTCCTCAGGTCTCCAGAAATATCCTAATTGTTGCGTTGTGAGTTTGTCAAAGATTGGATACTTATATGAATCATATCTCTGAATACCTAATGGTTGCCCAAAGAACATTGGTTGTTTTTTAGTATCAACCACGTCCGAATTAAAAACGGTCATTGCATCGACCATTGGTTTTTCCTCATTGTTTGTCTTAAATTTTACAAGACTCACAGTCTTCCTCCTCGGCGTTTTCTAATTGAGAAACTAAACTATCAAGAGACTCTGTAGATTCCTCTACTTCATCATTTTTATTGTCGTAAGTGTTCTGATAATAACTGGTCTTCCAACCGTACTTATATGTAGTTAAAAGGTCTTGTGCCATTACACTAACAGGAACTTCAGAGTTTTCGTAATGTTCTGGATTATAGGACCAGTTCCCAGAAATTGCTTGGTCAAAGAACTTCTGCATCACTGCAACAATATTAATGTATCCAGTATTACCAGGCATATCCCAAAGTAATGTGTAATTATTTTTGAGAGTTCCGTATTGTGGAACTATCTGCTTCAAGGGACCTTTCTTGGATTTTTTAACGGACAAGTATCCTCTAGGAGGTTCGATTCCATTTGTTGCGTTTGACACAACGGAACTGCTCTCCGAAGGCATTTGTGCGGACAGAGTGCTGTTCCGTACTCCATATTTGATGACATCATTCCGAAGACTCTCCCAATCATAGTGAAGCTCATTCGGTACAATCTCATCTACGTCATGTTTATATGTATCAATCGGAAGAATTCCATTTCCATACTTGGTTCGATTACTGTATTCACAGGCACCTTTCTCTTTTGCAAGATTAACAGTTGCTCGAATTAAGTAATACTGGAATGCTTCTGTAAGATCATGAACGAGTTTCCAAGATTCTGGATTATCATATTTGACACCATTCTTGGCAAGATAATGTGCCAGTCCAATGTAACCAATTCCTAATGAACGACGTGCCTTGGTGGCAATCTCTGCTGCTCTGACTGGATATCCTTGAAAGTCAATGAGTTCATCAAGACCCCTAACAGCAAGATCACAAAGAACATCAAGATCTTCAAGATCCCTGATTTTACCAATATTAATAGCAGAAAGGATACAGAGAGCAATTTCCCCAGTTTCATCGTCAATGTGTTGTAAAGGTTTAGTGGGTAGAGTGATCTCCTGACACAGATTACTCATTTCAACTTTGTCCGTAAAAGATGAATGAGAATTGCAGTGATCAATATTCATGATATACAATCTGCCAGTCTCTGCTCTCTCTTTCAGAAGATCTAGGAAAAGTTCTTGTGCCCCGATAGTTTTTCTCGGAACAGATCCATCAGATTCATAACTTGTATAGAGATCATCAAACGATTCAGTGCCAAAAGCATCATACAAACCTGGAACATCGTGAGGGCTGAAGAGACTGATTTCTTCATTTTTGATAAACCTCTCGTAAAAGAGTTTTGAGATCTGGATGCTGTAGTCCAACTTTCGGACACGATTATCTTCTGTCCCTTTATTGTTCTTAAGTACAATGATATCCTCTATTTCTTGGTGCCAGATTGGAAAGTGGACAGTTGCGCTTCCACCTCGGATGCCATTTTGAGTGCAACATCTGACAGTGCTCTCAAACTTTTTGAGGAATGGGACAATGCCTGTATGTTGAACTTCTCCACCTCGGATTTTAGCGTTGATGCCCCGGATTCTGCCTGCATTAATGCCGATACCAGCCCTTTGTGCAACGTATTTGCCAATAGCCATATCGCTAGTAAAGATACTATCGAGGGTGTCATCAACATCAACCAAAACACAACTTGCATATTGCCTAAGTGGCGTTCGCACTCCTGCCATGATGGGGGTTGGAATGTTGAGTCGGTGTTTGCTGATTGCGTCATAATACCTTCTAACGTAATCCAAACGTGTCTCTTTTGGATATTTTGAAAAGATTGTCGCAGCAATCAAAATATACATGAATTGTGGTGTTTCATAGAGAACACCGCTGCTTCGATCTTGCACTAGATATTTATCTACAACCTGGCGAAGACCAGCAAATGTGAACAGATAATCTCGATCATGATCAATGAATGATTCGAGTTTATCGAACTCTTCACTGGAATACAGATTTAGAAGTTCGGGATCATACACACCTCTTTCTACACAACTTGATACATGATCTTTCAGTTTTGGAAATTCATGCCTACGTCCATACAACTGCTTACGAATAGAAAACAATAACAGACGAGCAGCAACAAACTGATAATTGGGATGATCCAAATCAACCAGGTCAGATGCAGAACGAATTAAAATTTCCTGAATCTCTGCGGTTGTAATACCGTCATAGAACTGAATACCGGATTGCATCTCCACCTGCGATGCAGAGACCCCTGCAAGGTCGTTACATGCCTCATCAACCATTCTGTGCATCTTCTCAAGAAGAAGCGGTTCCTGCCCTCTTCCGTTGCGTTTTTTTACGTTGATTCCGTTGGTCATATTTTTTTCCAATTGTTAAATTTAATTTTTGCTTCTAAACCCGAGTAGGTGTTTAATTCTAACATAGACATGACATCATGTCCAGCAAGAACCATATCATTAATGTCCTTCTCCATTAGTCCGTTTGGCCAGATGACGACTCTATCACCTCTACTAATGACCCTGGATACTCTGTTGACGATTTCTCGGTTCCGTGGTTCATTATCAAGAACCCAAATATAATCGCTCCAATCAAACGACCTAACATCAATGTCGGACCCGCACATAGCAACGCTGTTCTCCACGAACGTGGAGTCGAAGGGTCCTTCGACAATGTAGATTGGTTGTTTTCTGTCGATTTTTTCAAGTCCATAAATCTTGGGTGCTTCTTCATCAATCATGATAGTGATGTATTTAGTGAAAGATTTTCCTAGAGATCTGCCTTGAAATCCAATAAGGTTTTTCTTCTCATCATACATCGGTATTACAACACGACTCTCATCCTTGAGGATGTTGTCAAAGGTTTGTTTCTGACTATTAGTCCACTCCATGAACTTGTCAGCAAAATAAAATTTATCAGGATTAATCTTACGATTTACCAGATATTCTTTTGCTCTACAATCAGTTGATGCTTTTGGTAGATTGATAGATTTTTTAAAAATGGGTTTGGCAAATTCCAACTTGGGAGACTCGACCACAAAGTTTCTACCAGTATGTCCTTCCTTGAACTTCTCAAGAGTATATTGTTTATGGAGCGTGGCATCCACTTGTTTTATAAAATTATTCAAAGACAAACTAGCACCACAATTATGACACTTAAAGTTCATATTGTTCTTGATGGGATAAATGTATCCCCGTGCCTTGTTCTTCTGCTTCTGTGAGTCTCCACAGATGGGGCATCGGAAGTTGAAAAGATTTGCCTTGACTCTCTTAAACTTTTTTAATCTCGAAGAAACCAGTCCGATATATTTGGAGTCAACCAAATCCATTACAATCGTTCTACTATTTTGCCTCTCTTATTATAGTCGGTGTTGAGGGTGGTGTCAAGAAATTTCCCATTAATCTTTGACCCGGTATGCTAACCAAGAATGAAATTACAGTCAGGGCACCTGCAATGGTCCACATCTTTTTTTCCATAAGACGGAGACGATCATCAATCTTTCTTATATCTCTTTCACATCCTTTTTTTATTTCGTTTGTTGCACGATCCATGTCCTTGTGCAAGGATTCTATTTTTTCAAAAAGAACCGCATCAATACGATCTTGTTTGTCTAACTTCTCATTATGAACTGCCAACAACTCACCCATCTTAACAGAGTTGTCTTGTAGTGCTTCTACAACTCTCTCAACCCTTTCTAGTATTGCTGAATTAACGCTATCGTTATCCATTTTTAAGATTTTGCATCCAGGTTCTGCGGGTTCCATAACGACCAATTGGTGTCGGTTGTCTTTTCTTTTTTAACCTGACTGGCGGATCATCACCAGCAGGTGCAGTTCCAGCAATCGCGCCACCACCGACATTATTTGTAGGTCCTGCGGCAACCTCTTCTTTAATGGACCTTGCTATGTCCATAATATTTTTAAGTCTTCTGTCATCTATCATGTTTATAAACTCCTTTGATGCGTCTACCATAGAGTCAATCGAAGGTCCGTCACTACTCTTATTGAGTTGCAACTTCATAACAGGATAAACACCTAAAAATTCGTCTTTTGCTGCTCCAACTTCGGCAGGAGTTTGATAATCTTGAGTTAAGGTGTCGTCGTCTATTGGAAATAAAAACTTATCAAATCCTGCAATTCCAGAACCAGTAGAATTAGTAGGTGCTGTTTCTCTTAATTCTCTAAATTTGTTGATAAATTTATTTGTTTTATCCATTAGACTGAGTTAAGAGAAATTAGGCAATCAATATCCTCATCAATATCATTAATTTCAGTATGCGGGTAATCTGGCAATCTATTCAAATACATTAAAAAACTTTTAATATATGGCCAAAGTTCTCTTTCTAGATTATAGAATAGAAGGGGAACTGCTGCCTCATCAAATACATTAAAAAGAACGGTAAGATGATTTAAGATGAGATGAATTTTCAACTCACCAGTATTTTTATACCGTTTTAATAATCTTTTTATGTATTTAATTCGCTTCAAGTCATCTTCGAAATCTTCTCTGGTTACAGATTGTGGATTATCGTAGAATTTTATAGCAAAAAGCAAATAGTTACTTTCATTCAATTCATCAAATTTCATATTAGATTAGCGAATCATTCAGGCAATCCCAGATCTTTTGCAGGTGGTTGTTTTGCTACGGGTGCTTTTGGTTTAATTGCCTCAGGTTTTGGTGTGACAGGGGCAGAGGGTGCGGGAGCTTCCTCTACCTTATCA
>Ga0208157_1000414_pt1 | contig 23629 bp, 40 predicted proteins | sample 5_EtaG_FD_184077 | JGI IMG/M metagenome (GOLD analysis project Ga0208157, IMG submission 184077) | Marine viral communities from the Subarctic Pacific Ocean - 5_ETSP_OMZ_AT15132 metaG (SPAdes) (version 2) | ecosystem: Environmental > Aquatic > Marine > Oceanic | place: Pacific Ocean | collected...
TAGTGCCATATTAATTAGGTGTGTTTAGTTTGTCTTCATTAGCTATATCAGCTAATAATAAATCTTTCTCTATTAGTCTAGGTACTATAATATAATCACCTTCATTATCAAGTCCGTAGACCCTAAGTACCTGATTTACTTCTATTGCATTACCACTTGCATCTGTAGCTCCATCTGCTAAATCATAATACATCTTACCAGATTCTAAATTTATTTTAGCTGTAACTACTTTTGTTTTATAAGTACCTATTTCAACCAATGCGTCGTTTATTAAATTTAATATATAAGTTTCTGGAGCACTTGGAAATATCTGTCTAACTCTACTTATTAATTCTTTTACGCTTATGGAATGAACTGCCATATTAGTCTACTAGCTTAGCTAGCCCCTTGTCATAATCTTGTTGTAATTTAATTTGTTTCTTTTCATAAAATGAGTACTTTGCATTATTGTAAGCAACTCTCTGACTAGACTCTGTAGCGTAATTATTAACCATTTCAAAGTCTTCTCTATCTGCATTTGTTTTTAAATTAGTTAATGCGGCTGATGCATTTGTCATAGGAGACACATCTCCCATTAAATTATCCAAAGCTCTTATTGCGGCATACAATACAACCAAATGCTCTGCTTCATCTGGAAAGTTTGCTATAGTACTTACAGCACTAGCATCAACAGTTGGGAATGCAACAAACTGCACATCCGCTGTTTGACTAGCTGTAGGTGTAGGGTATACTTCTAATACATTATCATATAGGAGATAAGCCGGGTCTGTAGCCGTAGCATATTCCATATCTGTAGTGTCTTGTATCCTGCCTCTTTTAAAACTATCTACATATCTACAAGGTCTTTGAACTCCACTGCTATCTGCATCAACTCTAAGTACGTTTATTATTCTACCCTTAGTATCAATACTTACCAAAGTTGATGTAGAATTGTTAAGAGTTGCTTTGTCAGCACATTTATAAAGCATAGATGCCGGTAAGGCATTTATAATTTCTTTAGCACCGGCTGTCATAGAATCATCCATAGCAACTTGGTCTGAAAATGTGCCAATTAAATCTTGTATCTGTACGTCAAAATTAGCCATTTAATGCCCCTGCCTGTCTTACCTTCTCTTTCCAAAACTTATTACTTTTTTTAATCTTATCTTTATTAATTTTATTTATATGACTATCCATACTAACTTGAGAAAATTCTATATCACTTCTCTTCCCTATCTCGCTTTGCATAAATAAATTAGTAGTATAAATAGGCTCAGAAGCTTTGTTGCCACAGCTTCTGCAATAGAACCATTGTTCTAGGTTTGGTGTCTTACAATGTATACAATTCATATTTACATATGGGGGCATCGTAAGACACCCCCATACCTTTACTTTAATCTGTTAAGATTCGTAAGTCCATGAAGATGCATCATCCATTTCTTTTATGTACCAGCCGTCTGCTGTTCCATATTTTACAGAAATAACTGCACCTTTTTTAGCACCTGTGCAACCGATATATTTTCCATCAGTAGATGCGGCTTGACCACAACCACCTAATAATTTATCACTAGCATTAGGGTCTAGTCTTAGATACTCTGAGGAACCTAAGTCTATTCCAAGGACTACTTTATACTCAAGACCTGTAGCCACAGCAGGTAAAGTAACAACAACATCTGCTTTATCAACGATATGAACTCCACCTACGTCTGCCGCATTATCTAATGTGACAGCACTACTGTGATATTCTACATGGTTTGCTTTTACAGCGACTCCCTCTAAGAAAGAACCACTATTTTGTTCTAAATAACTTGCTCTAGCCATTATTAAACTCCTTGTAATTGAATTAACATATGACTTTCAGGAAGTGAAACTTCTAATCCAGCCTCAGTTAAAATCATATCTTTACGAAGGTCTTCGTCAGCAGACTGAACGTTAGTCATGATTTGAGTGTCACGATTAACCCCATTACCTACCAATGGTCTGTAAGCTACATTATCCATATCAACCATACATAAGAAACCAGAAGCAAAACCTCTGAATAGAGGCTCTTTAACTAGGTTCATTGTACCGTGGATAGTTTCAATTTGAAGAACTGTATGCCCAAAAGAACCTTGGGTTTTTTCCATGTTGTACCTTAAGTTAGATACATCATTAATAGTAGTACTTGTTCCTGACATTAAAGATGTATTTAAAAATGCATCAGCTCCAAGTTTATTGAAAAATGTAATTACTGGCAAACTAGCTAATGCTAATTTTGAATCTGAACCACCACGTGCTGGGTCATAAACAACTTCAAAATCACTAAGAATTCTGTCGTATGTTAACTGTGCCGTTGTTGCACTTCTAAAGTATGGTGCTCCTGAACTATATGCTAAGTCGCTTGTTCCAGTAACTGCTGTTCCATTTGCAAGAATGTGTCCAGCTATACCTTCAGAGTATTGAATACCTCCTGTAGATGCACGCTGGCCAAAAAGCATAGCACGCTCAATATCTACTTTATGCTCACGAAGTTTAAGATTCCAAATTCTTTGGAACTCATCTGCGTAACCACGATAGCGAGTTGCTCTTGCAGTATTAGACATTTCACAAGCTGTTTTAAAGATTTGAGTAAACCCGAAATCATTATCTAGCTCTTCTGAGAAAACGTCTGGTGCTCCAGAACCTTCTCCAAAAGATGTACCAATAACAGTACATTTTGCATTGTCAACAGTTCCACTTGCATCTGCTCCTGAAATAGTCTTTCCAGTAAAAGAGGTATCTGACGAACCTATTATTGGATTAGACTCTATTCTTACGATTACTGGGTCTGAGACACTAGAGTTTTCTTGACCAATAACAAATACCATACCCTTGATAAGCCAATCTACTGAAGCTCCACCTGAAGTATCTACGTTATAAATTAATGAAGAACCAGCCGCAGGGATGGTTTCTTCGCCTTTGAGTAAGAAAGAACGGTCTGTCATAGAGATTTTTGTTCTATCTTCTAAAAATCGGAATTGTGGGTCATCCGTAGGAACTTTAGCTACCTTTGAGAGATACACGAAAAATGGTGATTCATCTGGAGCCAAGTCCGCCACACGGTCACTAAAGTTGAATAACCTACGAGTATGATAGCCAGAAGCGGCTGAACCCGGGTCACCAACATTTACAATTCCTTGATTGTAAGTCGACATTTAGGACTCCTTGTCTATATTTTAGTATTTCTTGACGATTTCATAACTCCTTGCCACACATCATCTAGCTCATTTGGTTGCTCAGGTGCAGACCCTTGAACTACTCCAGCCGTAGTTGGAATTGTTTTGGTCTTCTGAACAGCTTCTAAGTTTGGAGATACTCTTTCCTCACCGCCTTTGTACTTTCTATATACATCAACTAACATGTCCAAAGGAAGGTCTTCCCTAGGTGTAGTCGCAAATTGTATAAAGTCATCAGCCATTTGAGGGTCTGTTATTCCGTGCTTACTAGATAAATCTTGTTTCAAGTTACTTATCGCCATTTGCTGTTGAAACCCTGCCATCTGTTCTTGAACAGCTTGCTGAGCAACAGCTTTTTCTTGTTCTACCCTCATCTCATATGAAGGTGAACCCGGCTTGTAATAAGCTTCCCAAGGGTCAAAAGAATCTTCTGTAACCTTAGGGGCTTCTTCTTTACTAGCCGTATTACCACTCAAAGTGTTTCTCATCGCCTCAACTACGTCAGGTCTATCTTGTAGAACTCTTCCTAGTTGTTCGTATTTACGAAGCTCCTCGAGTTCATTATTAAGCTTTTCATAATCAGCGGTTTTCTTGTCGTACATTGATTGAAACTTTTTAGCATCATCAACAACTTCCTCAGTAGGTTGTACTGGTTCTCCACCAACTTGTACAGGCTCAACAACTTCTTCTAAAACTTCGCCTTCCACTCCTTCTATTGTGGTATTTTCGTGCATAGTGTCTTCCATTATTTTCTCCGATTTCTTTTAATTTAGCATCACCTATTTAAAGATGTCTATAAAAGCAGAACCGGGTAACGTTCCCACTACTTCTGTTTTCATTAGCTTACAGCCTGAGTCTCTGAATCAACAATTCGTTTTAGATTATCAACCTGTACCTTGCTCTTAAACTTGGTATCATTTTGAATCTCATTAAGCCTGCTCTTGAACTTCTCAGTTTCAGCCCTCTTTCTTGAGCTAAGAGTTTCACGCTCTGCCGTTTGGAGGTCTCCACTAAGTTTCTTGATTTGTGCTTCGAGTTGTTTAATATAAGACTGCATCTGAGCCATTTGGCCTTTCCGCTGTAAAACACCTTGTTTGTCAAAGATTTCAGTTTTCTTTAAAACCTCGACATCGTCTACCAGATTCATTTTATACGCTTCTAGGTACATCTGATATTCAGCTACCCTATTAGAAGGTAATGTTGAACCGGATATGATTCTCACGTCATAATGCCCGACGGTGATGTCATTTGTAATGGCATTAATTTCCTGACTTTTATTATCATACATATTTACCGTAAACTCCGTAATGTCGTTATTTGGCTGTACAATTCTAAACGTCTTTGCGTAAGTATAATGACCCTTAGCTAGGTTGTACAAATTTTTACCTAGCCTTGTCAAACTTCCTTCGATATCTCTTAATTTAGATTTACCACGAGTCTCGCCCATCTCGGCAAGCATCGCAGTACCACGAACTGTTTCAGGTGCGGCTTCCTTGAAGCCTTGCATTAGTTCTGGGATACCGAAACTTAAATCTATATAATGTTCTATTCTGCTCATTAAATTATAAAACTCTCCTGAGAGTGATTGTGGGGCAGGGAAGTGCGGTGCACCAAACTCTGGGTTATAAGGTATAACAGCATTAGGTCTAGCCCAATCCTGTTCCAACTGCCCCAAATCATCTACGCTCCCCTCTGGAACCATTAGTTTTAGTCCAGCAGAGGCTTGAGCGTGTGAGAGAGTGAGAGAGAAAAGCTTGTTCAAAAGCCTTTGAGAGTCTTTGACTTTTGAGATATCAGACTTTGGATAAGGAGTTCCTGTCCATATATTAGGAACTGGTATTATCGGATATATGTCTGTATTTAATATTTGCTCATACAACAACACATCACCTGCTGTTGCTGAGACTTTAATTCTTGTTTGCGTTACTTCAACAATCTCAATCATTTCAGCTTCTATTAAAAGCTTTGCGTTTTCAGATTCTATGAAGTCATTATATTTTTCTATATCTAGGATAACTTCTGAGCCATCCTGTTTATTAAATATTCTATAGAAAGGAACCTTTACTTTTGTAAATCTTTCTAGTATTCTATACTTATTAATTCTATTATACTCAGATTCGTATGCTACATCTGGAGTAAAGGATTGTGAAGAATTTTTTCTACCACCCTCAGGATAATCTTCTTCGTCATAATAAGTATCAATATCTTCTATAAAAGGCTCTACTTGAGGATACATATTAAGAAGTTGGTCTTCTGTAAGTATAGTAGATAGGATAATGCCAGATGCATCGTCAGCGTATCTATGTCTAGATGCTGGGTCTACATAAACTCTAAATGGGTCTAGGTAGGTATATTTAACCTCACCTCTGCCGTAATCAGCTTCTGGGTCTATGTAGGCGTATAAGTAACCCATGCCCGCAGTAGCGTAGTCGTGTACTGCTTGTTTAAACTGCGTGTCACCATCAGATATATCCCATATGTATTCAAGGACAGTTCTCCATACATTGGATATTCTGCTATCAGAATCCTCTCTACCAACCGCACTGTACTTAGGAGAGCGTGATGTAAGTAGAGATTTTAGTTTTTCTATTGCGGCATACACCCTATCAATAACAAAGTCACCTTGCCCTACTGCACGTAGAGCATCTGACTCTTCTTGAGAATAGTGGTTACCTAAAAAGAAATCTATAGAATCTCTTGCCTCCACATCCCATTCGGCACGAGCATCCTTCCACATTCTCCATAACTGTCTATTAACTTCTGAGTGTTGAGCTTCGTTCTTTTCTAACTCTCTAATACTAGAAATGGGTACACCTTCCTTTTTAGTGTTTAATATACCAAATTATATACATATAATGCAAGTACTTTTTAAATTTTTTGTCCAGTTACCCAAGAGATAACTCTTTTCTTTGTTTCACTTACAGGCTTTACTACTTTGTTCTCTATGAAGTCAGTAGCATCAAACCTTTTACTAACAGGAGGTCTGGCTTTGTTTACAGCATACCAAAGTCCATCTAGTATATCATCATTTTTACCTTTTGGAAACTGATACATCTCATCTACAAGTGATGTATGAGACCTTTTTATAAACATTTTTTTTCTATTTACTATTGGTGCTAATAAAGATTCTAATCTATCTTCTTTTTTTATACCACTAGGAGGTCTAACCCCCAACGCTATACCGGGGGCTACCTTTCTTTCTTTACCTGAAAGAGCATTAACAGCATCTTTAATTATACCCTGAGCTCCAACGTGTTCTACGTTTACACGTTTTACTGGCGAGAACTCCCTAGCGTACTCTAATATCTGCTCTGGCATATCGTACAAAGGTATATGCTCTCTCATATAGTCAACTACATAAATATTTCTATCGCTATCTATACCTATAACCATTATTATCTGATAGTCACTTGACTCTGTAGCTTCATAGGCTAAGTCAACACCCATATAAATATTAACAGGAATAGCATCGTCTTTGTTTACAAGATATGCATATCCATCCCTGCTCTCAAACTCGTGGTCATAGTTTTGTAGTCTATCTGTTTTAAATTTAGCATTTTCTAAGTCTCTAGCCTCATTCAAATATTCTTGTGCGAACTTATGAGATAGCCCTACGTCTTCGAATCTTCTGCGTATATCTTGCAATTTTTCTTTACTAAAGTAACTAGGCCATAGTACATTACCATCTGAATCTATTGCTTTGTGATACATAACATCCCAAGCATAACTTCTCTTATCTCTTTTAGCCTCTACGTAACCATCATATATACTCTGTAGAAATGAATCATAGTGGACTATAGTACCTATCATCCATATAGAACCTTCATTATCTGCTGAGTTTTCCAATGCTGGTTCTACAGTAGACATAACCCACTCTTTAATTTCTTTTCTTCTATCTGGAGTTTTTGTATTCAGCTCAGATTCAAAGTCATCAAGAACTATCTTAGTATATCTTAAACCTAGTTGCGACCTACCACGAAGTCTTTGTGATGTGCCCTTAGCTATAATCCTATCGCCTTTGCTAGTGGTAAACTCTTTCTCTGTCCACTTACTACCACGTATATCGCCAAAGTAGTAATTAAGTGCGGGATTGACCTCTATGTGGTTTTGTATATATTTAATGTGGTCTATTGCCTGAGATTGCTCTTCGGCTACCCAAGCTATAAATTCTTTCTTGCCTTCAGGATTAAAGTATAAATGATATAGTAGTGCTGTTTTAGCTAAGGTTGACTTACTGTGACCACGAGGAAGTATGATGCAGTTTCTTTTTTTAGAGCTATCTAATAATAATTCATTTAACTCATAGTGATATGTAGCAGGAGAAGACTTCATAAAGTCCTCTGGTAGAAATAGTTGACCAAAAGCGATAATATCTCTCTTGGCTAATTCTAATACACGTTCTTTTTCAGATACGTTGTTTTTATTTATGTTCGGAGCTTTAGGCAATCTTCTGACATCCAATCTTTTTTAGGTACTAATTCAAATACACCACCATTCTGTAGCAAAGCTGGGCCTATCGTATACATCCAAGCATCTACCTCATCATCTTTATTGTAGGCTTTAACCATTCTTCTTTCATACAATCCATAGGACACGCCTTCATATTGGTCATATCCTGCTAAATCCATATTATCTACGTCTATAACTTCTACAACCATTTCATTTTGGTTTTCATCAATAAATGCGGCTGGATAATTTCTGTGCCCGGGAAACACCAATGAGTAGCCATCTACCTTCCAAGTATCTCGCTCACCATTTCTAAGTGTTCCGTATACTGCTAACTTATTCGTCTTCATTTAGGTCTTGTCTAAATTGCCAGTAATCACTTATGTCTCCCATATAACCACTATCAATAAAGCTAGAATAAACTTGACTTTCGTAAAACAGTTCATAGATTTCAGTAGCAATGCTTTGTTTTGACATATCATCTTCTAATGACATACCATTATCGTCAGCGTGCTCAAGAACCTCCATCACTATTTCGTATAGATTCATCAACTTTTCAATTCCCTTTTGGCACTTGCCAGTTTCTTATTGTTTCCACCAATAGCTTCTAGTTGCTCAGATGAGAATCCTTGGAATACAGTAACGGATTCAGATTTCTTTTCAGTATCTTTCATACCAGCTATAGAAACTAATTCTTTTAATAAGGACACTTTGTCGCTATCTCTAGAGGTAGTAGACTCTATAATGTCCTTCATTTTTTCTAAGATATATAATGGGGTTATTTCTGCCTCATTCATTATCTTATCTATTTCTTCACGTATCAAACTTTTTACCCTTTCAGTGTTCATTAAAAACTTAGCTTCTTTTTCTGCGTACTTCCTACTGTTTGCAGGAAAGGCATTTATAAAAGCATCTACTATGTCATCTCCCTTTGCAACGTACTTTGCAAACAAAAATTCATTTCTAGTTGGTTTCTTTCTATCTCTTTTTACCTTGTATGCACTATCATACTTAGGACTAAAGGTATATATGTTTTTTCTCATATTGCCAGAAATCTTATAATTACCTGAGCATATGTATGTACCCATTACAGTTCTGATGTAGTCATCTTTTATAACACCATTCTTCTTAAGATACTTTCTTTTTAAAACCTGACACACTTTACCATCATCGCATAAAATCCAATCACCTTCAAAACCATCTCTCCAATTCTCAACTAACTCAGTGTTAGGCATAAACTGTTCAAACTCATTGACATCATCAAATAGTAGATGGTCTTTTTTATTTATGGTTCTACTTTGCATTTAATACTTTACCATCGACAGTACTAACACCATTAACTATCTGGTGTATTGTAACATTAAAGTTTCCATTTTTATGGAAATCCACTATAGCAAATGCGTGTTGCCAATTATGTTGTCTATTACCAAGCCATTCGTTAGCTTCTGCACTCATATCCTTCAAGCACCCTATTGACCACGCTGATTTGACCCCATCAATGTGTGTAACAGAGCTTTGCTGAATATCATGATGGTGACCATACATAACATTACCACCGAGACGAAGGAGATGATTACGAGTGTGACTAACTCCTGCAAAATGATGCCCGTGGTAAAAATTAATTTTACCAATCTTGAGCATTTTACCGAGCCTATGATACTTGTATCCACGCTCTTTGAGACGAAGAGCATTTTTAACGAGTATCTCTTTAGCCAAGTATGGATTCTCTTCAACAAATCTATTAAGCCAGTCTTCATGATTACCCTCCACGAAATGACGTTCTTTAGTTCCTGCTTTATCAAGAGAAGCGTCTATAGTGTCCATACCCTTGTTTACAGCTTTTATTTCTTCATATACAAAAGGAAGCTGATACTCCAAAGGTGGTCTCTTTTTCTTTTTCCACTGCCAATGAGATACAGATTCCCATTCTCCAGTATCACCTAAGTCTATATATATATCGGGCTTTACAAGTTCTATAGCCTTGCATACTACCTTTATTGCTTTTTTGTCTTCATACGGAAAATGCTTATCTGGCGTTACGATAGCTCTCTTCATCTAACAAAACCTTTTATTGTTTTAATTAATAATACTATAGCTATGGCTTCTAGAAAAAACCAAAGCTTACCAGATATCATTGTTATAACTGCTACTGCTGTTCTCATTTATTCCTCCTAGACAATCTAGCAGACTGTCTTATTCTATCGTCTGTTATTCCCGGTATGACCACAGTATCAAAAAAATCACATCCTTCCTCTACTCTACAAGACTTACCACTTAACTTAGAATCTAATGTAATAGATAACTTATCATCCTTTCTATTAAAAACACAGCCTACACATTTACCAGCATCCCAATTAGAGCAGTAACTTCTAGCTATGTTTAATACATTGGTCATATCTACGTTATTAATATAAAAACAAATAGATATATACGTCAAGTATTATTTTTTTAAAAAAAGTACTTGATTTATATATGGTTTTATTAGTAACTTATACGGGCTTTAAGCACGAAACTACTTAGTTTACTTAGTAAAAGAAAGAAATATATTACTAACGTAATATAAAAAGAAAGAAAAGATGAATGGCAAAGGTGATAAGGATAGAACCTCTGATATCAAGAGGTATAAAGATAACTACGAAAGGATTTTTGGTGGTAACCCTCCTATTGCAACAACTAGACCTAGACAAGATGTTCAAAGAGACAAGGTGGAAAGAGGTAGAAAGCGTAAAAGATAGTGGATATGAGGTAGAAAATATAACTGCAGTAGCTGGAGTACGTGGATATGAAGCAGAACACGAGATACTTAAATATCTTTATTATACAGTAGATACTAAAACGGGGCAAAATTCACTAAAAACTGGTAAACCCATACATATACTAGTAAAATAAATAATATCGCCATTAAAACACCAAATATCGCTAAATAACACTATGTTTACATTGCATACTTGCCTACTATTTAAAAAAATTACAATATATTTTTAAAATACTTGTTCTTAATAACTTTTTGTTAGTAAATTTAATAAATAAAAAAGGTTGAAAAAATGAAAAGAAGATTTGATAGAGCAATGTCTGATGAGTTTAGAGAGAATAGTAGTCACGAAAATATAAATGGAGCTATAAAACTAGCTATGGATATGAAAATTATAGATATTCTAGAGCCTACTAGTAAAACTATAGGTGAGTTAGCAGAGATAGTAAGCAGACTACAGAACGCAGATTCACTCGAAGTTATTGATATAGAGGTATTTACAAGTAAACTACACTCCTATTCCTAAAAAAATAGCCGCAGATTGTGCGTGAGCCTTATTTGCGGGATACCCCCCTCCCCCCTTCCCTTTTGTTGAGATTGAGTCTCATTAGCTTTTTGACTTTTAGTTGAGATTGAGTCTCATTAACAATAGCCTAATTGATACTGAGTCTCATTAACATCTAGCTTAATAACTGAGATTGAGTCTCATTAGCATTAAATAGCTTATTGAGATTAGGTCTCATTATCATTTAACGGACTACTCTTATTGAGACTGAGTCTCATTATCACAAAAATGCTGGAATTTACGGCAAACAAAGTTTATATCCTAGCTTTTTTATTGACTATTTTTTTTGTACTTTATGGCGTGAAAATAGCACAAAATAAAGAAAACGCTCAAAACGCTCATTTAATAGAAAGAATGAGAGTAGAGAGCATAAAAGGAGTAGTAAATAATGAAAGTATCTAATAAGCAATTGCAAACCCTAATATCTACGGGTATTATATCCACTGAACAGGGCGAGGAGATGATATCCAAAGGTCTAGCAAGTGGATTTAGTAGAGGTAAAATCGAAGTATGTAAGAATATAGGTAACTTTAAAGAACTAATGGACGGATTACAAGTCTGGTTTAGTACCTACGAATGGGAGATTAATGAAGAGATGTCTAAAAACGGACTTCCTCCAGTAAAGAAGGTATCTATAAATATTGCCAAGTAGAGACCTTAGCTAGTAGATAGGGGCTGTAGAGATATAGCCTCTATCTGCTTAGACTATTCTCTAGACTTCGTATCTAGTAGATGCAAAAATAGTAGATGCGAATTTTATAGAAATAGTTAAATAGTAGGTGCAAAAATGAGAGATGATATTATAGTAGATATGGCCAATCCTACACCGTTAGACCTATATAGGTTTAGTAGTAAGGGGTTAATACGAATTTACTTCTCTAAAGGTAGTTCTACTAAGTATAGTATAGAGATAAAAGATGATTCTACTGATGATATAGTATTAAATGATATCTGTAATAATTTAGTACAATTATGGAATATAGTAGAAATACTTAGAAAGAAAGCTCGTAGCGAAAGTAAAACAGTAGATGTATATGATGTAGATTGTAGGACATCCTACAAAAAGATAACTCTAGCGACCACATTAGATAAAGAAGAGAGAGCAAAAGCCCTAGAGAGACAGATAAAGCGTACTAAGAGTGTTCGTAGAAGAATGGTAGTAGATAATAAATACCATAGTAGAAAGGGAAGAGTAGTTACGCCTAGAGTTCTACGACCTATATTAAGAGAAGAAAAGACTTGGTAGAAAGAATTAATAGAAACACCTTAACAGGTACCCGATTATTAGAAAGGAGGTAATACTAATGGAATAACTAATAGAGATAGTTCTTTTAGAGATATTGTACTGCTCGGATAATAAGTACAAAAGCCTTGTATGGTATATACTAGAGTTCGATTCTCTAGCAAGGCTCTAATAGATAAGGAGTCTGTAGATGAGACGAAGTAAACTAGTAAAAATGGCTAAGAGAAAGAAAAATGCTCTACTAAAAGCAAATGGTAGAACACCTGCACAAATAGAAAGAGTCAAGCGTAGAAAAAGTAGAAATAGATAAGGAGATAGTATGAGAGAGATACTTCATCACCTACTTGGTACTTGTGGAGAAAGTCACATTAGTGTACTTACTCTATACTACTTAGGAGTCTTTGTAATATACAAAGAACTTCTATTAGAAATAGCAAGAGAGGTGAAAAATGCTCTATTCAAATGAAGTCTACTTAGTAAATAGTAGCTATGGTAGAGTAGTAGATAGTAATGTACTTACATTAAATGAAATAGATATAGAAAGTTCTTTACTAGAGTTTAATGATAGGATACATAGAGATAGAGTAGAAGGTTTTAGGGATAGGATATTCAAGTTAATAGATGTAGCACTTGTCTATAAACACAACGACCTAAACCTATTACTAGAAAGATACGATGGTCTAAAAGTTATATGTAGAGTGTCTGATGTTCTATTCACAGATACTAGACTAGTAACGATTACCTATAACGATGGGTATAATGTAAGTGTACCAAGAGTAGATGGTAGCGACTCTACATATATTAATTTCTGTGTAGATGAATATGATGTAGCTAGTTCATTAGAAGGTAATAGTAATGATACTACAATTTCCAATACTATATTCGACTTACTCCGTACGGCAAATATTACCAAGGGGTTTGTAGATAAAACAGATACTAGAGAATTTGAATTTCGTAATAGATTCTTTCTAGATACAGACTCACTAGGTAAGGTTATGGCATACTTAGATAATTGCGATATTCAAACTAATAGAGTAACTTATAATAGTTGCCATTTTTGCGAGTGTACTGTTACCTCTGGAAAGAATACATCTATTAAAGATTGTGGAGAGGTATATGTTTGTAATCCTTGCTATACTACTGTAGAAGTGACTTGTGATTGTTGTTATGCTACTATTAAATTAGCTAATAGAATAAATACTAAAACTGCTAATGGCTATGCTTCTAAAGTGTTCCAAGAGAACGAGCTAGATAAAGTATGCTCAGATTGTTACGAACTTGCTATTAATTTCTGTTCTAGATGCAGATGTGTAGATATGGTAGACATAGACGAGTTAAGAGGAGTAGAGTTTCAAAAGACATACCTATTAAATTACTACAATGACGCTAAGTACAGAACTATTTTTAGTAAAAGGTATTGTCCTAGTTGTGCAGATATGACTCTAAATACATATCTAACTACACCATTTAACTATAGACCTTTACCTAGAGAGTTTACTACTAAAAGCGATTATAATAGATTTGTTGGTATAGAGAGTGAGGTTATAACAGAAAGTGGTAGTGCTAGTGATTATGTAGATGAAGATAGAACAATACCTAAGTTCTTCAGTGTAGTAGAAGATGGTTCTCTAAATGAAGGTGGTGTAGAGTTTGTAACTACTATGCCTATAATAGGTGATAATGTTAATATAGCACTAGATAGTCTACAAGAAGCTAATGAAGATGAGTGGAATACTGTAGATAGTAGTTGTGGATTACATATACATATGAACGCTCTAGATATGGGCTTTGTAGAGATAAAATCACTACTAATGATTATGTCTAGAATACAATATAAGCTATATGAGAGTATCCCTGAGTGTAGAAGAGATACCTCTTATGCTAAGGAAATTGATTTAAGTCCTCTTGCGATATCTAGAATAGGTAGTCTTTCTGAATTGGTAGATAGCTACTATTCTATGGCAGAGACAAGAATAAGCGACCAAAAATATAACGACGCTAGATATATAGGTACTAACATACATTCTAGATTCTACTTAGGTTCTATAGAGTTTAGATATCACGAAGGAGTAGCTAGTTCTAAACCTATAAAAGATTGGATACTGTTTCTTAATAGTATAATGACAGCTTCTAAAGATTTATCTAGTAGGCCTAAGCTATACAGTAAAATAATTAATAGTAAATTTCAACCTATTGACATCATAAGAGAAATATGTGGTGTTAGTGGAGCTGATTACATAGAAAGTAAAATAGACAATAACAAATAAAAGAAAGGAGATAGTATATGTGTGGTATCTTTGGGTTCGCTAAAACTAGTGGACGACAGAGTGATAATCAGTTAGATATACTCAAAAGAGTAGTAACTGAACTCACAGATGAATCATCTATAAGAGGCACTGATAGTACAGGTTTCTCTATTATAGATAAGGATAATAGGTATACCTACAAAACCTTAGTAGATTCATCAACTCTAGTAACTGAGCCAGATTGGGATATGTTACTAGATAAAGTAAGTAGAGACACTACAGTATTTATGGGTCATGTACGGCTTGCCACTACTGGTAGTGTAAAAGTAGAGAACGCTCACCCATTTAACATAGGTAATGTTACAGGTGTGCATAATGGTATAATACATAACTACAATCAAGTATCTAAAGGACTAGGTAAAGATACTCCAGATGTAGATTCTCAAGTTCTATTCCAATCTCTTAATAAGAGAGAAATGAGTAAGGCTTTTGAGGATATAGATGGAGACTTTGCTATAACTTGGGTGAAGGATAGTAATAGTAAGGTACACTTAGCAAGAGAAAGTGGTAGACCTATGGTAGTTGCCTATTGGAAGAAGGCTAGAGTACTACTATGGGCTTCTACTAGAGACATTCTACTAGATGCTATGACTAGAGCAGGGTTAGTACTACCTATAAAGAAAGTTAAAGAGGACTACATATACACATATGATACAGATATGTTTGATAGTAGGCCTAATGTAGATAGTGTAGAGTTTGAGACCTTGAGCCAACTAGATTATGGTTATAGAAACTATAATTGGAAACCTTATAGTGGAGGTACTGTACGATACTACCGTAACAATAGTAGTATGAGTCCTGCTACTAAATCACTATACGGAGCCAATACCTGCGACCAAGTCAATCAAGAGTTGTGCTACTTCTGTTTTGAGTATGCACCTTCAGAAGAGATAATACCTAATGATGGTAGACCTATATGTGTTCAATGTGAAGTTGTAGAGTACAATGATACCTTTATAGATAGAGATAAAGGAGATAATGATGTCCCATTCTAAGAAAGTAATACTGCTAGGGTTTCCGGACGCTATAAAATTAAAGTCTAAGAAGTATATTATAGAGACTTTATATAATAGAGCGAAAAAGAATCCCTTTCTAGCAGATAAGACATACGAAGAATACATAGAATTTTTATTAATACAGATAGATACTCTAGGCTCTAAAGACATAGAAATAGATATAGATGCAGAAGATATAGAGTCTAAGATATACGATGTGTTAAAAGAGATGAAGTGGCTAAAGGTAATAAATGCCTTTCTAATTGGAGTAATAACTACTAATATAGGAGTCTAGTATGCCAGTAGAGAGAGAAAACCAAGAGGTAGAAAGACTAGAGTGTGATTGTTGTGGTACTAACGAAGATGTAGCTGAGAGAAACCACAATACTACTTGTAATAGTTGCGATGAGGATTATTATAATTGTTTTAATTGTGGCTATAGAGAACATATAGATACCTCTTATACAGGAAACAATGATGAATACTACTGTGGTGATTGCTATTATGAATACTATACTAATTGTAGTCGTTGTGGAGATGTAGTAGACAATGATTATGTTCTGTACTGTAATGATGATAGCTACTGTGAGCATTGTTGCCCCGACTATAGAGACACTATGGGTGTAGATGATAAGCTTGTACCTAGTAGCAGTAGGGTATCTGATACATTTGTTTACCCTATTCGTTCTTTAGTTGGACTAGAGATAGAGTGCATAACTCCTTACACAGAATCTATGGACACCCCTATGTACTGGGGTAATGTTTCAGACGGTTCTATTAATACAAATGGAGATGGTGCAGGAGTAGAGCTAGTATCTACCCCTGCTAATGGAGATTATCTAATGAATAATATAGACAACTTGATTAGGTGGAGAGATAATTACGAAGCTTGGGTTAATAGTAGTTGTGGTTTCCATGTACACTTCAACTCTATAGATAAATCTCCTAGAGAGGTTGCACATATAGCTATAGTGTATCAAAAATACCAAAATATACTTAAAGCTATGATGCCTAACTCTAGGCAATCTTCTAACTGGTGTAGAGATTCTGAGATGAATATCAATACACTTAGAAATGTAGACTCAGAAACTGATTTAATAGATGAGTATTACGCATCAATGGGTAATGAGCCTTCTACAGATAAGTATAATGATGCTAGGTACTGTGGTATCAATATACATTCTAGATACTATCACGGAACAATAGAGTTTAGGTTACACTCTGGCACTATTAATAAAAATAAGATAGTTAATTGGATATCAATACTTAATTGTATAATACTAAAAGGAGAAGAGATATCTAAGTTTAGTAATACGAACTTTGAGTCTTGGGTGAAATTAAGACCTAGTCTTGATATATTTGGGCAGACTCTAAAGTCGTATATGTGTAAGAGAATAAGTAAGTTTAAGCAACTAAGAGGAGAGTAAAGAAAATGGTAACAGAAAATGATATTATATTTGACGACCTATACGAAGATATAGCTGAAAAGTTAGACTCTATATTAGACGAGGTAATAGCAGATATAGAAGAAGATTGGGGTATTAGCAGTGATATGATGATGAGAATAGTAGAGACTTGGTCTTCAGGGGTTTCTATTAGGCTTCCACTTACAATAACAAAGGAGGAAGAATAATGAGTAGTTACGAAACAGTAATAGTAGAACTAGCAGTTTATGTAGATGAAGATAACTATGTACATAAAAATAAAACAGCTAGAGAAATTGTAGAAGAAGAACTAGAAGTAATAGAATGTGATACAGGTATATACATAGAAAGATTTATATCTGAAGATGAAGTTCTTGATAATGGTGAAGAAAATTAAAATAATACTTGACTTGAATAATCATAAGTTAGTAGATTAACTAAGAGAGAAAGGAGAAAATATATGCCATTGAAAGGGTTTAAGTATCCCGATGGGGAAGAAATAGAACTATCAGATGTTAAGATAGGCAAGGTAGATATAGATAGAATGCAAGTATCTCTACCCACTCTACTGCATATGTCAGCAGATAGAGACCCAAATAGAAAGCCATCAACAACAGAACTAATACAAGGTACTTGTCAATCGTACCTACAAAGAACAAAATACTACTACATATACCCAGATGATAATGCGTTCTCTTTAGCGGGTACTCTACATCATCTAAAACTAGAAGAGTCTTCTTCTGTACTAGATAGGCTATGTTCAGAGATTGCTCTAGAGTCAGATGGTATAACTGGTATCGTAGACTTATATGATAAAGAGACAAAGTCCTTAATAGACTATAAGTTTTCAGGTAGTTATAAAATAGCTAAGTGCATTGGTATACAAGTAAGACACGGATATCATCCAACAGAAGTATATAAGAGAAGTGGTAGATGGGGAAAGGCAGGTACTCCAAAGAGAGTAAAGGAGTTTTATATAGATAAGGATACTGCTGATATGGAAGATTGGGGATGGCAAATAAACTTCTATAGATACTTACTAGAGCAGAACGGATACCCAGTAGACAATATGTATGTGCAAGCTACAGTTAGAGACGCAGGGTTACAGATAGCTAGAGAGAGAGGGATAGACAAGAAGATATATATGATAGAGGTTCCATATATAAATGATGAGCATCTATTAGATAAGTTTGAAACGCAAAGAGACGCTCTTGTCTGGGCGTTAGAGAATAATGAATTACCAGATAAGTGCACTAAAGAAGAAACGTGGGGAGGTATTAAATGCAAGTCGTATTGTTCAGCAAGAGATATTTGCCCATACAATAAAGGAGATAACAATGAGTAGATGGACAATAAAAGAAGAGAAAGATGATGGCACTATTTGGTGGATGATTAGAGGTGGTGCTTTTTCTAATGTAATAAATAGAAAATACCCTAATAGATTATTTGATTCTAGGAAAGATGCTAGTATGTATTCAAGTAATATAAATAGGCTGTATGGAAGAAAAACAACAATAGTAGAAGTGGAGTATAAAGATGCCAAAGGATATTAGGAGACTTGAATATAGGGTTGAGCAGTTAGAGATTGCATTAATGAACTTAATGTTTGTAGTTGCTAACCAAGAAGAAGAATTGCCTTTATTCATAGACAATATAAGTAAAGCAGAGAAAATAGCTAATAGGGATAAAGATATGATTTCCTTATTAGTAAATGAGGATAAAGCAGAGGCTTAATATGAAAGGTAACAATAGAGAAATAATATCTCTGATAGAGGAAAGACTAGAGAAAGGAAAGCGTGAGTATAACCAAGAAGTAGATGTGTTTGATGGCAGAGAATGGGTTACGGAAGCCTTGGAAGAAATACTAGATGCTTGTGTATATCTATCAGCAGAGATATTAAAAATAAAAAAGAGAGGTGAGAATGAGTAGTGAGATGTCGCTATCAGAAAAGCTAAATGAAGACATTATTAGACAAGATGCATTTAGTACAATAAGAGACCTGCACGAGAAAGTGTCTATGGAAGATACACCTAAGACATATGTTAAGAAGAAGATGGGTATGGATTATGTAGAGATTAGCTATATGAAGAGTGTAGCAGATAAGCACTATCCCGGTTGGTCTTGGACTATCATTAGTACAGAGATGTTAGGTAGTGAGGCGTTTATGGTACACGGAAGATTGAAGTGGTTTGAAGGTGGTATATGGAGAGAAGGAGATATGACAGCGGCTCATAGGATAATGAAACTCAGAGACAAGGAAGGTTTTGTAGACGTTGGTAACGATATTAAATCAGCTAATACAGATGCTATGAAGAAAGCATTTAATATGTATATGAATATCGCAGACGACGTGTATAGAAACAGAGTAGAAGATACATCATTAAGTCAAGATGATATAGACTATATATACGAAGAGATGGAAGGTCTTAATGATGAATGGAAAGAAAAGATATCACTATCAATAGAGAACGGTGATATAGAGAAAAACGATATAGCGAAAGTTATAAATAAAATAAATCAAATAAAGGAAAGCTAAAATGAGTAACTCAATAGATTCAGCGTTAGGTAATGTAATGGGAGGAGATTCTTATTACGACCCTTCACAAGATAAGCCTAGCGTAATAGTACCAGAGGGTGATTACTACGCACACGTAAAAGACTTCACCTCAAAAGAGGATGTTGTTATACGTAGTAAGTATCTAGCAGACATATATAACTTGACATTCAAGTTAGCCAAAGAAAACTCCGATAAAGAGTTTGGTGAGCATAGTGGTAGTATGTTTGTAGGTAAAACAATACGCTCTAAGGGTTTGTTTAGATTTAAAAACCCAACAGAGAATCACCTAGAGCCTAACTCTGGTGGCAATAGAGAGTTCAAGGAAGTGTGTGAGTCTTTAGGTATTAAGCCTGAGGAGAAGGAGATAGATGGTAATAAAGTATTCGTATTGCCAGTATTCACTCCTTCTAATTGCGAAGGTATGCCTGCTATAATAAAAGTAAAACACGAAACTTGGACTAATAGGGAAGGGGAAGAAGTTACATCTCCTAAGGCTGTTGGAATCTATAGTTGGAGCAATGGTAAGCAGGACTTATCAGACCTTCCATTCTAGATGAAAATAACAAACAATGAATACGACATCATTATTAGGTCTCTAAGTACTTTAATAAGCTATGGTAAGGAATTAGAATCTTACCATAGAGAAGCTGAGGTATTAAAGAGTAAGCTTATGAAGGAATACGATGAAATAGCAGAGAGAAATATGGCAGAAGGAATGACGACAGACGAAGAAGAGATATACCCTAGTAGATTGAATACTGAATATGGAGGTAGCCCTAATGGAGATAAAAAAGTGGAATGAGATAGAGCATTCTTTCACCACTAAGTTCGGATGGTATGATGGATTAAGACATATGACAGATATATCTAAGGACTTTACTAGAGGCGAGAGAAGTATCTATGAACTAAATGATAGAGAGGATTACCTCTTAATCAAGAGACTAAGAACCAAGTACAAAAAGGAAACAACATGGCACGTAAAAGAAAAACACAAGTAGAGAAAGTAAGAGACTTTTTATTTACTGGTAAGAAGTTAACTGCAAAGACAGCTATCAGCAGGTTTGGAGTTTACAGACTAGCCGCTGTTATTTGGACATTGCGTAATACATTCAGTATGAATATAAATACTGATAATAGAAAAGGTTACGCAGTATATTCTTTAACTACTAAGTAGTGCAATGGCTAGGGGTGTGCCATAAAACACCCCAAAAATTTTGTTAGAGCAAGAAGGCTAGGGTGTGCCTTGAGGATTTGTCTTCGTATTCTTAACTCTCCTTTGCTCCTCTAAAACACCCAAAGAATTAAGGAGTGTATATGCCAACACCATTTATGTGTCACGGATGTGATAAACCTACTATGAATAAGAGTGGGGTTTGTGATGATTGTAAAAAGAAAAGTAAGATAAAAGAAAGGAGTAGTAGATGAGATACTATTGGGAAGCATTGTTTAGCGTAGAATATTTTCCATATTGGGAGTTTTCTATGTTGATGATGCTAATGCTAGTGTTAAGTATTCTATGGAGGATTCATAGAATAGAAAAGAAAATAGATAGATAAGATATGGATTAAGTGTGGGGGATAATAACTTTAATAACTAAACCTGTGAGCAGAACACATAAGCTAGCAGGATTGAAATTGCGTATTGATTACTTATTTCGTTTAGTTGAAAAAGATTGACATATGGTTGGCTCTGTATGCCCCCACATTATCCTAATTAAATATGAAAAGAAAAAATAGTAAACCAACAAAGAGGACTATGCAGAATGATATAAACACTCTGTCTAGGTTAGTCCTAGCTAATAAGTCAGCAATAGATGTGCTTGGAGACTTCCTTTATAATTACCTAGATATGAAGGGAGAAACTGAGTTGTACACCAAATTTATGGAGGAAAAGATAGATGGATTTATTCAAGAAAATAGCAAGGGGGATGGAAGTATTTCTAGAGAGCCCCTTCAAGAAGAAGAGGAGTAAAAAGCGTGCCATCAAAAAGCAAAGCAAAAGGAAATAGGTTCGAAAGAGAAGTTGTAAACTTAGCTAAAGAGTATGGCTTAGAATCAAAGAGAGCGTGGGGTTCTGATGGTAGGTCACTAGGACTCCACCCTGAAGTAGACTTAACAATAGAAGAATACACCGTACAATGTAAGGTACGGAAAAGGATAGCAGAATGGTTGAAACCTTCGGAGCAAATAGGGGGATTACACCTCCAATGCGTAAAGGAGTCAAGGGGTCAGATATACGCTATAATATCAATGACGGATTTGATGAAGATTATGGTACGTTTAAAAACGCTAAATGGAGACTTGAAGCAAGAACAAGAGCAGGAGTAGCTGACTTACAGCACTACTTAGGAGAAGATTGGATTGACTACGATACAGTTAACTACTATGTCAATGATAAAAAATCAAGAGATGGTGGTCAATCAATGGTGGCTAGTAAGGTTTTAAAGTGCACTGATTGTAATAGAGCGTATGAGACAAGGGTAGTAGGTTCAAGGGGTACTTTTATTAATAGGTATTTACCAAACTTGGTGTTTAATAATGTGCCACTTGAGAGTGGAGAGTGCGGTATCTGTGGCTAAGTGTCCTTTATGCGATGGAAAGATACTGAAGAAAGATGTATCTATAAGACTCAAGTCACTTAGATTATCTAGGTCTCCTAAGACTCTTAGAGAAATAGATAATATAGTTAATGATTTGTCTAAGCACTGGACTATAGATGATGTACACATAGCTGGATTCTTAGCAGATATAGATAATATAGATGACAGCATAGTACTAGATTCTATTGCAAAGTTTAGAAAGAACAGTGGAATAGAGAAAGGCTTTAACATAAAGTATCTAGCAGGCATAATTAAGAACGAAAATAAAAGGTATAGGCTAAGACAAGACTACGAGAGGAGGTCTTTAGATAGGATACCTCCAAAACTAAAAGACGAACCTATTGTGATTGACGATATAGGACAAGTCTATAATCCTGAAAAAATCAAGGAGAATGATGAAGAGTATTGAGTTAGAAAAAGCACTATTAGGTTGTTTGATTTCTGATAGTGAGTACATAGATTCAATAAGGCAATACATACCAGAAGATGATTTCTTTTACTCATCTTTTAATAAAGATGTATGGAGAGCCTTAAGTAAGTTACGTAAAAACAATTCAAAGATAGACTTAGTAACTGTGTGTGAGGAGGTTGGGTCTACTAAGAATAGTACTACAGCAAAGTATGAGATAGCAGGGTTTCTAGATTCTGTGGTATCCCCATCAAGTTCAGTAGAATATGCTAAGAGATTGCACTCGTATTACCTTAGGAGAATATTGTACAATCAAATGCACGATATATCCAAAGGTATAAATGATGCTTCTTTAGAGACTAGTAATCTGCTAGAAGATGCACATACTACTATTGGGAACATTATAAAACTACAGCCAAATCAAACCTTTGATATAGATTCGTTATTAGAAGATACTAAGGAGTCTATAGTTAATTCTACTACACAGATTCCCACTGGTATAGGAACTCTGGATAGAGTGATTACTGGTATGACTAGAGGTGAGATTACTATAGTTGCAGGTAGACCCGGTAATGCAAAGACTACAGTGTCTGCTAATATAGCAAGGAATTTAGTACATAGAGGGTTAAAGGTTGCTATGTTTAATAGAGAGATGCCTAATACAGAAATGATGAAGAAGTTTCTAGCTATGGAATCTAAAGAATTACAATATAGAAATCTAAGAAACAATGTAGGCATAGACCAAATAGAATTAGCTGATGTATCTGATAAGATATCTGAGATATATGGAGATAAGTTATTTATGTTTGATGATGTTAGGGATATAGAGAGCACCTTTCGTGAGATAAAGGCAATAAACCCTGACGTTGTGATTGATGACCATATAGGTTTGATTGAACACCCTACTCACGACAGACGTGACTTACGACTTAAGATAGGAGATGTTAGCCGTGGTTATAAGTGGTTAGCTAAGGCACAAGATATGTCTGTTATATTAGTATCACAGATGAATAGAAATATGGAGCACAGAAACGATAGAGTACCTAGGTTATCTGACCTAGCAGAGTCTGGTAACTTAGAACAAGATGCAGAGATAGTAGTATTTACACACTATCCTTGGGTATCAAGGTATGGAGATGATGGTAATAGTGATTGCTTT
>Ga0208157_1000418_pt1 | contig 23544 bp, 13 predicted proteins | sample 5_EtaG_FD_184077 | JGI IMG/M metagenome (GOLD analysis project Ga0208157, IMG submission 184077) | Marine viral communities from the Subarctic Pacific Ocean - 5_ETSP_OMZ_AT15132 metaG (SPAdes) (version 2) | ecosystem: Environmental > Aquatic > Marine > Oceanic | place: Pacific Ocean | collected...
CAGACAGTATATTGTCCATTCCCTAAAGGCTCTAAAGCAGGTTTAACACACGAAGATCTTGGCGAGCAAACTGTTTACAATAGTGACGGTACAAGGTTACAAGCTTTTGCTACTCGTTACCAATGGAAAAACGGTTTAGTTGTTAAAGATTGGAGATACGTTGTTCGTATTTGCAACATTGATGTTTCTGATTTAGTTGCAGGTACTAATACACAGTCACCTACTGCTGCTACAAACCTTATAAAGCTTTTAACTAGAGCGTTATACAGAATACCTAATATGTCTATGGGTAGAGCAGCATTCTATATGAATAGAACTGTTCATTCTGGAATGTCAGTTGCAGCACTTGATAAATCACAAAACGTCTTGGCAATTCAAGAAGGTTTATCACAGTTTGGAACAGCACAAAGCTACTTATCATTCTTAGGTGTTCCTCTAAGAAGAGTAGATGCTTTAATAAACAGCGAAGCTCGTGTTGTTTAATCTATTTATTATTAAAGGAGATCTAAAATGATTACAGACAAACTGCTCAGAGTGAGCGAAGATCAAGCACTTACTACAACTGCTGTATCTACTAATACTATTGATTTAGGAACAGCTAGAGACATTGGTGAAGGTACTGCTTTATACATGAACTTTGCTGTTACTACTGCATTAGCAAATGGTACAAGCGTAAAGTTTGAAGTTATTACTAGTGCAAACGCAAACTTATCTAGTCCTACTGTAATAGGAAGCAGCGATGCAATTCTTACAGCAGCATTAACATTAGGTAAAAACGTAGTAGTACGTTTTAATCCAGATATTGCTGGCAAAGGTCAAAGGTTTGTTGGTGCTAGATACACAATTGCTGGTACTTTTAACGCTGGTAAAGTTACTGCTGATGTAGTAGAAACAATTGGTGACGGAAGAAAATTCTATGCTTCTGGTTTTACCGTAGCTTAATAAGGAGATTTTATGCCTATTTTCAAAGCAAAAGTTAAATGTTTCGTTGGTCAATCCATGCGAGAAGCTGATGAAGAGTTTGAATACAATGGAGAGCCAAACACTAACATTGAAATTGTTGGTGGTTCTGATGTTATTGATTATGAAGCAATGACAAAAGCAGAGCTTGAAGTTTATGGTCGTACTATCGGTTTAGAACTTGATAAAAGACAAACAAAAGAAACTCTTATTAGTCAACTTGAAGCAGCAGATAAATAGGCATAGATTTCTTATTTATTTACAGGGGGCTAGTAGTAATACTGCTATCCTCCCTTTTTATTAGGAGATGTCATGGCAACAGAAGTAGATATTTGCAACCTTGCCCTAGCTCATTTGGGTGATGATGCAACCATAGCTACAATAAATCCACCAGAAGGATCAGCACAAGCTGAAAAAGCTGCACGTTTTTATCCAATAGCTAGGAATACATTATTAGAATTGCACACATGGAATTTTGCATCAAAACGAATTAATTTAGCATTAACTACAAATACTATTGAGCAATGGGATTATGCATATGTTGCACCTGCTGACATGATGTCACCTGTTGCAATATTATCGCCATCGTCAGAAAATGATTATGCTACAAGAATGTCTGCTGGTGATACTCCCGGTAATTTAACAGCTAATTTTGCACCTACTATTGTAGCTGGACAATATACACCACAACAATTTGCTATAGAAGGATCATTAATATATACCAATCAGGAAAATGCAATGTTGCGATATCAGGCATTTATTACTGATCCGTCTTTATTTTCACCATTATTTGTTTTAACTTTGTCATGGAATCTAGCGTCTATGTTGGCAGGTCCTGTAATAAAAGGAGATCAAGGAGCAGCAGAAGCTAAGCGATGTATACAAATGATGTCTAATTATTTAACACAGGCAAAACAATCAGATAATTTACAAAGAGATATTACGGTAGAACATATAGTTCCTTGGACTTCTGGGAGATAATACATGCCAGCTACACGAACATTTAAACAAGCATTTTCTGGAGGAGAAATATCACCAGAAATGTTTGGTCGTATAAGTGATACTAAATTCCAACAAGGTGCTGCAACAATGCGTAATTTTGTTGCTAAACCACAAGGACCAGCCCAAAACAGACCGGGTTTTGCATTTGTAAGAGAAGTAAAAGACAGTACAAAAAATACAAGATTATTACCTTTTACATTTAATACAACGCAAACAATGATTCTTGAGTTTGGCGAACAGTATTTCAGGTTTCATACTCAAGGTCAAACATTATTTTATAACGATGGAGCAGCATGGAATAGTGGAACTAATTATGTTGTTGGTGATATAGCAAAATATAATAACGTAAATTATTACGCAAAAACTGTACATTCTAATAGCCAACCACCTAACGCTACAAACTGGTATCCATTACCTACTAATCCTAATATTTATGAAATACCGCATTCATATGCAGAAGCAGATTTATTTGATGTTCATTATGTACAGTCAGCAGATGTTTTAACATTAGTGCATCCGTTACATCCACCTAAAGAATTAAGAAGATTAGGTGCAACTAAATGGGAATTAAAATTAATTGATTTTGGTAGTCCTATAACTGCACCTACAGGAGTATCTGTTAGTGCATATTTACCGCCATCAACCAGTACTAATGCTGACACTAAACTAGACCATAATTATGTTGTTACAGCAGTTAAAGCAAATTTAATAGATGAAAGCAATCAATCAAGTACAGCAACTGCCAGCAATAATATATTTGTAACTGGAGCTAAAAATACTATTACATGGAACTCAGTAGCCGGTGCTAGTAGATATAGAGTTTATAAAGATCAAGGGGGTATTTTTGGTTTTATTGGAGAAACAACTACGACAACAATTGTTGATGATAATATTTCACCTGATTTTGCCAGAACACCACCAATACATGAAAATGATTTTGTAGGTACTGGTAACTATCCCGGTGCTGTATCTTACTTTGAGCAACGTAGAGTATTTGCAGGTACTAATAATGCACCACAAAGTATATGGATGACTAAATCTGGTACTGAAAGTAATATGTCTTTTGGATTACCAATACGAGATGATGACCGTATTGAATTTAGAGTTGCTGCTCGTGAAGCTAATACTATTAGACATATTGTGCCATTAACACAATTACTTTTATTAACAGGATCAGCAGAATGGAGAGTAACTTCTGTTAATAGTGATGCTATAACACCAACATCTATATCGGTAAAACCACAATCTTATGTAGGTGCTAATAATTCACAACCAGTAATTGTTAATAATAGCTTGGTATATGGTGCTGCTCGTGGTGGTCATGTAAGAGAACTTGGTTATAACTGGCAAGCAAATGGATTTATAACAGGGGATTTGTCTCTTCGTGCTCCGCATTTATTTGATAATTTTACAATTACAGATATGTCTTTAGCTAAAGCACCAATACCAGTTGTATGGATGGTAAGTAGTAACGGTAAATTATTAGGTCTTACATATGTGCCAGAACAACAAATAGGTGCGTGGCATCAACATGATACAGATGGTTTATTTGAAAGCGTTGCTTGCGTATCTGAAGGCGATGATGATGTAACTTATTGCGTCATTAAAAGAACTATTAATGGTGCTAGTAAACGTTATGTAGAGCGTATGGGTACAAGACTATTTGCAACGCAACGTGATAGTTTCTTTGTTGACTCAGGTGCAACTTACAACGGCACAAATACAGATACAAATAGAACAGTAACGGTATCTGGCGGTACTAATTTTACAAAAGGAGAAACTGTTACCGTAACTGTAAATTATAATTTATTTAATGCACCACCTAGTGTTGCTGATAAAAACGATGCGATAGTAATTGTTGATGGTTCTACTCTTTATCGTTTAACTATTCTTGGCACATCTAGCCAAACAGTAGCAACTGCAAAATTAGATAAAGATTTACCAGTAAGTTTGCGTAACACAGGAATTACTACTTTTGAAGTAGCAAGAGATAAAATATCAGGTCTTAGTTATTTAGAAGGTAAAAAATTAAATATTTTGGCTGATGGTGCTGTACACCCACAAAGAACAGTATCAAGCGGTGAAATAAGTTTAGAACGTGCAGCAAGTGTTGTGCATTTAGGATTACCTTATGAAAGTGATTTAAATACATTGCCTTTAGCTTTACAAGTAGAAGCTTTAGGACAAGGTAGAGTTAAAAATTTAAATCATGTGTGGCTACGAGTATTAGAATCATCTGGTATTTTTGCAGGTCCTAGTGCAGATAAATTAGTAGAAGCAAAACAACGTACAACAGAACCATATGGCACACCACCTAATTTAAAAACACAAGATATAAAAATAATGCTCACACCTCAATGGCAAGATAATGGGCAACTTTTTGTACGTCAAACTGACCCATTACCTTTAACAGTCGTAGGTCTTACATTAGAAGCTGCTATAGGTGGATAGTGTGACCGTAAACAGATATTATGTATATATACTAAAAAAATAACAAGGTGTTGTATTTATGTCTACATGGCAAAATTATAAAGCTTTAGGTGCTCTTGATAAATTATCTGTAGTAAGTGGTGTAGCAGGTGTTTTTAGTGGTGCTTATGGTGCATTTGCTGCTGCTAGGTCAGAAAGATTAAAAACTGAAAGTTTAGCTTTAAGTTTGCAACATAAAAAGGATATGAAATTATTTAATATCCGTCAAAAAGAAGCACAGGCACAATGGTTAGAAAGAGTATTTCAGCAACAATATCAAGCAAAAACAATACGACAAGGTAATCAAAAATCAAAAGCTAGAACATCATTTGCAGCTAGAGGAATACAGATGGGAGTTGGAAGCACTAAAGATGTTTTTGTTAGTAGTGAAATATTGGCAACTATAGATAAATTAACAATGAATTCTAACAAAGTTAGATCAGTTGAAAATAAACGTTTAGAAGGTGTAGGTTTAGGAGTACAAGCAAATATGTTAGGAGTCAGCGAAAGTAATATGTTTGCTACGGCTTCATCTATAGATCCTTTTATGAATATGAGCAGTTCTTTATTAACAGGAACTTCTAATCTTATGGGCAATTTGCCTTCTTCATTATTTAAAAAATAATCATGGTTAAACAAGTACCATTACAGACTGATTTAACAGAAAATTTGAATGTAGGTTCAGAAGTGCAATTTGCTGGTAGTTCAGTAGAAGCAATGGATAATAAGACACCTAATGCTATAAAACGACAATCAACATCTTTATTACAATTTCAAAAAGCTGCACAAGGTTTAGCAGATGAATTAAATGATGCAGAATCAAAAAAACTATATAATGAATTTTATAATGAATTAGAAAATAATCACAATGAATATTTAGAATTTAAAGGGCTAGACGCAGTTGGATATATAACAACAGAAGACAAAGCAGAAACAAAAAATCAATTAGATGTATACAGAAATGATAATTTACAAAATTTATTAGAAAAATATACTAATAGAGCTAGTAACGGTCAAGTTAAATATATGTTTGAAACCAGAGCCGGTGTATCTATAAATGATTCGCAAAATAAAATGACTCAACATTCTATAAAACAACAACGTATAGGATTAGAAAATACATTAACAGAACATATAGATATAACTAAACGAGAAATAATTGATGATTATGAAAAAGTTAATGTACCGGGAAGTGTATATGAAACAAGAAAGCTTGTTGGATTATCTTTATTAGATGAAATAGCAATGTTAAATGGAGAAAATATTGATCCAACAAAAGGTCGTGTTAGTTCACAATATTTAGCAAGAAGAAATAAATATTTATTAGAAGTGCATATGGGTGTTGTAGATAAAATGAAAACTGAAAATAAAAGCCATAAAGAAATAGAAGAATATATACTTAAATTTAAACCAGATTTTGGTGAACAAATATCAGACAATTTATTAGAAATAAATGAAAAAGAAGCAATAGTACATAATTTTGGTAAATGTGTTAACGCAATTATTAGAGACAACAGCAATACAAATAACGGTGATTTTTTAAGTTTGTCAAATAAAATGTTGTGTTTATCTAGTAGTAATACATTAAATGATGGTAAAGGTGCTGCTGTAGTTGATGGATTACATACAGATGAAATAGATACTAATGAAAAAAAACAAACTGAAAATATAGAAATATCAGAACAAATTTTAAATTCACAATCAAAATTCTATAGACCAGATTCAACTTTAAACGGTACTTTACTCAATCAACATCGAGCAACTCATATGTTTGCTGCACTTCATTTAGGTGTAGGAAATGCAGATGCCTTATATACAAAAGCAAAATCATCAGTAAATATTGATCCAAAACAATTTAAAAATAATCCTGTATACGCTAAAAACATAAATGCTCAAATAATTACTAATTATAAAAATTTAATTATAGAAAATGCTGATAAAAAATATAGGCCAGAAATTAATGAAATAAAACAAAAAATAGAAAAATTACAAAACACACCAGATGTATATAAAAAACGCATATCATCTAATCTTGGTCCATTTCCCGGTACAAAAGAATTTGAAAAAAGTGAAAAAGATAGAAAAAAACGTGTAAAAATAAATCAATTAAAAAATCAATTACAACTAGCAGAAGCAACTGATTCTAAATTTGTCGATAAGATTTCTAGTGATTTAAATATTTTAGAAAATGATATTAATTACGATTATAATTTTAATCTTGAAAAAAATAATGCTAATCCTGTTACTGGATTATTGCCTATAGAAACTTATGTCAACAAATTAAAAGCAACTATAATTGATCCAGAAGAATTAACTGAAGCATTAAAAGATTTAAGAATAAAATATAATGATATAGAAAAGGCAAATCAAAAACTTTATAATGAAAATTTAAATAAAGCAAAAACAATATCTTATGCTAGAGAAGGTGGACACAATGATTTATTAAATAATGATATTGATATATCAAAATTTACAGAAGAAGATCAAAAAATATTAAAAAATGGACAACCAGAAAATTCTAATGTAGATGCGTTAATAACTATAAATAATAATCCAGAAAACATAGTACAAAACATTAACGAAAACAGTCATTTATTATCTAAAAAAGATTTTCTAGCATTACAAGATTATGCTGCAAAGTTAAATACAGAAGAAAAAGTTTTTGCCGTAAAATTAGAAAACGATATGCTTGATTTAACTTTATTAAAAATGGGATTTGGTGATTTAATAAATAACAAAACTGATTCAAGTGATGAAGTAAAACTTAATTATGTAGAAATACAAGAAGAATGGAGAAAAAAAATAGATGAAGAACAAATTATGAGAGGTAAAATAATTGGTCGTGAAGATAAAAGAATAATATTAGAAGGAATTTTAAATGATAAAGTATTTACTGGAGAAAAAACTGGTGGATTTTTTGGACTAGGTGCAAAACGTGAAGAACAACCTTTAAGCACAATTAATCAATATGATGGCAATGATCAAATGCCAAATATTTCTGTAGACGTATTAGGTGAAAATGTAGTATTAAGTCAAATACCTGCTTATCAAAGAATAAAAATTGTAGCTGAATTAAAAAGAATTAACAAACCAACAACTGCTTTTAATATTGCAGATTATTGGGTGCGTGGTGGTAAATCAACTGCTAATAATGAAATTGAAGAATTACTTTTTAGGTCTAACCAAAATTAAAAATGACTAATATTTACGAACAATTAGCTAACGAAGATAGCCAAAATCTTAAAAAAGATACTAGTGAAAATTTAGTAAATGATAAAGAATCTAATATTGATCAATCAAATACAAATGTTTACGAACAAATTAGTGCAGAAGACAACCGATTAGCAGATTTAGCAGTTAAAAGATCTTTGCAAGCAGTAATAAGAAAAGACCCTGCAATGATAGGTGAAGGATTAATATTAGCAAGGGAATTAGGTTTAGATGAAAGATTTGCTTTAGATAGCGATGAAGCTATTAGACGTATGAAAGAAAGAAAAAGAGAAAAAGATTTAGAAAATTTACAATTAGCAAAAAATAGTCCAGTATTAATGCGTCAATTAACAGATCCTAAATTTGCTGCATTAGCTCAAGATAATGTTCAAAATTTAGCAGCAAATGAAAATTTATGGAACGGAATAATTTCTGCACCAGAAGACGCATATCAAGGAATACGCAAAGGTGTTTTAAGTAGAGAAATGGGATTTATTGCAAATAGATTAAGGAAAGGACGAGTTCCACTTATTAGTACACAAGATGGATTTGATTTAGATTATGTACCTACAGAACAAGATCAAAAAGATTTTGAAAGATTAAAAGAAATAGAAGAAGAAATAGCTAATTATGATGCAGACGGTGTTGGTCTTATAGAAGGTTCTGGTTATTTTGTTGGTCAATATGCTTCATCAATTCCAGAAGCTGCTACTGCTGGCCTTGCAACATGGAAAACAAAAACTTGGTTAGGTGCAAAAGTTGGTACAGGAATAGGATTTTTTATACCTGACGGTCCAGCATTAATTGGAGGTGAAGCTGTTGGTGCAATGGTTGGTGGAACTATTGGTAATTTTGTAGGATTATTTACTGGTTGGAATGCTTTTGCAAATAAACTAACATATGACACTTTTAAAATTGAAGGAGGTCATTCATGGTTAGAGTTAAGAGCAAATGGATATAGTTTAGAAGACGCAAGATTAAGGTCAAATGCTGTTGGTACAGTTAATGCTGCTATAGAAAAAATTGGATTTAATATTTTAGCAGGTCCATATGGCAAAGCATTAAATTCATTAAAAGGTTCTTTTGCACGTTCTGGATTAGCATCAACACCTTTTGTTAAAAGAATTACTAGACAATTTGCAAAAAACGCATTAGGTAAAAATGGTAAACAACTTACATGGAATGCTATAACAAGAGAATTTGCACGAGATTATGGAATACTTTTAGCAACAGAAACTGGTCAAGAATTTTTACAAGAAGCTATAGCAATAACAGCAAATAATTTAGATGCAGATGATGGTGTTGTTACATTAAACGCAGAAGAAATAGGTGACAGATTATGGGCAACAGTTACTGAAACTTTTAAAGGTATGATTTTATTTGGTTTAGTAGGACCGGGTATAACATTAAATAGCAATAGAATTAAAGCAAATAAAGCTAGAAATAATACAGCAGTTTTAGAAAAAATTATTGCAAACACAAAAGATGATGCAACTTACAAAAGAGATCAAAAACAATATCAAGATTATGAACAAGAATTAGGAGATAAAGCAGGTATTAAAGATTTTTATTTTAACGCTAATGTTTTTCAACAACAGTTAAATGAAAATGCTATTACAGATGAACAACTAGAGTTATTTTCACCAGAACTTGCACAACAAATTAAAGACGCAAGAAAAGAAGGATCAGTAGGTAAAGTTATAAAAATACCAACAGGAAAATATTTAGCAGAAATAGCAAATACAAATTTAGGTAACGCTTTGTTTCCGCATTTAAAAGAAGGTGAAAACGAATTTAGTCAAACAGAAATGTTGCAATTTTATAAAGACCAACCAGAACTAGTTGCTGCATATAAAGAATTATTTAATCAAAAAACACAAGATTTAAAACAGTTTCAAAGGGAGTCAAGGTCAGTAAAAGCACAGATAAAAAAACAATTAATGAATATTGGTATTGAGGAAGATAAAGCTCGTTATATGGCTGCAATACCACAAATGTTTGCAGCTACCTATTCTAAAGCTTTAGGTATAACACCGTTAGAATTTTTAAATAGATTTCAATACAATGTTGTAGGCGAACAAGATCTCAATACATTTAGTAAACAATTTTTTAATCAAAACGGAACTATAAAAACAGATACACAATTATTTAAAAATTGGTTTAAAAAATCAGTATTAGTTAATTCTGACGGCACACCACAAATTTTATATCACGGCACTACAGATAATTTTGATCATTTTGACCTTGATCATCCTAATAGATATGACGCAGGTTTTGCAGGTACTGGTGTTTATTTAACTCTTAACGAAGGATTAGCAAAAATATACACGATGAATAAAAGTATAAGAGTAAAAGGCGAGAAAAAAATAATGAAATTGTACGCACGATTAGAAAATCCAAAAATTGTAGACATATCTATAAAACCAGAAATAAAATCAGGAGGTAAAGTTGCATCAGATGGTTTTAGAGAACAAGCAATAGCAGAAGGACATGATGGTGTAATTGTAAAAAATGCTTTTGGAGAAACTGTTGAAGTAGTTATTTTTGAACCTAATGCAGTTAAATCAATAGACAATAATGGTAATTGGTCTAACGAAGTAAATAATTTATATCAACAACAACCATTAATAAGTTTTCAACAAAAAGGAAAACAAAAACAAGGCAAGCCAATTCCACAAGCTTTATTTCAAATATCTAATTTAAGAGAAAGTTTTGATTTTGCAAAAGGTAAAACATACGCTACTAATCGTGATTTTAAATTAGCGTTACAAGAACGTGTTATAAAAGAAGCTAAAAAAGCTAAAGTTGACGTAAAAGAATTTACAGCAGAAGTAGAAAAATATCTTGTACAAACTGTGTTGGAAGATGCAAAATTTGCATTAGAAGAAAACGCAAACGCAGTTGGTTGGTATAACGAAAAAGTAAGTAAAGCTAAAGCATTATTATCGCTTATACATCCAGAATTAGCGACAAATCCCGAAGCAAACTTTGCCTTTACTTGGGCGTTAGCTAATACATCTAACGGTATTAAAGTAGATAAAAACTTTGAACTTGCAGAACAAGCATATAGTTACTGGGAAGAAAATGGTGAATTTCCTATTGACATAGGTATAGGTGACGCAAGTGACGCTATAAATCGTAATTTTAAATTGTTTAACAGATTAATAAAAGAAAAAGGATTTGAAAGTTTTGAAGATTTCATGAAAACAACGCACACAGTAAAAGAAGTCGAAACATATACAAATGATGAGGTGTCTGGAGAAACACAAGGAGAAATTGTATATGGTGCAGCAGTAATGGGTCCAAAAATTGGTAATGGATTTTTTGCAAATTTATACGGTAACTATGAACAATTAACTATGGATAGATGGTTAATGCGTACATGGGGAAGAATGAGAGGTGAGTTAGTTATTGACTATACAAAGCAAGCAAAAGTAAAACGTGGTCAACTTAAAGAATTAATAAAAGCATTGTCTTTGCAAGAAAAAAAAGAATTATCAGAAATTATTGGAGTAAAAATTAAGCTATCTAATTTAGATGAAGTAGGCGTTGCGATACAAAAAGCAAGTACAAAAAAAGCAAATAGAACTAAAATGAATGAAATAGCAACAGTTTTAGAAAAACCAGAAAGAAAACAATTTTTATTTGATTTACTAGGCAAACCACAAAAAAGATATCCACATATAAGTATTGGCGGTGAAATAAGAAAAGGTGGTAATGCATTAGCTAAATATTTAGACGGTCAAAAAGAAGCACCTAGTGGTGCTCCAGAAAGAAGAAATATAAGAAAAGTTTTTAGTCAAGTGTTGGCAGAGTTGCAACAAACCGAAAAAGATCTTACAATGGCAGATCTACAAGCATTGCTTTGGTATCCAGAAAGACGCTTGTATGATGCTGCTAAACTTGATTCACAAGAAACAAACTCAGGTTACGAAGACAACGAAGCACCTGATTATGCAAATGCTGCTGAATCTTTAGCTAGGCAACAAGGCGTATCAGACGCTGACATTCAAACTACATTACAGGAGGTAGACAATGAACTCAAACGTCAGGCCACTATCGGCACAAGAGGAAGTGAATCTGGAGAAGGAGGAACAGGAGGAGTACGAAAGGTTGATACTTTCCAACAACAAGGAAACATTGACAAAGCCACAGGACTTGCAATTAACCCAGATGGAACTGTCACCGTCTACCACCACACAGACAGAAAATCAGCAGAACAAATTAGGTCTTCAAGTGAACTCAGAAGTGCTGGAGAACCTGATGTCTACGTTACCACCAGAGCTATCGCAGATATTGGTTACGGCAATACAGCAGTTGCCATTAGGGTCGAACCTTCTAGACTTAGTCTCGATGATGAATTCCCTAACGGACGTAAAGATTTCAGACTCTCAGTTAGAAAGTCTGGAGGATCTATTAAGGTAAAAGTAGGAGAATATTTTGAACAACAATCCTCTGACGGAGCAAGAGGTCGTTTTGATCCAACAACTTTAACTACAATACTTACACAAGAAGCAGATTTTTCTACGTTTGCTCATGAAACAGCACATTATATGCTGACTGTTTTAGAAAATATAGTTATAGAAGGTAATGCACCTACAGAATTAATAGATGATTTTGATGCGTTGTTAAAATTTTGGGATGTAAAAGATTTAGAAACTTGGAAAAGTTTTGATATAAATCAAAAAAGAGAATTTCATGAATCATTTGCGTATAATTTTGAACAATATTTGTTTGACACAAAAGAAAAACCACCTAGCACAGATAAGAAAATAATTAGATTATTTAGAAAATTTAGTAATTTTATTAAAGATGTATATAAAGAAGTAAGTACAAAAATAAATGATTTATATAAAAGAGAAACTGGTAAAGATTTACCAATACTGACAAATGAAATAAGAAATGTTATGGATCGTATGTTGGCTACTAATGAACAAATAGTACAAGCAGAACAAATATATAATTTAAAAGCTATGTTCCAAACACAAGAACAAAGTGGAATGAACGATGCGGAATGGGCACAATATACAACAGCATTACAAGAAGCAGAAGATGAAACGTTAGAAATAATGGAACAACAAAGTATGAAACAAGTGCGTTGGGTAAGAAAGAAAATGCCGAAAATACAAAAAGAATTAGATAAAAAAATTGCAAAAATTCGTAAAAAAGTAGAAGCAGAAGTAACTGTAGAAATACAACAAGAACCTATATATAAATTAAGAAATTTTTTAAAACGTGGTGTTACTTTAAATGACAAAGGTGAAATAGTTAAAGTAAAAGGTACACATAAAATATCAATTGACAGCATAAAAAATTTAATACCTTTTTATGACGAAGCTGCACAAAAGGCAGAAATAAAACAATTAGGTACAGGTGGATTTGGATTAGTTGCTAAAAAAGGTTTAGACGTAAAACTTGTTGCAGATATGTTTAATTTTTCAGATCCATTGACAATGATAGATGCTTTGTTAGAAACACAAAAAATAGAAGATGCTATAGAAGAACGCACAGATCAACGTATGTTGGAAGAACATAGTGATTTGGTTGATCCTAGACAATTAGAATTACAAGTAATAAACGCTATACACAATGAAGCTAGGGCTAGGTTTGTAGCTGTAGAATTAAATACACTTTCTAAAGCTATGCGTCCAGTACGTTATCAAGTTGCTGCTGCTACGCAAGTTGCTCAAGATATATTAGCAGATAAAAAATTATCAGAAATTAGACCGTCAGAATTTACTCGTGCAGAAACAAGAGCATTAAAAGAAGCAGAAGCAGCAATGAAAAAAGGCGATACTAAAGCTGCAATAAAAGCAAAAAGGTCACAATTATTAAATAATTTATTAGCAAAAGAATCTATAGAAATACACAAAGAATATGACAAAGCAACAAATAAAAATACTGGTTTATTTAATAAATTTTTTGGTACTGATAAAAAATTATTTACAGGTCAAAATAAAAGAAATTCAGAATTAATTAGTGCAGGTCGAGTAATTTTATCTTCGTTTGGTCTTGGTCCTAAAGTAGAAGATATTAATGTATTTACTGAAAATTTACGAAAATATGATGAGCAATTATATTCTGAATTAGAACCTATGATTTTAAGTTCACAAGCTAGTCAAGGTCAAAAATATTTAACAGATTTAACCTATGAAGAATTTCAAAATATAGATGATTTAATGAAATCTTTGTGGCATCAATCAAGACGAGTTGAACAAGTAAAAATTGCTGGTAAATTATTAGATTTACAACCTGTTGTTGATACGTTAGTAAAACGTATGGATACAATGATACAAAGAAGTGCACGATTAAGAACGTTAGAAACAACACCAATAGGAACAACAAAAGCTGTACCTAGAACATATTTATTTAATAAAAATTTACTAGGTTTTGCTGCAAAGCTTAGAAGAATGGAAAGTTGGGTTGATACTATGGATGGTGCATCAGGATTAAAAAAAGGATTAGGATCGGCTGTATTAGAACTTGAAGGGGGAAAATTAGGAGATTTTTATAATACTTTATGGTTTCCAATGAAATCAGCTTTAGACGAATACCGAGCACAGCAAACAATATTTACAAAACAATATTCAGATATGATTGCAAATGTAGATTTTGGCAATGCAGAAATTACAGCAAATGAATTTGCATTAGTTTCTGAGTCATCTGAAGCGTATACTTTTGGATCAGAAAGTAATGGTAGAGGTAAAGTAGAATTATTAGGTGCTATGTTGCATACAGGTAATGATAGTAATTTAAAAAAATTATTATTAGGAAGAGGTTGGGGTTCATTAAACGAAGATGGAACATTAAACAGAACTTATTGGGATGCATTTGAAACACGCATGAAAAATGAAGGAATATTAACTGGACAAGATTATAAATTTTTACAAGCTGTATGGGATTTAAATGAAAAAATGCTACCGCTTTTACAAAGAGCACATAGAGATACTGAAGGATATTATTTTAAAACAGTAAAAGCAACACCAATATTAAATAGATTTGGCGAATTTCGTGGTGGATATGTACCAGCAAAAGGTGATCCTGTAATGACAGATATAGAAATAAAAGAAGAAATAAATATTTTAAAAAGTGAATTTAAAAATTCTTTGCCAAAAGTTGAAAGTGGTATGACAAAAGAACGTAATGAAAGGTTCTATCAACCATTATCATTGCATTTAGGATATATGACTAAACATATTGATGACACATTGCGTTATGCCTATGTACAACCAGTTTTGCAAGACACATTAAAAATATTAAAAAACAAAGAATTTGAAAAAAAATTAAAAATTATAGATCCAACAATACAAAAAGAAATGATAGAACCTTGGTTAAAAGCAGCAGCTAGTCAAAAAACATATGCACCTTCTGGTTTTGGTCAAAGTTTTGACCGAATATTAGCAACTATAAAACGTAGAACAGGTTTAGGAATTATGTTTGCAAACATTGGCAACGCATTTCAACAACTTACAGGTTTATTCCCTGCTCTTATAAAAGTAAAACCAAGATATTTAAAAGATGGATTAATTACTTATATGAAAGATAGAGAAGGCACAAATCAACAAATTGCATCTATGTCAAAATTTATGGCAGATAGACAAAAAAATTTAATATTTGATATACAAGACAGAATTAATGAATTAGTTATAAATCCTAATAAATTTCAAAAATTAAAAAGTTGGGGAGAACATCATGGATATTTTTTACAACAAACATTTCAAGGAATAACCGATTCTATTGTTTGGATAGGCACTTATAACCAAGTGCATGAAACAATGTCAAAAGATATGAGCGATGAAGAGATAATGATAGAAGCAATTAAACAGGCTGATGCTAATGTGCGTTTAACACAAGATAGTTTGTTACCAGAAGACAGAGCAGCGTTTCAAAATATGAATCCAATAGTTCAATCAGTTACTCAATTTACTGGATATTTTAATATGATTGCTAATTTAGGTTTTGGACAATATCAAAAATTAGTAAAAGATGATCTTGGTTTTAAAAATAAAGGTAAAAATCGAGAACAATTAGTTTATATGTATTTATATACGGTAGTGATGCCAGCAGTTTTAGCAGGTATTATTATGAGAGGTTTAGGTGGCAGAATAGAAGACGAGGACGAAGATGGATATTTATTAGATGATATGGCATCAGCAGCATTAGGAGATATAGTTAATTACACAGCAGGTCTAGTACCTATTGCAGGTCAAGTATTATTAATACCAATTAATGCTCAAAATGATATTCCTTGGGATGATGATATAGTATCTAGCCCCGGTATTGAAGCATTACAAGATGCTCTTCAAATAATAGGACAAGTGCCAACAATATTTAAAGAAGGATCAATGACAGGTAAACAAATAAGAGATGTATCTACAATGGTTACGTTAGGTTCTGGTATGCCAGTTACACCTTTAGGTAGAATATTAAGTTACTTAAGAGATGTAGACCGTGGTTATGTTAAACCAAAAGGACCTATTGATTTTGTTAGAGGATTAGTTACAGGTAAAGCAGGTGCTAGTAAAAAATAAAGGTGTGACCGTAAAGCAAAGAATTCTTGGTAACCTTAATAAGATAGTGAAGATGTCTAATTAATGACAATAAATTCGACTACAAGAAAGACGAATGCGTTAGTTGGTAATGGTAATACTGCTACATATCCTTTTGCCTTTAAAGTTTTTACAGACGCAGATGTTGTTGTAAAAAAATTAGAAACAGCTACAAGTATAGAAACAACTTTAACTTTAGGTTTAAATAATGATTATATAGTTACTTTAAACGAAGATCAGAACAGCAATCCCGGTGGAAGTATAACTTTAAAATCTGGCGGTAATAATCAAAATTTAGCTAGTGGTTTTTCTATTGTTATTACATCTGCTGTAGAACCATTACAAGGAACTGATTTAACAAACCAAGGTGGATTTTTTCCAGAAGTTATAAATGATGCGTTAGATAAAGCAACTGTGTTGCACCAACAACAACAAGACGAATTAAATAGATCTATAAAATTTTCATTAACTAATACTATTGGTAGTTTAGAAATTACAGAAAATGCTGCTGCTAGAAAAAATAGAGTTTTAGGTTTTGATAATTTAGGTGAATTTGAAGTACTGAAAGAACTAGGAACATACCGTGGTGATTGGTCTGCTAGTACTGCTTATGCAGTAAGAGATCTTGTAAAAGATACCTCAACAAATAATATTTTCTTTTGTAATACAGCACATACATCTTCTGGTTCACAACCATTAACAACAAATACTAACTCTGCAAACTGGGATCTTATTGTAGATGCAGCAACAGCAACGACTTCGGCAAACAATGCAGCATCATCAGCTACAGCATCTGCAAACTCTGCAACAGCAGCAGCTAATAGTGCGACAGCAGCAGCAACTAGTGAAAGCAATGCGTCAACGTCTGCATCAACTGCAACTACTAAAGCTACCCAAGCAGATACTGCAAAGACAGCAGCAGAAACAGCTAAGACGGCTGCTGAGACAGCACAAACCGCAGCAGAAACAGCATTAGATACTTTTGATGATAGATATTTAGGTGCTAAATCATCTGACCCTACAGTAGATAATGACGGTAATACATTAATAGATGGAGCATTATATTTTAATACTAGTGATAACGTTACTAAAGTTTATGACCTTGGCAATACTGCATGGGTATTGTTAAAACTCTCACCTGCTGATCAAGCAAAAGTTAATACAGTACAAGCTTCTATAAGTAATGTTAATACTGTAGCCGGAGATATATCTAATGTTAATGCCGTTGCTGGTAACGCATCAAATATTAATGCAGTACAAGCTAATGCCAGTAATATAAATACAGTTGCAGGCAATAATTCAAATATAAACACAGTTGCAAATGCAAACTCTAACGTTAGTGCTGTAAGCGGTGCTATAGCAAACGTAAATACAGTTGCAGGGGAAATAAACAATAACAAATTGCAAACAGTTGCTAATAATATCAATGCAGTTGTAACTGCTGCTGACGATTTAAATGAAGCTACATCAGAAATAGATACTGTTGCAAATGCAATTACAAACGTAGATAACGTAGGAAATAATATTGCAAACGTAAATACAGTCGCAGGTGCTATATCCAACGTTAATGCTGTTGCTAGTAATGCATCAAACGTTAATACTGTTGGCGGTGCAATAACAAATGTAAATAACGTAGGTGGCAGTATTGCAAATGTAAATACAGTTGCTACTGGATTAGCAGGTGTTAATGCTTTTGCAGCTAGGTATAGAGTAGGTTCTTCTAACCCTACAACTGATCTTGATGCTGGTGATCTATTCTTTAATACTTCTACTCAGAAGTTATTAGTTTATAACTCAACCAATAGTGCGTGGGAAGAAGCACAAAGTATTGGTAACTTCTTTATCTCTACATTTAGTGAGTCATTTGACGGAAGTAGAACAGATTTTACTGTAAGTAATGCACCTGCAAATGCTCAACAGATAATCCTTAGTATTAATGGTGTTGTGCAGAAACCTAATAGTGGAACATCTACACCTTCAGAAGGTTTTGCTTTATCAGGCAGTACTGTAAAACTATCTTCTGCCCCTGCTAGTGGATCAGATGTATTCATAGTAGTAATGGGTTCTACAGTAAATATTGGAACTCCAAGTAACAACACAGTAACAAGTGCAATCCTACAAAACGGATCAGTTATAGAAGGTAAATTAGCAAACAATGCAGTAACACTAAGTAAATTATTCCAAGGTACAGCTGCTGGATTTATAGCAACTAACACCAACGGAAACTGTACTGTACCTACTTTTCCAAGCCATAGTGGAGACACTTTTATAGTACATGATCTTCTGTTACAAAGAGATGCAAGTAATGGAGATCCTGTTATTTCTGCTGGTTCTGGAGCTAGTATTACTTATCAAACAGGTACTACAGCATCTGGTGCATTTACATCAATTTTAGATACTACTGGATTACAGCTTGGTAGAAACACACAGTATGTCAAACTAGCTGCACCAGCAGATCAATCAGGACAAACAAGCTATACATTTACCTTCCCTCCTATATCGGGAACTAGCGGTCAAGCTCTTACTACAAATGGAAGTGGAACTACAAGTTGGACTACAATTTCTTCTGACTTAGTTGATGACACATCACCACAGCTAGGAGGTAACTTAGATGTAAATGGTAAGAAAATTAACTTTGGAGATAGTAGTTCATCTAATGATGACCGATTAACTTTTGGTGCTGCTGAAGATCTACAAATTTTTCATGATGGTAGCTCTAATTATATTAGTGGTGAAGTAGATGGAAAACCTCTTTATTTAAGAGGAAGAAGCGATCTATACCTTCAATGTGGTGATAATTCGAGTGGACATCGAAATGTTATTTACGCTGATAATAATGGAGCTGCACGTTTATATCATCCAGCTAGTAACGCTGAAAGATTACGGACAACAAGTGGTGGAGTGAAGGTTACAGGGAATGTTGAGTTGGCTGCTGATGGAGATACACTTCTTTTAGGCTCTAGTTCTGATTTTCAAATCTCACACGATGGAAACAATAACGTTATTAAAGGTGTAGGCAATCACGGTACGCTTTTTTATACCAATAATGTAGAGCGTATGCGGATCGGCTCAACAGGAAATGTAGGGATAGGAGTAGCACCAGCTACAGGTAGCAGACTTCGTGTAAATCAAGCTGATGTAACTGATTACAATGCAAGTACTGCTGCTAATAACCCTGCAATAATAATTGGTAAATCTAGTGGTTCTGGTGATGGTAAGTGTGTCGGGTTTTCAATTAACGGACCAAACGCTAACGCTGAATTTAATGCTGCAATGGTAGGTAATGGAAATAACGAAGGTGATTTTCATATTGCAATGAGAAATGGTGGTTCGAGAAGTGATAGGTTTTTAATGACACATGACGGAATAATTAAGCTAATTTCCAATAGTACTCAACACGCTAAGTTGTTAAATGATGGAAACGTGTTTGAGCTTAGAACTTCTAATAATAGCGGTAACGCAGGTATGCTTATCTTCAGAGATGGTAATGCTGATTTTTGTGGCCAGATAACATCTAATGGAGCAAACAATACTACATCTTATAATTCAAGTTCTGACTATAGATTAAAAACAAACGCACAATTAATTGCAGATGGTATAACAAGAATTAAAAATTTAAAACCTTATCAATTTGAATGGAAGTCAGATCTAGGTACAAAAGTAGATGGATTTTTTGCACATGAAGCACAGACTGTAGTACCAGAAGCGGTTACAGGAGTTAAAGATGAAATGCAAGCTATATTGTATAAAGAAGGTGACGAGATACCCGAAGGTAAAAAAGTTGGTGATATAAAAGAATATTCGACAACTGATATAAAAGTACAAACTATAGACCAAGCGAAGCTTGTACCTTTACTTACTGCTGCATTACAAGAAGCTATTGCTAAAATAGAAACATTAGAAACTAAAGTTGCTGCATTGGAGGCTAAGTAAATGGCATTAACAAAAGTATCAACAGATGGTGTCAAGAGTAATGCCATCAACACAGCTAAAATTGTAAATGGAAGTATTCAAAGTGAAGACATAGCTGACAACCAAATTATTACAGATAAAATTTTAGATGGAGCAGTATCACTAGCCAAACTTCCACATGGAGACACCAATAATGATGGTAAGTTCTTACGAGCAAACAACGGAGCAGACCCTAGCTTTGAATCTATCCCTGCTGGTACAACAATAAACAACAACGCTGCTGACAGGATTATAACTGGCGAAGGTGGTACAACTTTAAATGGTGAGTCAAATCTTACCTTTAATGGAAATCAATTAGCAGTTACTGGAACTTCAACAGTCGTTGGTCAATTCAACGGTGCATCAATACCTACTGTTCAAGTTTCTCAGACAACTGATAGTACAGATTTACAACTTAGAGCAAATTCTACTGGTGGTTTAGTCAGAACAGCATCAAACACACCTCTTGTTTTTGGTACGAATCAAACAGAACGTATGCGTATAGATTCGTCTGGAAGGTTGCTTATAGGTTCTACTGATGGTGCTACTTATGCTGATGGTGGAACAGATGATTTAATAGTTGGTAGTACTGCAAATGGTAAAAATGATGGAATAACAATACTTTCTGGTACTGCTCAAAATGGACAAGTTGCGTTTGCAGATAGTGGAGGTGCTACTCAAGGTCTTGTTGGTTATGTTCATAATGGAGATTATTTAAGATTTCACGCTGGTAATACTTTAAAAGCAAGAATTGACACAGACGGATTAAAATTTAACTCAGACAACGCAACAGCCAACGCTTTAGATGACTATGAAGAAGGAACTTTTGTTCCTGATTTTGCTAATGTAAGTAATTCTGATATAACAGTTAATCGTGCTACCTATACAAAAATTGGAAGATTAGTTCATTTTGAATGTAAATTTACTGTAAGTAGTAGTGATGGAAGTCGTTTTGGTTTCAGTCTTCCTGTTGCTCAAGCTGGATCTAGAGAAACTGTTATTCCAGCAATCTCAACTAGAAGTGGAAGTAATACAGCACCCTTCGCTTTTGTTGTTAATGCAAACCAAAGTTATGCTTATGGATATGAATTAGATGGTTTTGGTGATTCTCAAACTGCATACTCTACATTTTCTGGAGATGTAGTTTTAATATCTGGAACTTACGAAGCTGCATAGACCGAAGCTACGTCTTAAAACTAAGCCTAAAACTGTTTTAATCGGAGATTAATCCTAATGGCATTAAGCGAATCAATCGAATACGACAAGATAGAAGTTGTCGGAACATACAAAACGGTGCAAGTCCGTAAAGCAACAGTCATCACAAAAGATGATAAAGAACTTACAAGATCTTTTGAAAGATATGTACTGCAAGCTGGTACGTTAGATGCTTCTGACAACCTAGTTGATACTGACATATCAGGACAACCAGCAGAAGTATCAGCAATCTGCAATGCAGTATGGACTACTGATGTAAAGGCTGCTTGGAAAGCTAAACTAATAGCAGATAAGCCAGCAGAATAATGCCAAAACCTACAACCGAAGAACTGCAAGCTGAACTACAGGAAGTGGTCACTAAGCATAACCAAGCACAAGAAGTTATAAACCAATGCAAAACTAGGTTTACTGAAATACAGGCAATCCTAAAAGATAGACAAGAAGATACTGCTAGTTAGTCTTTTCCATTTGTCTGGTCATCATAGACATGGTGACGTACAAAGGTGCTAGTGCCATAATTCCTACGAAGGTTATAATAGTGACAGGCACTAACGCCTTTGCTATTGCTTCTTTAATCATGTTTCAAAAAATTGCAAATGTTTTGAGTATCATCTCATTTTTAATGGTAACTTCTGTTGTTGGTGGAGGGTACTTTGGTTATAAGTATGTAACCTCTGAACAGTTCAAAGCTAAGATGATGAATCAAGTTATGGGTAATGTAAAAGGAATGATGCCCAAAGTATTAGATCAAGGGTTACCTAAGAAAACAGGTATATCTATACCATTTTAAATGGAGATCCCAGAGATAAGTATTCCAGAAATACATATACCTGAGATTCATATACCTTATAGTTTTCTACCTAACTATGACCATTCAAATGTAGAGGTTATAGGCTGTACTTATTATCACCGAGATACAAAAAATACAGGCAATAGAAATTTATTATTAGATGATCCAAATGGAGTAATAAGCAACTGTCCTTATCCAAGTTTCTATCCTTTAAATTATCAGCCAGATCAATTAATTATTGTTGAGGAATCTGCACCAGTAGAACAAGAATCAAAACCTTTACCAGAAGGTAAACCACCGCAACCACAAATACCAAAAGATAAAAAAGAAGACGATATATTTAAACCATGCCCTCCAAAAAATGCACCATTTAGAGAAGGAGATTTCAAAAATGAGCTTCGGCTTGAAAGGCTGGTAAAATGGGAGCGAGACATATCAAATGGTTCGTGCAATGCGGTCTGGGAAAAAGTACCTTTTATCGACCAATATATTCCACAACCTAGCACTATTGTCTCTACTGCTGTTATCGCTAGTGTGGCTGCGACTACTCCTATTATTTTAAATTTAGTAAAACCTATAGTGAAAAACTTGATAAAGAAACTTACAAAGAAAAAAGATAAGTTAAAATAAAAAAACCCTATTCGACAAGGCAATGGATAGGGTGTCTAGGTAGGCAAGTGTTACCGTGCTTGTCTACTGCTTAATTTCGTGAGTATGTGGGATAACTTGATTTGGGGAAATTGATACGCTAATCCCCTCGCATATCGAGGCATACTTGCCTGTGAAAGTAACTCCCAGTTTTGCCTGCTCTGAGCAAACCTTAAGTCTAAAAAGTGCAAGCTCAAGCGAAGTTTTCTTATATAATAACTCTTGATTTTTTATATTAATCTCAGTTGCTTTATGACATAACGCAGGGGATTTGCCTAAAGGAATACTTATCTGTGCAGAAATACCGTAGTTTAAATTAAAATTTTCTTTTTCAAATCTAGGTGTTTCTTGAACGTACTTAATAGCACCTGTATCTTCATCGTAAATATTTTGTCTGGTAACGTCTTGTCTCGGTAAGTTGAATGTGTGAGAGTCGGTTACATAGGGAGTGATTGTAAGGCTAGGAGAAGAGCAAACTATACCCTGTGACATCCTAAATTGTGGTGTTGAATTAGGAGCTATCATGGTGGCATTGTTATTTACCGTACCTTGGGCAGTCGAATTTGGACTACTGACCGTAGTCGAGGCTATGACTGGTTTTACAGGAATTAAGAATAAAGCTATTGCCCAAAGGTAGTTTCTACGGTGGTTGTTGTGGTTGTATTTATGGTGCGATTTATTGTTGTTATTGTGTCGATTCCCGGTGTGATCATCGTCTCTACCAAAGAAAATGGCTGACCAGAATTTACT
>Ga0208157_1000419_pt1 | contig 23531 bp, 17 predicted proteins | sample 5_EtaG_FD_184077 | JGI IMG/M metagenome (GOLD analysis project Ga0208157, IMG submission 184077) | Marine viral communities from the Subarctic Pacific Ocean - 5_ETSP_OMZ_AT15132 metaG (SPAdes) (version 2) | ecosystem: Environmental > Aquatic > Marine > Oceanic | place: Pacific Ocean | collected...
GATATTGAATCAAGTAAAACAATTACATTTCCTAAAGGACACAGCAAGGAAGGTCAGCCTCTATTCAAGCGTAGGTTTATTCCTGCATCTCTCTTCGATAACCCATACCTTGCCGAAGAGGGTGACTATGAGGCCATGCTCCTATCACTACCAGAGCATCAGAGGAAGCAACTCCTCGAAGGAAACTGGGATATCAACGAGGGAGCAGCATTTCCTGAGTTCGACAGAGCTACCCACGTTATCGAACACTTTGAGATTCCTAACTCGTGGGTACGTTTTCGTGCGTGTGATTACGGTTATGGCAGTTACACTGGGGTTCTTTGGTTTACTGTGGCTCCTGATGAGCAGCTTATAGTATACAGAGAAATGTATGTATCTAAAGTTACAGCTTCTGATTTAGCAGATATGATACTAGAGGCAGAGGCAAAAGATGGTGGAATGAGATATGGTGTGCTTGATAGTTCTTTGTGGCACAACCGTGGCGATACTGGGCCATCACTAGCTGAACAAATGAACATGAAGGGTTGCCGTTGGCGTCCTTCTGATCGTTCACGAGGCTCACGTATCGCTGGAAAAAACGAAATACATAGGCGTTTGAAGGTAGATGAGTTTACTGAAAAACCTATGTTAGCATTTATGGATAACTGTACTAATACAATAGCACAGTTGCCGGGTATACCACTGGACAAAAAGAATCCAGAGGATGTAGACACAAAAGCAGAAGATCACTTGTATGATGCGTTAAGATATGGTATAATGACAAGACCACGCAGCAACATATGGGATTATAACCCTGCTAAACAAAGATCAGGATTTCAAGCCAGTGATTCCACATTCGGATACTAACTTAGTAGAAACTTGCCCTAAGTGTGAGATAACCTACAATACAAATATGTGGAACGACAAATGTCCTAACTGCGAAGAGCAAGCTGCTTTTAACAATGGACCTTGGAGAAAAGATAAATGAAAGCTTTTGTCTTAGTAATAAGTATATGGGGAAACAACGGAACCGATTGGGTATATACAGGTAATCAGTATGTATCACAGGAAATGTATACACAGGAAGAGTGTTTAAATATGGCTGACACTTCTAGTTGGAACAAGTTTCGAAACAATCCATACTACGACATACAACTAGATTGTTTTAACAAGGAAGAATATAATGGCTGAACAGGAAGAAATGTTTGAGACAGATGATATTGTAGCTGCAGAAGACAGCCTAGACAGTATTTTTGAAGAAAAATCTAGTGTAGTTTCATTTATAAAAGATAGATACAAAAGAGCAGAAGACGCTAGATATGCTGATGAAAATAGATGGTTAAGAGCTTACCGTAACTATCGTGGTTTGTATGGGTCTGATGTAAAGTTCACAGACTCAGAAAAGTCTCGTGTGTTTGTCAAAGTTACAAAAACTAAAACACTAGCTGCCTACGGACAAATAGTAGATGTATTGTTTGGTAATAACAACTTTCCACTAACAGTAAATCCTTCTGTACTACCTGATGGTGTAGCTGAATCTGTACACATAAATGTAGATCCAAATGCAGAGCAAGCAGGAGAATCACTATCAGGCATAACAAGAGATGAAGCTGCTTCTCCGTATTTGCTTGATGGAGTTACAGAACTAAGACCGGGAGAAACGTTAAAAGATTTACAAGCACGATTAGGGCCACTAGAAGATAAACTATCATCTGTATCTGAAAAGATAGTAGAAGGTGATGGTACTACAGGAACTACAGTTACTTTTCATCCTGCTATGGTTGCAGCCAAAAAGATGGAAAAGAAAATACACGATCAGCTACAAGAAAGCGGAGCATCTACACACCTAAGAAGTATGGCATTTGAGATGGCACTTCTAGGTACAGGTGTTATGAAAGGTCCATTTGCTGTAGATAAAGAATACCCTAACTGGGGTGATGGTGGTGAATATGATCCTCTTGTTAAGACTGTACCAGAATGTAGTCATGTAAGTATTTGGGATTTCTATCCTGACCCAGAAGCACACTCTATGCAGGATGCAGAATACGTTGTTGAAAGACACAAGATGTCAAGAACACAACTAAGAGCATTAAAAAACCGCCCATACTTTATGGAAGATTCCGTACAGAAAGCTATAGACGCAGGACCAGACTACAACCAGAAGTACTGGGAAATGACTATGGAAGATGATGACACTCAGCCAAACTCTGAGCGTTGGGAAGTACTAGAGTTTTGGGGTTATGTAGATATAGAAATACTAAAAGAACACGGTGTAAATATTCCCAGTGAACTAAAAGACTTAGACGAAGTTAACTGTAATATATGGGTGTCTAATGGTGAGATACTACGCTTTGTACTAAACCCATTCAAGCCTACACGTATACCTTACTACGCTGTACCATACGAGCATAACCCATACTCTTTCTTTGGCGTTGGTATTGCTGAGAACATGGATGACACACAGACATTGATGAATGGCTTTATGCGTATGGCTATTGATAATGCTGCACTATCAGGTAATCTTATTATAGAGGTAGATGAAACTAACCTAGTTCCAGGACAAGACATGTCTGTTTATCCGGGAAAGATTTTCAGGAGACAGGGTGGCGCTCCGGGACAAGGTATCTTTGGTACTAAGTTTCCAAACGTAGCACAAGAAAATATGCAACTATTTGATAAAGCGAGGGTACTAGCTGATGAGTCTACTGGGTTCCCATCTTTTGCACATGGTCAAACAGGAGTTCAAGGAGTGGGGCGTACTGCTTCTGGAATCTCTATGCTTATGTCTGCTGCTAACGGCAGTATTCGTACTGTTGTTAAAAATGTGGATGATTATCTTATACGTCCTTTAGGTAAAGCATTCTTTGCATTCAACATGCAGTTTGACTTTGATGAAGATATTCGTGGAGACTTGGAAGTACAGGCATCAGGTACAGAGAGCTTGATGGCTAACGAAGTACGTAGCCAACGCTTGATGCAGTTTTTACAAGTTGCACAAAATCCAGTACTTGCACCTTTTGCTAAGATGGACTATATTATACGAGAGATTGCTAAGAGCATGGATCTTGATCCAGATAAAGTTACTAACTCTATGCAAGACGCAGCTATACAAGCAGAAATATTAAAAGCATTTCAAGCACCAGCACCAACACCAGCAGGGCCAGAGGGTCAGGGTGTACAAGGTGTAGCTGATACTTCAGGAGGTGGAGGATCACAGGTAGGAGTAGGTACAGCACCACTACCAGAAGAGCAAGGATTTACAGGTAATGCACCTCAAGCAGTTGGTTAACGACAAAGAGTGTTACGATCAGTTTCAACAACACATAGATGATCTAATAAATCTAAGACAACGTGCATTGGAAACAGCTAGTGAACCTCACGTCATACACAGACAGCAGGGTGCAATAGATGTACTTAGAAAACTAAAGTTACTGAGGGAGACAGTAAACAGTGTCTGATAAAGTTGGCAAAAAGACAGGAAAGAAAACCCAAGCAGGTAAAGATGTTTACGTAACACCAGAGGGTAAAAACGTTTCTGAGATTTCTAGAACTTTTAAGTATAAAGGTAAATGGATAAATGTGCCTAGTATACATAAAGGACGTGAGTATGATCAAAAAACTTTAAAGCTAATGCTAGAAGCCGAAGTAATTAAACCAACAAGTACACATGACAGTAGAACAGAAGCAGAAGCTGCAGCAAGAGATCGTAGCGATAGATTAAAGTTTGATGAAGGTGGTATGGCAACTGAGGAAGAACGTCTTGGGTTTGTAGAATCCTATGGTGTAGAACCTGTAACAGACATAAACACTGACCTTACATTTAAAGATGCTGCTACTAGTGTAGCTGAGATGACTCCTATAATAGGAGATGCTATGGCAGCAAAAGAAGTCTATGATGAGTTGATGAAAGATGAGCCTAACTATGGACTCATTGCTGCGCTGGGTGGTGCTGCTTTAGTTGGCGCAGTTCCGGGAATAGGTGATGCTGCTGCTGCAGGTATACGTAAAGCATCAGATATGATAAAACGTATTGAGGTTGACCCTGATGCTGTAGGTATGATGGGTGGTAACATTAGGATAAAGCCTAAAGCAGAAGAGGGTACACCAACTGTAGAGGCTGCAGGTCTTACAGATGAAGCTATTGAAGAATGGCGTGAAAAAAATGCTACATCGGAAGAGTTTCGTAAAAAGTTAAAAGGCCGTAATGAAGAACTACAAGAGTTAGCTTCAGGAGTAGAAGAAGGTAGAGTATTTACTAGTACCTACAGAAAACGTGCTGATGAACTTAGACCGATACGTGTAGTAGAAGAAGTACCAAAACCAGCTACATTTGTAGAAGCAGTAAGTGCATTAAATGCAGGTAAACGTAAAAAACCTATGATTGGTTTGAATGCTTCTATACCAGACGGCGATCAAGTAACTGCAAGATTAGATATAGATGCATATACAGATTATGATGTATGGGTTCCTACTCTAACGCACCCTGAACTAAAAACAGTTTATAAACCTTCTGTTGTATTAAAAGATGTAAAGTTTATACAACCCGAAGGACGAGAGCCTAAAAAAGCTTTAGGCGTAGCTAAAGGTGGAGGTAAAGCACCTTTTGCTGTTATGTCAGGTAAGTATGTAGGTATTAAAGATGATGATGCTTTTGATCTGGCAAAAGAAGTGTTCGACTACCCTGAGTTTACACAAGTAGGTTATGATCCTACACGTAGAGGCTTTTTCTATGACAGGGAAACAGGAGAAGCAATAGTAGCGGCTGATATGGTAGTTCAGGTAGGACACCTAGTATTAGCACGTAATGCAAAAAAGATGGATGCGGAAGCATTCCCATTTAATGAGGGCGGCATGGCACTAGAAGAACAAATGATGATGAACTTTGGAGATGTACCTGACAATACTGTGGGTATAGATCCTGTATCAGGTAATGAGATACCTTTGGGTTCTACAGCAGAAAATGTAAGGGATGATATACCAGCGCAACTAAGCGAAGGTGAAATGGTTATACCTGCTGATGTAGTTAGGTTTTTTGGTGTAAAGTTTTTTGAAGATATACGTCAGGCAGCTAAGATAGGCTACGCTAAGATGGCAGAAGATGGACGCATAGGTGGAGAACCTATGGATATAGAAGATGAGTCTGGTCTAGGCTTAGAAATGGCTGACTTAGAAGTTATGGATGATGGCGCTCCTGTTGAAATGTACAGAGGCGGTACATCTATGAAAGACTACAAAGATGTAGGAAAAAATAGAGCTATAAAAGCTCCTAAACGTACTGCACCACGTAAGACACACGCAGAAATAATGGCTTCAGTTTTTAGGGATGATGATAATAACTCAAGCTCATCTAGTTCTAATTCTACTTCATCTAGTTCTAAGTCTACTTCATCTGGTTCTAAGTCTACTTCATCTGGTTCTAAGTCTTCTGATTTTTATTCTCCTGAAAATATTTCTAAAAGAGTTCAGGAGAGAAAAAACAAACCCAAAACAAAGGGAGAGGCATTTTACAGGGCGCTTACAGGTTACTTATTTGACAACGAGGATGATACACCTGACAATCGTAGAGTAAAACTATATGAAAAACCCCCAATGTCTGACGATGAAAGAAGATTTGGAACTATAGATGAACAAATAAACTTTGGAAATAACTTTGCAGACGATGAAAAAACTAAAAAAGAACCCCCTAAAGTAGAGCGTCCTAAAGTAGATAAGCGTACATCCACAGTTCAAGATTTACGAGCAGGTGAAGATCCTTTCTTTACTAAACTATATAAAAACTCAGGATTAGAAAAGCTATATGATAAACTAACTTTTGATGAAGGTGGTGACGTAGTACAAGAAGGTACAACTGGAGGTTTTGGTGAAGAGATACCATTGGCTGACACAGGTGTTATGGAAGCTCGTGAATATCAAAACAATGCAGGTCATGTAATAATTATTATGTTCTTAGACGGTGTACCTCTTCAAGAAATACCTGAAGGTTATTACCCTGTAGGTAGTGAGCCTATTGCTGTAGATCCCGGTGAAGAGACAGGTACTAGCAGTCAAGGCGGTGGACGTAGTGATGATGATGACGATGATGACGATGATAAAGCATCAGAACCTTTTAACTATAAAACACTTACTATAGACGAACTTACCACAGAAGTTAAAAACTTAAAAGCACCACCTCCTTTTGGCTTTGGCATACTTGGCTCTGTACTTTCTATGGCACAAAAAAGACACAATAAGAAAACAATAGAAGAAATAGATAGAAGACTGAAAGCAACAGATCTGCCAATATATGAAAGAGAGTACTTACAAAACCTAAAAGAAGTAGCTGAAGGACCAAAAGACAAAGGAATAGTTGGTAAGATTATTGATGACCTAACAGGAGAAGAAACAGAAAAGCCTGACTTACCTACGTTAGATGGTCCTAAGTATGACATGTTACCTGATAAATATGGTGTAATAGAAGGTTACACACCTGATATAGCAACACCAGATGCATCCACCTCATATCCATCATCATTAGGTCCTGAGATATTGAAGGAGATAGAGGAAGCATCTGCAGAAGCTGCTGCTAACGCCTTTAGTGGATACAAAGCTCCAGGAACAGAAGACGATGATGACGATGACGGTCCAACAATAAAGCCTACTAAACCTGCTTCTACACAAGTTGCACTTGACAATCAAAGTGCAGCAGATGCTGCTATGGGTAGACCAACAGATAGTAGTGATGACGATGATGATGACTCGCCTACTTTTAGACCACCTGCACCTGCCCCTAAACCATCGCCAATATATGACAATGAGGCAGCAGGTGATTATGATGATGACTCAACAGGTGTCCACAAAGGTGCATTAATGGACAAACCAAAAGTTAAAAAAGTAGTCAAGGGTTTGAAGAAAGCCTCTAAGACACACGCTAAACAAGCAGACCAATTAGAAGGAATGATGAAGAAGAAACCTAAGAAAAAATCCAAATAACTATAAGGCCACTCAGCTTCGGCTGACCCCAACATAAGGAGAAAACAAATGGCTGAAACATCAACTAGAACTTTGGCAGTTAAACCTGAAATACCAAAAGTTGTAATAGGTAGAAGTGGATACCTTTCTAATGAAGAACGAATTCAGAAAGAAGAAGCAGAACTACTAGCTCTGAAGAAAGAAGCACTGGGTATAACAGATGAAGAAAATACTGAAGATAAACCCAGTGGCGAAAAGCCTGAAGCTGAAACAGTACAGGCAGAGGGTGATACCAAACAAAAAGAAAAACCCAAAGCAGAAGCACAAAAAGATGACACTGAGCTAGGCGCTGAAGAGAAAAACTTTAAGAAGCGTTATGGTGATTTACGTAGACACTCACAGAAAAAAGAAGAAGAGTTCAATGCAAAACTAGAAGCATTACAAGCACAACTGGATAAAGCGGCAAAGCAAGAACTTGTATTACCAAAAAGTGATGAGGAGCTTGATGCTTGGTCTAAAAAGTATCCTGATGTAGCAGGTATTGTTGAGGCTATCGCTGACAAGAAGTCTAAGGCTACAGCTAAAGATCTTGAAGCACGTATGGCTGAGTTTGAAGAGTTACGTATTACTGCTAAACGAGAAAAAGCAGAAGCTGAGTTGTCTACTATACATCCTGACTTTGAGCAAATACGTTCAGATAATGATTTTCATAAATGGGCAGAAGAACAGCCTAAATGGGTACAGGATGCTTTGTATGAAAACATAGATGATGCAAAGTCTGTAGCACGTGTAATTGATCTTTATAAGACAGACAAAGGCATTAGTACTAAATCTAAAAGAGGTAACTCTTCAGATAGAGCAGCAGCAGCTTCTGTAAAAACAAAAGGTAGTAGTATACCTGACACAGATGATACTTCTAAGTATATACGTGAATCAGAGGTAGATGCTATGAGCATAAAAGAGTATGAAAAAAGACAAGAAGAAATACTAGACGCACAGCGTAACGGAAGATTTATTTACGATATGTCAAGAAAATAGTTGACAATCAAACTATTGTAGATAAAACTATAGCATATACACAACAATAAGTGTGTATGCTTTAATCAAGCACTAGCCACACAAAAGACTTACCCAAAATAATCGGCCCCTTATGGACTACCCGAAGACGTTGGCCTCTTCATGGTGGATATGTAGTGTTAATTCAACGCCATATCTATAAGGAGATTTTAACTATGGCTATTTCATCAGCAAGTGGGGGCTTTTCCAATAACTTTAGCCCCATTATGTACTCCAAACAGGCGCAGATCGCATTGCGAAAATCGTCTGTTGTAAGCGCAGTTACCAACAACACATACTTTGGTGACATCGCAAATCAAGGGGATGTTGTACGCATCCAAAAAGAACCAGACGTAACTGTTAATGCCCTACAGCGTCACACAAATCTAACTGTACAGAAGTTAGCAGACACTGACTTTTCATTAACCATTGACAAAGCTAACTACTTTGCTTTCAAAATGGATGACATTGAAGAGCAGTTCTCTCACGTTGATTTCGTAAGCCTAGCTGCAGACAAAGCAGCATACGAAATGGCTGACGCTATTGATGCTGACGTTCTATCTTACATGTCAGGTTACTCAGCAGCAGGTGCGTTAATTGTTTCAACTTCAGGTGACGCACAGCACCCAACAGCAGGTAACATTAACGGTGAGTTTTTGAAAGCTAACCAATTAGATGCTACTGACATGGGCGCACTAGGTTCAGCAGACGCTGCATCAACAGCATATGCTACTGGTGACTCAATTCCACTAGCAACACGTTTGCCCGGTGCAACTGCGTTATCATCAGCTACTATATCTCCATTGACAGTCATCGCACGTATGGCACGTACAATGGATACAGCTAATGTTGATTCACGTGGACGTTACATTATTGTTGATCCAGTATTCATGGAACTGCTAAAAGATGAAGATTCACGTCTTCTCAATGCAGACTTCGGTGGATCAGGTCTACAAAATGGATTGGTTGCAGGAAACATACATGGTTTCAAAATGTACGTTTCAAACAACTTACCTTCAAAAGGTAACGGTCCAACACATGCTGGCGCACTAGCGCAAGACGCACACTACGGTGTGATTTTAGCTGGTCAGGAAGAAGCTGTGGCCTCTGCAGAACAAATCAACAAAGTTGAAAACTACAGAGATCCAGACTCATTTGCAGACATTGTACGTGGTATGCACCTTTACGGACGTAAGATTCTACGCCCAGAAGCATTGGTGTCAGCTATCTACAACGTTGCTTAATCAAGTTAAACTTAGGGGCTGGCTTAATGCTGGCCTCTTCGTACATTTAAATCTTTGAGGATATTTACATGGCTATAACAACAGCAATGTGTACAAGTTTTAAGTCTGAGCTTCTTGGTGGTACTCACGATCTGGACACGCATACGATAAAACTTGCATTAATTAAAGCATCTATGTCTGGTACATATGGTGCAGCAACAACAAACTATTCAGATGTCACAGGTAACTCTGACGAAGCAAGTGGTACAAACTATACTGCAGGTGGGCAAAACTTAGATAGTGCTGCTATTACAGTAGACGGCACAACCGCAATAGTAGACTTTGCAGATGAAGTATTTGCTAACGTAACAACTTCAGCAGCAGGTTGTATTCTATATAACTCTTCAGCCTCTAACAAAGCTATTTGTGTTATTGACTTTGGTGGTACAGTTAGTGCTACAGCAGGTGATTTAACTATTGAGTTTCCAGCAGCAGCAGCGAGTACAGCCGTAATACGTATCGCCTAAGAGGTAACCTATGGCTATTGTAGCAGGTTCAGCACTATATGGAACAGGTGTATATGGAGGTTCTTCATTTGGACTTCAAGATGTTTCATTTACTCTAACAGGAGTAGCTGGAACAAGTGCATTAGGAACAGTAGAACCTAAGACAAGTGAAGCTCTATTAAGTGTTTCTGCAAGTGGCGCTGTTGCCTCGGTACAAGTTAATATAGCACCAAACATTACTGGCGTTGTAGGTACATTTACACTAAATGGATCAGGACTTTCAGTAAGAAGTGTAAATCGTGTTCCTGTAACAGGGATCGCACTAACAGGTTCTATAGAAGCAGTATCTGCTGGTGGCTTTGAGATTGATATATCTGAAAGCCTAGGTAGTGTATCTGCTACTGGTGCAATAGGAACAGTAGAAGCTAAAACAAGTGAAGCTTTAGTAAGTGTTTCAGCCACAGGCGCAATAGGTACTATTGTACCACACGCAGATTCATCTTTAACACTAACAGGTGTATCTGCTACTGGCGAAGTAAATGAATTAGTAGAGAATCCTACAGAAGCACTTAGTAGCGTTTTTGCTACATGTACTATAAATCCTGCAGGAGTATCTCTTAGCACAAGTGCAGGTTTGACTTCAGTTGCCATGACAGGTATAACAGCCGAACCAAACATAACAGCAGTACAGTTCGACTACAAAGCAGTTGCACATCTTTACAGTCGCAGAAGAGCAGCAATCATACCACCTAGAGCAGCATAATGCCTACTAAAGTAATAACTGGTGTAACATCCACAGGTTCTATTGGTACACTATCTGCCAATGCAGATGAAAGTTTATTAAGTGTTTTTGCTACAACTGGTTTAACTGCAGTAGCAGTAAGTATAGTAAACGGTCCTGTATCTGGTGCAAGAAAAGCATTAGTACCAGCAGAACTTAGAATAGTGTATATGAACCGTAAACCTACATCAAGAGATCGTGTTGTTTACGCAAATGAGGATTAATAAATGAGTTTTCGTTGGCCTAGTAAAGACCCAGATGAAACATTAGATTATAGTGTAGATTGGTCAAGGTTTCTTGATACTGCAACAATAAACAGTGTTAAGTGGTTTGTTAAATCTACTTTATTTAATACAAAAACAGAAATAGCAGCAGGTCAAACTTTAACAGCAGCTTCCAGTAATGCTACTACTGATAACCTACAAAATGTTGCACAGACAAATACTACTACTGTTGCAACTATAAATATAGGTGGCGGTCAAAATAATGTAGAGTATACTTTCTTTTGTCAGATGACAGACACTACAGGTAGCACTGCTGAAAGAAGTATTAGATTACGATTGAAGGAACGTTAATATGTCTTATGATTTTATTGGTCTGGTAAATGACGTAAATCGTAGACTTAATGAAGTAGAGCTTACAGGCGGTACAGGAACTAATGCAAACTTTCTTACTGCAAAAGGTGAGTATTCCATGATTAAAGATGCTGTAAACGCATCTGTACGATACATAAATCAGCATGAGTTTGAGTGGCCTTTCAACCATATTGAAGAGACAGAAACATTAACAGCAGGTATCATTAGATATGCTTATCCTGCAGATGCAAAGACTATAAACTTTAACACATTTAGAATAAAACAAAACGACACACTTGGTAATTCAACAGTAAAACTAAAAGAACTTGATTATAACGAATACCTAGACAAGTATGTTGACTTAGAGTATGCTACATCAACAAATGTAAGAGGTTTGCCTAGTCGAGTATTCAGAGCGCCAAGTCAAGAGTTTGGTTTAATTAATCCACCAGATCAAAACTATGAAGTAGTTTATGAGTATTATAGATTACCTGTTGACCTAATAAATGATACGGATGTACCTAGTGTGCCAGAACAGTTTAGATATGTAATTGTGAATGGCGCTATGTATTTTGCTTATATGTTTAGAGGTGAGTCTCAAGAGTCTAATATGATGCAGAATAGATTTGAGCAAGAGATAAAACAAATGAGAAGTTTGTACATAAATCGTTATGATTATGTAAGATCCACTGTTAGGAATATTCAAACAACTTCTGTGAGAGCGCTTTAATATATGCCAACAACTCGTGAAACATACCCTATAGAGTTTCGTGGTGGTCTTCTTAGTAATATGAGTCCTTTGCAACAAGGTATTAACATGCCTGGTTCTGCAAGAGTTCTAAAAAACTTTGAACCATCAATAGAAGGTGGTTATCGTAGAATAGAGGGATACTCTAAATACGATAGCAATATCATACCTCCATATGGCGCTCCTGTTGTTACAGGCGCAGGTCAAAGTGGTACAACTTTAAATATAGCTAATATACGTAAAGCTCCAGCAGCAGGAGATACATTAAAAATAATACATGCTACAGCCGCTGTGAATGGTGCTATTAGTAATACTACTGCACTTGTACTAGACACAAACGTTGGAACTCTTGCTGTAGGTATGGAAGTTACAGGTAGTGGTATTTCTGGAACAGTAACCATAGCCTCAGTTATAGATCAGAATAACATTGTACTGTCTTCTGCACAAACACTAACAGATGATGTTGACTTAACATTCTTTAAAGTTTATACTATTGCAACTGGTGGTGTTAGTTTTAATAGTACAAACAAAGCTGCTACTCTAACTTTAACTTCTAGTCTTCTTACCTCTCCTTTAAATGGAGATGCAGTAGACTTTGTAAGTAGCACAAACAAACATCTAACATTAGGTGTAGGTGTATTTGTAGACCAAGTAATAGTTGCAAAAAATCAAAGTCTTTTTAAAACATCAGGAAATGGTTATACATTAATAAACGTACCTTCTTACGGAACAAATGTACTGGTAAATGGTGCATCACAAACAGGTACAAGCCTTGCAATAGATGGTCTTACAAGTACTCCTCAACTAGGTGATGTTTTTAAGATAGCTGCTGCAGGTCCAACAGCAGTAGTAAATGGAGCCACATCTAGTACAACTGCACTTGTTGTAAATGGTAACGTTGGAACTATCGTGGCTGGTATGACTGTATCTGGTGATGGTATAGCAGATGGAGTTACTGTAGCTAGTCTATCGGACCAAAATAATCTAGTACTATCATCAGCACAATCGGTAGCAAACGCTGTAGACTTAACATTTAGTATTACTACAGATAAAATATACACTATAACTTCTGCTCCTTCAGTTTCTTCAGGTGGCTCAACCCTTACAATAGCACCTGCATTAGCTAGTTCTCCTGCAGATAATGCTGCAATAACTTTTTTAAGTACGTCAAGAGAAAGTGCTAGTAAAACTAGGTTTTCTAGATATAACTATAGTGGTACTGAAAAAATAGCTATAGTAGATGGAGTTAATACTCCTGCTTTATATGATAGAACAACTTTTACAGATCTTAATGATGCTCCGAATGATGTAGTAGGAGCAAAGTTTGTTGTTAGTTTTAAGAACCAGTTACTATTTGCTAAAGGTTCTAACATAGCTTTTACTGCACCTTACACAGACAATGACTTTACAGTAGCAAACGGTGCAGGTACAATAAATGTAGGCAATGAAGTTACAGGTCTTATTGTATTTAGAGAACAGCTTATAATATTTACTGAATCTAGTATCCAAAGATTAGTAGGTAACACTGTATCTGACTTTCAGTTACAACCAATTACAACTGACATAGGTTGTATAGATGAAGATACTATGCAGGAGATTGGTGGAGATGTAATGTTTCTTGCTCCTGATGGTTTGAGGCTTTTAAGTGCCACAGAAAGATTAGGTGATTTTGGTTTATCTGTTGTCTCTAAACCTATACAACAAGAGGCTACATCCTTTATTGCAGCACACACTTCTTTTACAAGTGTAGTTATTCGTAAAAAATCACAATATAGAATATTAGGATATAAAAACAACTTAACGAATCGAAGCTCAAAAGGTATACTGGGTACGCAGTTCTCAGGACAGGGTGGAGAAGGTATGTCTTGGGCAGAGGTCCAAGGAATAAACGCACACGTAGCAGACAGTAGGTTTTATTTAGGAAAAGAAACTATCGTTTTTTCTAATGATGATGGATACTTATACTCTATGGAAAACGGAAGTAGCTTTGATGGTGGTAATGTAGAGACTTCTTTTGCTACACCTTATTTGCCAATAAGTGATCCTAGAGTACGTAAGACATTTTACAAGATGCTCTTATACACAGATCCACGAGGTAGTGTGTCTTTTGACATATCTTTAAAGCTTGACTTTGACCAAAAGAATAGTGTACAACCTACTAAGATAGATTTTAGTAACCAAACAGGTCAAGTAGCATTTTTTGGATCATCTACTTTTGGATCGTCAGCAGTATATAGTAGTAAGCTACTAACATTATTTGAATCACAAATGATAGGAACAGGGTATGTTGTATCTTTACAATTCACTTCTGATAGTACAGACCCACCATTTTCACTAGATGCTATAACATTAGAATACGGAACAAACACAAGAAGGTAAACGGACATGGGAACAGGTTACACCAGAAACGATACAGGTAATAACATTGCTGACGGTAACGTTATCAATGCAGCAGACTTAGACGGTGAGTTTGACGCAGTAGTTGCAGCGTTTAACAACTCTTCAGGACACACACACGATGGTACGTCTGCAGAGGGTGCGCCCATTGAGGTGCTTGGTCCATCACAGGATGTAGTTATTACTGCTTCTGTTTTACGTCCAAAGACAACCAATACTGTGGACTTGGGTACTAGCTCTTTAAAGTTTAAAGATATACATTTATCAGGTGATCTTAACTTAACTGCGTTAAATGTTACTGATGCTAGTGCTAGTGATGCTACAATTAAACTAAATGGTAATTATCCTGATGGTTCTAGAAACGTTGCATTTGGCTTAACAGCTTTAGACAGTTTAGATGGTTCAAGTCCAGGCGGTGACAACGTAGCTATAGGTAATGCTGTACTTACTGCACTTACAACAGGTGATCATAACATAGCTATAGGCTCTTCTGCAGGTACTGCTCTTGTAGCTGGTGGTAAGAACATAGCCATTGGACACGAAGCTCTTTCAACAGAGGACGGTAATGGTGAAACTGTTGCTATTGGCTACCAAGCATTAAAAGTACAAAATGCTGGGGCTTCTGGTTTAAACGTGGCTGTAGGTTATCAATCTGGTTTGGCTGTTACTACTGGTGTTAAAAATACTTTATTAGGTGCTTCATCAGGTGTTGCACTTACAGCAGGAGCTAATAATACTGCTATAGGCTATGAAGCTTTGTCTACAGAAGATGCTAACGGTAACAATACTGCTGTTGGGTATCGTTCACTAAAAACATTAAATGCAGGTGCTGCAGGGTACAATACTGGGGTAGGCGTAGATTCAGGCTTATCTCTTACAACAGGTGTTAGAAACACTGCAATAGGTAGCTTTGCATTAGATGCTGCTACTACTTCAGATGATAACACTGCTGTTGGTTATAATGCAGGTACTGAAATAACTACAGGTACAGACAATGTTGTCTTAGGTTCCTCTGCTGGTGCTGCGCTTGATGCAGGTAGTAGTAACGTAGCCGTAGGAGTTGAAGCACTATCTACAGAAGATGGTAATGGTGAAACTGTCGCTATCGGATACCAAGCACTCAAGACACAGAACGCAGGTGCATCTGGCCTAAACGTTGCTGTAGGTTATCAAACTGGTACAGCAGTAACAACAGGGGTTCAGAATACACTCATTGGTGCGTCTGCAGGTGTAGCTCTTACAGCAGGTGCAGGTAATGTTGCTGTAGGGTATGAAGCTTTAAAAACTGAAGACGGTCACGGTACTGCCACAGCTATCGGTTTTCAATCTCTTAAAACACTTAACGCAGGTGCTGACTCATATAACGTAGCTGTGGGCTATCAAGCAGCCGAAGCAATGACCACAGGTAAAAGAAACATTGCCATAGGTGCTAATGCTTTAGATACAGCTACTGATGGAGATGACAACGTAGCCATTGGTTACGATGCAGGTACTGCAGTTACAACAGCATCAGATAACACTTTAGTAGGTGCTTACGCAGGTACAGCTTTAACTACAGGAACAGCAAACGTAGCGGTTGGTAACGGTGCATTAGCAACATCAACTACTGCAACAGACAATACTGCGATTGGATATCAAGCTCTTAATGCAAATACTTCTGGTGCTGATAACGTGGCTTTGGGTGATGAAGCTGGACACGATATTACAACAGGTAGCAGGAACACAATATTAGGCTCTAAAGCTGGAGATGCTGCAACAACTACTGATGACTCAACTCTTATTGGTTACGGTGCTGGTGGCGGTGCTATTATGACTGGTCATGATAACGTGGCTGTTGGTGCAAATGCTTTAGCTGCTGCAACGTCAGGAAATAGTAATGTAGCAATAGGTAAAGATGCTGGGCTTGCAATAGACACTGGTAGCAATAACGTAGCTATTGGGCATGAAGCATTAGAAACTGAAGATGGTAATGGTAATAATACTGCTGTTGGTTTCCAAGCATTGAGAACTTTAAATGCTGGAGCAGATGGTTTAAATACTGCTGTGGGTTATTTAGCTGCAACAGCACTAACAACAGGTTTACGAAATACTATTATTGGTGCTTTAGCAGGTGATGCTGCAACAACTACTGATGATACAACGTTAGTTGGTCATGGTGCTGGTGGTGGTGCTATAATGACAGGCCACGATAATGTAGCTGTTGGTTCTGGATCTTTAAGTGTTACAACTTCTGGTGCAAGTAACACAGCCATTGGTACGTCTGCTTTAGCTGCCAATACAACTGGTGCTAATAATGTGGGCCTTGGAGTTAATTCTTTAGACGCTAATACGACAGGTGATAATAATGTAGGTCTTGGAACTAATGCTTTAAGTGCTAATACGACTGCTGAAGCAAGTGTAGCAGTTGGAACTAACGCCTTAATAGCTAATACGACAGGTGCTTATAATGTTGCCATTGGTATGAAATCACTTAACTCAAATACTACTGCTCCTGATAATACAGCGGTTGGGTATGAGGCGGCTAAAAGTAATACTACTGGAACTGATGTAGTCGCTGTAGGTAGATCAGCTTTAGAGGATAATACAACTGGTGTTGGTAATGTAGCAATAGGTAGATTTGCTTTAGCCGACAATACTACCGCAAAGGGTAATGTCGCAGTGGGTGGCTTTGATGGTTCCGCACAACCTCCTCTTAGAGTTAATACAACTGGAGACAATAATGTAGCTATAGGTTCTGGGGCATTAGCTGCAAACACCACCGCAGACTACAATCTTGGTGTCGGGTATAACGCCCTTAACGATAACACTACTGGTTCTTCTAATACAGCCGTTGGTAAAGATGCTTTAGCCGCTAATACAACATCAGATAATAGTACAGCTTTTGGTTTTGAAGCAGGATTAAATAGCACTGGAGCGCAGAATACTTTTCTAGGACGTAAAGCAGGAAGAGGTGTTACATCAGGTACAGAAAATACTTTTGTTGGAAACAGTGGTGGTCGTGATAGTACTATAACAGGAGATTACAATATTGGTATTGGTAGTGTACCTTTAAATGCTCTTACTTCAGGTAGTAATAACATTGCTATTGGTCGTGATACTTTACTTGCAAACACCACCGCCAGTAACAATACAGCAGTTGGTCATCAAGCATTAGCAGCAAACACCACAGCAACTACTAACGTAGCCGTTGGAGCTAACACATTACAAGCTAATACAACTGGTGGCCCAAATACTGCTGTAGGTAAAGGTGCTATGGCAAGTAATACTACTGGTAGTGAAAGTTCTGCTTTTGGTTTTGAGGCATTGGTTACTAATACTACTGGTAATCAAAGTACTGCAGTTGGGTATCAGTCGCTTTACACTAACAATGCACATGAATCTGTAGCGCTTGGTTATAAAGCAGCATATAGCAATACGTCAGGTGTAAACCTTACAGCCTTGGGTTGGAAATCTGCTTTTGCGAATACTACTGGTAATTCTAATACTGCTGTGGGTATTGTTTCTCTCACTAGTAATACTACTGGTAGTTCAAATACGGCAGTGGGTGTTGCTGCACTTTCTGCAAATACTACAGCTTCAGGCAACACAGCCGTTGGTCAAAGTGCTTTAAACTCCAACACTACTGGTACTGAAAATACTGCTGTTGGTTATAATGCAGCAAACGATAATACTACAGGCAACGTTACTGCTGTTGGTTATAATGCATTAGGAGATAACACTACTGGTACTTCATGCGTAGCTATTGGTCTTAATGCTTTACAAAGACACACTACTGGTAGTGGAAACGTAGCTGTTGGTAATTCTTGTGGACCTCAAATGACTACTAACTTTGGCTTCACTGGTCTAGGCCACTTAGCAGGTTTTAACACAACAGCAGGTAATACTTGTATTGGCTACGTATCTGGATATTCTGGTAACGGTCCTACTTCTCTTACTTCAGGTGGAGGCAACACTTTGGTTGGTGCGTACACTGGTGTGGCAGCAGCAACAAACGCAAGTAGTGTAGTTATAGGTCACTCTGCTGTAGGAAAAGGCACTAATACTGGATTTATTAATCCTATAAGTGGTGTCTATCAAGGTAATAACTCTTCCTCTTGGTCTACAACATCAGACCGTAGACTTAAGAAAAACATTACAGATAGCCCTATCGGTCTTGCTGAGATTAACCAGATAAAAGTTAGAAACTATGAGTACAAAACTAAAGATGATTTATCTGAGATAGAAGCTGATGGATTAGTAGAAGCTGATATTATTGACAAGTCTGGTGTACAAGTAAGTGCTATAGCTCAAGAGTTACAAGCTGTTCTTCCTAAGTGTGTTACAGAACAAACTACAGGCGTACTTTCAGTAAACACTGACAACCTTACTTGGCACTTAGTCAAAGCAGTACAAGAGCTATCAGCAAAGAATGATGCTTTAGAAGCTAGAATAGCTACATTAGAATCCTAGTAATTAGACAGAAAAGGAGAAAGAAATGTCTGATGAACCAACCAAAGAAGAAATAGCAAAACACTACACAGCAATGGGTCACAGTGTTGATCTGCTAAATGCAGGGAAACCAAGTGATATGGAAGCAGACGAATGGACTGCAACCAAAGCTCGTAATGTTGAGCATTTAGAACTGATGAAAGCCAAGACTTACTGGACTTCAGAAGATATGACTGCTGTAGATAAAGCTATTGCAGACAACAAGTAAGTCTGTTATAATAACCAAGCACACTAAGTGCATAACTTAAAACTCTAACAAAGGAGATACGTAATGGGTAAAAACGAAAAAACCCCCATCACTATCAACGATAAAGAATACTTCGTTGAAGACTTAACAGATGAACAAAAGAAAATGTTCAACCATATCACAGATCTAAATCGTAAACTAGCAAGTTCTACATTTAACATGGATCAGCTAAGAGTAGGACGTGATACATTTATTAATATGCTTGCAGAGTCTGTACAAGACGAAGTAGAAGAAGCTGAAATCGTAGAAGAATAATTATACCCAAGAGTTGCTGCTTACACCAAGTGGCAACTTTTTACAAAACACCCAGTAAAAAATATGTCTAATATTACTCCAGAAGAACTAGAAGCTATGCTAGATCGTGCGGCAAAGCGTGGTGCTAAGATGGCATTACGTGAAGTAGGCTTGCACGATGACGATGCTCGTAAAGACATTACAGAAATGCGTAATCTTCTGGAGGCTTGGCGTGACACACGTAAAGGTGTGTGGTCAACAATAGTTAAGCTATCTACTGTAGCTATAATAACATTTATTGCAGCATCAGTATGGATGCAAATAGGGAAATAAAAAATGGCTAAAAGATTTGCAGGATTTAAGCCTGAAACATTTGAAAAGAAGATTCTCCCAGCGCTGGGTTATGATGGTCCAACAGATATGAAATCCATCAACTTGTTCCTAGCAGCTAGTCCTGCAGCAGCAGCTAAGATGGGTAGATACACAATGGCTGCTAGACGAATGGTTGAGGGAAAACCTGTTAAAGCATCTGGTGGTAAAGATATTTTTGGAAGAGACATTGGTGGACAAGAAAAAGTAAGGGAGTTTTCTAGGTCTATAGGAACAGAGGACCCTAAACCATCTACGTTCACAGGAACCCCAAGACCCTCCCCTATAACATCCATGCCCTTACCAACTAACGGTGCAACTAACGGTACACTAGTAGACACTACTAAGAAAGATTCTTCTGCTAGTAAGATGACGGGTAAAATAACACAAGACCCTACTAGCGTAGCAACCAAAGCTGGTGTTGTAGCCAGTACAGGTACAGGCACAAATATAGCAACTAACACAGGTCAGGCAGGTGCAATAAATCAAGCAGGTACTACGGCTGCTGGTCCTGCTGGTGCAGTAGCACAACCTGCTACATTAACAGCACAACAGATGCAAGCTGCAGGTGCTGCTCCGGGTATAACACAAGCTTTGTCAGGATTACAGGGCGCACAAGGACAGGTTAGCCAACAAGCACAAGTACAAGCTGCACAAGGAGATCCTAATCAATTAGCAGCATTACAACTACAGCAAGCACAGGCTCAAGCAGCACAGGTACAAGCACCTTCTGCACTACAGGCTACTCCTGATCAGTTAGTTTCTGGATCTTCTGTAGACATGGATAAAGCAGAAAGTGTACTACAAAAATCAGAAGCTGCTACAGTAAGAGATGAATTATCTGGCTTGATGAAAGACTTTGAGGGTGGTAATACACCTTCTTGGGCTGCAGGAGCTATGAGAACAGCTACAGCAAATATGGCTGCACGTGGATTAGGGGCATCATCTATAGCAGGTATGGCTACAGTACAGGCGGCTATGGAAGCAGCATTACCTATAGCTCAGATGGATGCAGCTAATAAGCAACAGATGGCTATGGCTAAAGCAGAGCAACGAGCTAAGTTTTTGGGCATGGAGTTTGATCAAAACTTCCAAACTAAAGTAAGAAATGCAGCTAGGATTTCTGAAGTAGCAAACTTAAACTTTACTGCTGAACAGCAAGTTGCCCTAGAAAATGCTCGTATGGCTAACACCGTTAACATATCTAACTTAGATGCTAGGAGCGCTAAAGTATTATCAGATGCTGCAGCAATGTCGCAGATGGACATGGCTAATCTAAATAGCAGACAACAGGCTCAAGTTGTTAATGCTCAAGCTTTCTTAGACATGGATATGGCTAACTTAGACAACGATCAGCAGACATCCTTGTTCAAAGCACAACAAAGAGTTTCGGCTCTACTAAGTGATACTGCTGCAGAGAATGCATCTAGACAGTTTAATGCTACTTCTCAAATGCAAACAGATCAGTTTATGGCTAATCTTAGCACAGATGTTTCTCGCTTTAATGTAGAACAAAAGAGTGCTATGGATCGTTTCAATGCAGGTGAGGCTAATGCACAGTCTAGATTTAACGCTCAACAGGGTAATGCACGTGATGAGTTTAATGCTAAGAACCATTTAGTTGTTGCACAGGCAAACGCTCAGTGGGCGCAGTCTGTAACTACAGCAAGTAACGCTGCTATAAATCAATCTAATCGTGATGCTGCACTTGCCGCTAATAACTTGACTATGGCTGCATACAATTCAGTAGTACAGCGTGAACGTGACATGTTAGCGTGGGCTTGGAAGTCAGCAGATAATGCAGCGGAAAGAGATGCAAACGTTATGATAGCTAATATTTCTGCTAATAAAGCTGCTGAAGGTGGTAGCTTCTTATCCAAAGCTGGCTCTAAGTTCTTAGCTACTATAGGCGCATCAGCAGTCGATAAAGTATTTTTGAAGTATTTCGATTAATGAGGATATAAATAGAATGACATACAATCCTAGACGAACATTTGAAGCTGGTCGTGGTAGTATATATAGTAGTTACAAACCGCCATCAAGTTCTAACGCTAATAAGCAAGCCTATCAATCAATGGCTTCTGTAGGTATAGGTGGCATGTCAGGTAAGCCTACTACGTCTTCTGCAAAAAAGATTCAGGATAGGTTTAGAAGAGAAACACAGAAAAGAAACACTGGAGGCTATGACCCAGTAGGCGGTGGTTCTGTAGATGATCCGGGATACAAAGGTCCAGGTTTAGGTTCTCCTCCAGATACTGGTGGCAGTAACAATAAAGATGACTCATCACAGGAATCTTTTATGGAAAAACTGATGAATAAAGTAAAGTCATCGTTTAACTTTGCTGGTGGTGCAACTCAAAATGAAGAACCAACAGATCCAGACCCAGTTTCTGTATATATTTCTGATGTATTTGAAATACCTACTATACAAGTAGGCTTTCCAAACCCTAACCCTATGAGGTCTGGCGAAGAAATAGCAGCAGATATTGCTAAGATGTTTGATACGAGTAAAGACAAAGGTTACTACCAATACTCAACAGAGGAAGGTAGTCGTTACGATGAGGTTCCAGCAGCTAGTGCTAACAAGAACTTAGAGGTAAACAAAACTAGAAGTGCTGTTGAAAGACTTCTAAAAGATGTTTTAGGTACAAAGGCTAAAGAGTATAAAATAAAAAAAGGTGATACGCTATCCGAGATTGCTCTACGAGAGGGCGTTACTGTAGATGATCTTGTAAAGGTTAATGGTATAGAAAATAAGGATAGAATATACGCAGATGAAACTCTTATCATACCTAATTCTCAAGATATGGAAAAAGCAAAAGACATTGCATTAAGAGTGACAACTAGTGGTGATGAAATGGAACGCTTCGAAGGTGAAGTTGACCTAACTGATCCACAGAGCGAGTTTAATCAGTCTACTATACCAGAAGAAGATAGAGAGTTTGAACCAGAGTTAGGCGCAGAGGCACAATCTGTAACAGGATATGATGATGTACCACAAATGGTCAGAGGACTTATGTCAAAAACAAATATTGTTAAGGAAGACTTTGATACATCAGATGTTGAATCATCTCGTGTAGCTTATGAATCGGTAAAAAAGGTTCAGAAAAGATTAAATGACTTAGGATACACAACACTTGTAGGTGATTTAAAAGTAGATGGTAAGTTAGGTGGAGGAACAGCTAGACAACTAAGAAAGTTTCAAGCAACAGCAGGTCTACCTGTAACTGCTGCATCAGGACAGCCAGTTGATGAAGCTACTATGAAAGCACTAAAGAATAATAAGTTTAATAACAAAGAAGGTAAAGACTCTAAAGCTACAGTAACACCTTTGCAAGATGGACTGTTTGAAATAATAAAAGCACCTATAGCAAAGATAGAAAGCGGTGGTGAGGCTCAACCTTACGCCACAGTAGGTGGTGATGGAATGCAATACGATGGTAAATACCAGTTTGGTTGGAGGGCAAAAACGGATTTAAGAAACAATCCTGATATTACTCCTGAAGAAGCAGCTAAACTACAACAAATGCAACTCAAAGAGTTTAACAAACTAAGTGATGAAGACAAGGCTAGAGTGGGACCACAAATACAAGCTTCACGTGCAGCTTTTAGAGATGATCCCGATCTACAAGAAAAAGTTTTTAGATTATATGTAGATCAAAACCATGCAACATTAACTAAAAACTCTGCAAAATACAGAGCAATGGACCAAGCAAATCAACTTGCTGTTCTAGGTTATGCACACAACCAAGGTGCGGAAAACGCACTAGAGTGGTTAACTACATCCGTATCAGGAACAGATGCATTTGGTACTAAGGGAGACAAGTATTCAGAAGCAATAACAGAAATATTTACGAAAGATGATATGCTAGGATAGATAATGTTTGGACTCCCACTAGAACTAATAACAATGCTTGGCTCTACCGTACTAGGTGGAGTGATGTCCATCTGGGGACAGAGCATGAAGATGAAACAAGAGC
>Ga0208157_1000421_pt1 | contig 23503 bp, 24 predicted proteins | sample 5_EtaG_FD_184077 | JGI IMG/M metagenome (GOLD analysis project Ga0208157, IMG submission 184077) | Marine viral communities from the Subarctic Pacific Ocean - 5_ETSP_OMZ_AT15132 metaG (SPAdes) (version 2) | ecosystem: Environmental > Aquatic > Marine > Oceanic | place: Pacific Ocean | collected...
ACTGATCCAACTCAATTAAATTTAATAACGCTTCAGCAAGATCTTTTCAAGTCAGTTACAGGTGCTCCAGAAACTTACAGTTTGACTGCTGGTCAAGGTGCAATTATTACGCTGCCTGATGGAAGAACTGTTGCAAAAGCTTTTCAAGGAATAACTACAGCGTCAGCAGATTTATTAGCAAAAGAAGTAAGGACTGGATTGTTACAAGGACAAACAACAGACGAAATAGTAAGGAAATTAAAAGGCCGCTTATTGTTTAATCAAAAGGGAAGTGTAAAACAAATAGCAAAAGCAGGGGGGAGTTTAACGGCTGCAACAAACAGACAAGTTACGGCAATTGTTAGAACAAGTGTTAATCAAGTCTCAAATGCTGCTAGTCAAAATGTTTATAAATCAAATAGTGATATAACTCAGAAATACAGATATGTAGCAACGCTTGATAGTAAAACTTCATCTATTTGTGCTTCTTTAGACGGTCAAGTTTTTGAATATGGTGATGGCCCCTTACCTCCTCAACATTTTAATTGTCGCTCTACTACTGTTGCTGTTGTTGATTATGAAGGATTAAAAAAACAAGGCTATGATTTTGAACCACCAAGAGTAGGAAAAAGATCAGCATCAGGTGGAATGGTTCCTTCAAATATGACTTATGGGCAATGGTTGAAAGATACTCCTGCTGGTAAAGCTGCTCAATTAGATGTTTTTGGTAGTCCTAGTCGTGTTAAATATTTTAATAAAATATCTAAGAATGGTGGCCCTCAAGCAGCTTTACAAAAAATGATTAGAGATGATGGAAGTGAACTCACACTAAATCAACTGCAAAGACGCTACGGTAGGGTTTAGTTGCTTTTTTTGTATGCCAGCATCTATTTATAAAAAAAAGAAAAAAAAAGGAGGTAAAAAGAAATGAGTATAAAAAAAGGTGGTCATACGTTTGAACGTGTTAATAAGCCCATCAGAACACCAAGCCATAAAAGTGGTAAATCTCATGCAGTTGTAATTAAAAAAGGTGAAGGATATAAATTAATACGATTTGGGATGCAAGGGGCAAAAACAAAACCACCTAGAAAAAACGAATCAGAAGCAGACAAAGCAAAAAGAAAAAGTTTTAAAGCGAGACACGCAAAGAACATTGCAAAAGGTAAAACAAGTGCTGCTTATTGGGCTGACAAAGTTAAATGGTAATTATGCCAAAAAGTTGTTATGGTTAGATCACCTAAATAACCCTGTGGGTTTTTATGCCTGACGAAACAACTGCTCCTGTGGAGCAAGCTGTTGATTCCGAAAAAGAGAATCTAAAAGCCGAACTAGAAGCAATGCGTAAAAAAAACGCAGAGCTATTAGACGAATACAAGAAAGCAAAGGAAAAGTCTAAAGCTGTTCCTGCTGATGTTGATGTTCAATCTTTGATTGATTTCAAAAACAATGCTGAGCAAGCTGAACTTGAAAAACAAGGCAAGTACACAGAAGCTCGAACAAAACTAGAAGAACAATATCGAGAAAGGTCTTCTGAAAAAGAAAAGAAGATTGCAGAACTTGAAGCCAAAGTTCGTGAATTGGAATTAGTTTCACCTGCTGTTCAAGCTTTAGCTGAAATTGTCCATGATCCTAATCTTGTCTTAAATAACTTCTTACCAAAAGACAAAATAGAAGTTGATAACGGTGTTCCTGTCGTTGTTGATGGATATGAAAGAACTCCTGTTTCTGATTGGGCTAAAGGCAAACTTCCTGATTATATTTTGAAACAACCAAAGCCTAAAGGCGGTGGTGCTTCTGCAAGTAGATCAAGTGGAGGTGATATTCCTGCTGGAACTAAAAACCCATTTGCTGCTGAAAGTTTCAACATTACAGAACAGATGAGGCTATATAGAACTGACAAAGATTTGTATGATCGTTTGAAAAATTCAGTTGCACGCTAATATATTGTCATAAGGCAAGGCTGTGCTGAGCCGTAAGGGTTTGTGACCCACATCGTAAAACTAATTTCTGGTAATTTTTATGGCCACCGTAAGGTCGGACGTAATCATTCCTGAGGTCTTTACGCCGTACTTGATTGAGCAGACAACTCAGCGTGATGCCTTTTTGGCTAGCGGTGTGGTTCAACCAATGGCTGAGCTTAATGCGACTGAAGGTGGTGATTTCGTCAATGTTCCATTTTGGAAAGCAAATCTCTCAGGAGATTTTGAAGTTCTAAGTGATAGCACTTCATTAACACCTGGCAAGATTCAAGCTGACAAGCAGATTTCTGTGATCCTTCATAGAGGTCGTGCATGGGAAGCAAGAGACTTAGCTGCTTTAGCTGCTGGTTCTGATCCAATGGCTGCTATTGGGGCAAAAGTTGGTGCTTACATTGCCAACCAAAGACAAAAAGATTTGCTTTCAGCATTGTCTGGTGTATTTGGTTCAATCAATGCAAATGACAGTAACTCTGCTTTGTTTGCTAATTGTATTGACTCAGAAAGTGGCGATACTCCTACAGGATTAAGCCCTAAGCATGTAGCAAAAGCTAAATCAATTCTTGGAGATGCTGGCGATCAGCTAACTGCTGTTTGTATGCACTCAAAGGTTTATTACGACTTAGTTGAGCGTAAGCTTGTTGATTATGTTGTAGCTGGTGACACTAATGCTGGTGCAACAGCTTCTGGTGGTTCAATTGTTGCTGCTTACGGTAGCAATGGTGCTGTTCCTACTTATTGCGGTTTAAGAGTTATCGTTTCTGATGATGTAGCGACAACTGGTTCAGGTGCTTCTACTGAGTATTCAACTTACTTCTTTACTGCTGGAGCAATCGCATCTGGTGAGCAAGCAGGTTTGAGTACTGAGACAGACAGAGACATCCTTGCAAAATCTGATGCAATGGCTGTTGATCTTCATTACACATATCATCCTGTTGGTACTAAGTGGGCTGTTACAACAACAAACCCAACTCGTGCTCAGCTTGAAACCGTAGCCAACTGGTCGAAGGTTTACGAAACAAAGAATATTGGAATCGTGAGAGCGACCAATGTTTCTGCTCAAGATTAGAGGTAAAAACTAATGCCATCTAAATTTGAAGTAACTGCTGGTAAGGCTGCTGGTCCTACAACTGGTGGAACTGTTACTCAGGCAACTAACAAGTCAACTGCTGTCACTCTAAATACAGAGTCAGGACAGATCACCATGAACAATGCTGCTCTAGCTGATGCAGCAGAAGTTACATTCCAAGTAAACAATGATCGTGTAGCTGCAACTGATGTTGTAGTTGTCAATCATGGTTCTGCTGGAACTGCTGGTGCTTATTGGTTAGTTGTTTCGGCTGTTGCTGCTGGTTCTTTTAAAGTTACTGTTGGAAATCTTTCTGGCGGTTCTTTAAGCCAAGCAATTGTCCTTAACTTTGTGCTCCTAAAAGGTGCATCTAGCTAATGGGAATGTTCGCATTTAGGCGAATGAAGGAAAGGGAGGCTGCCGCACAGGTGGCCTCTATTCCTGTTGAAGCTCCTAAGCCAAAACAAAAACGTAAGCGTAAACCTAAAGCAACTACTGATGGCAATAACAATTCATCACACGGCGGGAGCAGCTAACGCAAACAGCTACATCTCTTTAGCAGAAGCAAATGAACTGATTGAAGGTTTAGTTGCTGATGATGATGTAATTGCTTGGGAAGCTGGATCAACAAGTGACGACTACAGAAATCGTGCTTTATATACAGCAGCACAAAGAATTGATCGTGAAAGATTTTTAGGTGCTAGAGCCACAGATACACAATCAATGCAATGGCCTAGAACTGGAGTAAGGAAGCCAGACACTTATATCAATACTTATGCAACTGGGTTTCCTTTCCGTATTACAACTGATTATTTTACAGACACAGAAATACCTGATCAATTAAAGAAAGCACAAGCCGTATTAGCTGCTTATTTGAATAACAATAAAGACGGCCTTGGGCTTAGTGGATTAGAAGATTATAAAAACATCAAGGTTGGATCTTTGGATGCAACTCCTAATTCTTATGGTGCTGTTGGTGCTGATCGTGTCCCACCAATGTTTGAAAGATACTTCACAGGCATTAGAATTAGTGGACCTGGCAACATCGCTGTAAAACGAAGCTAATGGGAATGTCTTATCCTGCTGCACTCATCATCACAGATACAAACGCCCATACAGGGAGGTTTGGAAAAATCACTTGCTTAACAGATTCGACTGTTACTTTGGTTTCTCCAAATGTCACCAAGAATGGTTCTTCAACTGTTTCTGGAATTGATTTAAAAGCAAGCACAGAAATTGAAGGAGTCTTTACCAGCATTACTCAAACAAGTGCAGGATCAGTTATTGCTTATAGGATCTAATGCCAGTAAAACCTAAAGGCTTTAGAAAAGCAGCAAGCAAAGTCCTTAAGGCTGTAGGTGGTAATGTTACGATTCGTAAAGTTACAGGAAGTGCTTATAACACCACTACAGGTGCTATGGGAGAGACAACCGCAGATACAACTGTTAAAGGTTTTGTTGAAGGTGTTTCTAAAAGAGAAGTAGGCGAATTAATAAAAGCAACTGATAAACGGTTAACAATTGCTGCATCTGATTTGGATTACACGCCGACTGTTTCAGATCGAGTTGTTATTAGTTCTACAGTTCATCAAATTATTAGGATTGAAACAACAGAACAAGGTAATACTGCTATTAGTTATGAATTAATCCTGAGGTCGTAATGGCTAAAAAGATCCGCATTGACCAGATAGGAGATTTTGCAGAGGAAGCTTTTAATACAATGCTTCGAGAAGTGGTGTTATTGGCTGATGAAAAAATTAAAGTAGGAACACCAGTTGATTCAGGTCGGCTAAGAGCTAATTGGCAAGTTGCAGAAACATCTGAATCTGGTACATCTAGTTTGCTACCTGGAAAATATCCTTCAATACCACCTATTAAAAAAGTTAATTACACAAAAGAAAAAATAGGAAAAAATTATTTTATTTTAAATAACCTTCCTTATGCTGAACCTAATGTTTTAGGAACGAATCTTCCTAAGTCATGGGGTGGTCAATTTAGAAGTAGAGAAAATAAAGTGTCAAAAGGTTGGTTCCAACAAGTAGCAAAAGAAGTCGCTGATTTTGCTAAGTCCATCAAATACAAAGGATAATGAGCAGCACTTTTAATGATGTCAGAGCAGCCATAGAAGGCCGCATTGCTACAGAGATGGCACTAAGTCCTGCTTATCCTGTTAGCTATCAAAACGCTCCATTCACGCCGCCTAACAACACACCTTGGATTGCTGTTTATCTTTTGTTTGGTCAAAATAATTATGCAACTTTAGAAGCACCTGCTACTGGCAAATCATTTAACAGACAAACAGGAACTTTAACGATTGATATTTTTACACCTGCTGGAGTTGGTGCTGGAGCTAATTACACCATTGGTGAAAGAGTAAAAGATAAGTTTGACAGAGCAAAGTTTAGTAGTCTTATTTTTGATCCTTGTTCTGGATTAGCTACAATAAGACCAGCAGAGCAAGAAGCGTTCTTTCAAACGCAATTCTCAGCTACATTTGACGCATACTTAGATTGATTTAATCCAATGGCTGTTACTGTTTTATCAGGTACGTCTGGAGCCTTGTACTACAAACCTGCTGGTACTACAGGAACATTCGGGCCTTCTAATGTCACGATAGGAACTGAAACAATGATTGTTCAGACCTATTTAAACCTTAAAGTTAATGATCCAGTTAAGTTTCAAGTTATTGATTCTTCTACAGGAGGATCAGGAACAGGAACTTTACCTGCTGGATTAACTGCTGGTACAACTTATTACGTTAATACCTATACACCAGCAACAGGAGCATTAATTGTGTCGGCTTCTTCTGGTGGATCTGCTTTAAACCTAACTGATGTTGGAACAGCAGCAGCTCCAAATAAGTTTCAGGTTTATTACAACGATTACGCTTCTGTTGGGCAAGTTCAAAACTGGTCTTTTGAGATTTCCAGAAGTGAAATTGATGTAACAACAATTGGTCAATCAGTTGGTCAATACGCACCATTTAAAACTTATATTTCAGGTTTTGCTGATGGCGAAGGTTCTGCCAGCGTGTATATCACCAATGAGGATTCAACTTTAGCTAATCGTTTAGTTGAAGATGTTATCCAACGTCAGCAAGATGGAGCAGCATTTAAGCTTTATCAAGACAAGCAAGGTACAGAAGCATTAAGTCGCAGTATTGCTATGGATGCTGTTTTACTTTCTGCAAGTTTCTCTGTTAACCCAGATGATGCACAGATGGTTGAGGTTAATTTCAGACCTAACAACGTACCAAGCTTCGACTTTAGTACTTCTTCATAATCGGTTTATACCCCTTTGCCTTATTGCCGAGGGGTTTTTTATTGTCTAAATTTGTATATACAACCCCGCTTATTTGAAATGGCTTCACCAAAGGCAAAGCTTAGTCCATTAGAACAATTAAAAAAAGCATCTAATTTAACTCCAGAAAGAAAAGTTATTAGGATTACAGGCAAGGAAGATTTTGAATTTTGGATAACTCCTTTAACTATTGCTGAAAGAGAATCAGCAATGAAGATTGCTAAAGATGATGCTAATGCCTTGGCTTTGCGTTTGTTTGTTAGTAAAGCAATGTTTGAAGATGGGCGAAGAATGTTTGGAGATGGTCAAATTGATGAGTTGAAAAATGAGGTTACAGCCGAAATTATGGATAAATTAATGCTTGTATTGTTGCCTGATTCAGAGGAGGTAGAAGGACTTGACCCAAAAGATTAAAGGAAGCTCTTAAAAAAGATAATTTTTTACAGCTTCAATTAGGTGTAGCAAAAGAATTGGGTTATACCTTGCAAGAATTAAATAAAAAAATTACTTTAGAAGAATTATTTTTATGGTCGGCTTATTTTGATCTTTTAAACGAGGAACAGGAAAAAAGTATAAGAAGGAGCAAATACAGCTAAGATCTAGGCATAACGAAAGGAACCCGTGGCTCTTGCTTCAGTAAAACTTGAATTACTTACAGGGCAAGCGGAAAGATCTGCGAGAAGATTGCAAGATAGAACAAATGAATTGTCAAAAAGATTTCGAGATGTAAAAAATCGTTCTAATGCTGCTGGTAATAGGATTCAGAAATTTGGTCGTCAATCACAGACCGCAAGCCGAGGTGTAAACAGGTTAGGGGCTTCAGTCCGAAAATTATTAACAGGGTTGGCTTTATTGCAATCAGCCCGTTTTATTATTGGGAAAGGAGCCGAAATTGAGACACAAAGAAAAAGTTTAGAGGTCTTAACAGGTTCATTAGTTAAGACAAATCAAATCATTAAAGAGCTGCAAGCTTTTGGTGCTGTTACACCTTTCAAAAGTTCTGATTTAATAGAAACAGCAAAAAGGTTGAAAGCATTTGGATTTGAAACGAATGAATTAGTAGACACAACGAAAAGATTGGGAGATATTGCTGGAGCCACAGGAGCAGAGTTGAATGGTATTGTTACAGCCTTTGGTCAAATAAGAGCAAAAGGAAAACTACAGCAAGAAGAAAATTTACAACTTTTAGAAAGAGGAGTTGACATTACAAGTGAATTAAAAAAAATAACAGGTTTACAAGGAACAGAGTTTGAATCAGCAATGAGGAAAGGGCAAATATCTTCTCAGTTAGTCAATCAAGCTTTGTTAAACCTTACTAATACAGGTGGAAAATACGCTGGAGGTGCTATTGCTCAAAGTACAACATTAGCTGGTAAATTTAGTACTTTAATAGATAATATTGAAGCGTTAGCAAGAGTTATTGCAAAGACTTTAGAACCTGCATTGAAAAATATTTTAGATATTGCAAATAAAGCTTTAGGAGCTATAAATAAATTATTAGCAAGTGAATTTCAAAGAGGTATAAGTTCAAGGAGAGCTAAATTAGCAATTCCTGGTAACACCGTATCAGATGTAAATAGTTTAACTAATTTTGTAAAAGGAATAACTACAGAAGGATTAGGAGTAGGAAGTATTAATGAAATAATGAGCCAAATTGCTGGAACTCAAACTGATGTTGCAAATGTTGGAGCAAGTATAAATGCAACTAGAGGTCAAGTTGGTTTAGGCATGACAAACAAAGAAAATAAAGCATTTTTAGAATTTCAACAAACAGCACAGGCAAAAATCAATCAATTGTTGGAAAGGAGAAAAGTTTTACTGGGTGAAAATAATAATAAGAAGCAAGAGGGAAATGCAAAAGATATAGAAACACTTAATAATGCTGAGAAAGTAAATGTAAAATGGGAGCAAATTAGAGAAACGATTGCTAGTGGTTTAACAAGTGCAGTACAAGGTTTGATTGATGGCACAAAGTCATTAGGTGAATCATTAGCTGGTATTGCTAAATCAATTGCAAGTATGTATTTAAAAGCAGCATTTATGAATATGTTGCCTGGATTACCAACAGGAGCAGAAGGAGCTTTTGTTTCTAATGGCATAAAGCCGTTTGCTTCAGGAGGCATGGCTACAAAGCCTACCCTTGGTCTCATAGGAGAAGCTGGTGAGGATGAGTATGTAATTCCTGCCTCAAAGATGGCTGCAAGTATGCAACGCTACTCAGCAGGTGCTAGAGGTGAAGCTGTAATACCTGGCACTGGTTCGTCTTATGCAGGTGGAGGTACAGGAGGTTCTACTACTGTTAATTATTCTGGGCCTATATTGAACTTCAACTCTGAAGAGTTTGTTCCTAAGTCTGCTGTAGGACAAATTATTGCAACTGCTACATCTCAAGGTGCAAAAGCTGGAGAAAATAGAACTTTATCTACACTAAGAAATAGTAGAAGTGCTAGATCGAGGTTAGGAATGTAATGACTGTTGTTGCCTTAACTGCTTTTATTACTGTTACAGACAAAGACGGAAATGTGCCTTCTTCTTTTGCTGATTTTGATGGGAATCAAGTAACAGCTACTTCTACTTCTGGCTTAAATAAGTTCCAAAATGGAAAACATGAAGGAGTTGATGACTATAAATATCTTTCTTTTATTTATCAAGGTGCAGCAATGAATAGATCGGGAGATAATTTAGAAGCTTCAATTATCCTTGCTAATAATCCTTTAAGTATGGCTTTTGTAAAAGAATTTGTGCAGAAGAAATATTATTTGTTAGTTGAAACATTTTTAATGACAAGCGATTTTAACAAAGATGTTGCTGCTGCAAATGGAGGAAAAATATCTGGTGAATATTGGTTAGCTGCTGGCATGAGATACGATCCAGAATCAATTGAACTGTTGTTAAGTTCTGCTATTGATGCTGTTGGTGCTAACGCTCCACAACAAATCCTGACTAGAAAAAGGTGTGCCCATCTTCCTTTGACAGGTCAATTACAAAATCTTTGAAACCTTACGAATTAATAGGTCTTGAGTATCGTTTAGGGTCTGATCCCGTTAAGCATGGAACTGGTGATTGTTTATCTTTGGTTCGTACAGTATTAGGTCATTATGGTTTTACTGTTCCAAAAGGAGAGCGTGATTGGTATCGAAGATTAAAAAGAAAAGACTATAGTATCTTTTTTGAAGAATTAAATCGGTGGGGAGTTGAATCACCCCCTAAACTAGGAACAATTGGTTTATGTCATAGCGAAGATGATTCCTATGGTATGGCTGCTTATTACGAGGAAGGATGGCTGAGTTACCGAAAGACATTAGAAAGCCAGGTGGTGATTTGGTCTCCGCTAGAAGCCCTTTCACTCGCAGGGTGTTACTTCCAACGGAAGCCGATCTCTGTAACCTCCTTGGATTAACAGAAGAGGAATATTTTCAATTTTTAGAAGGTGTAGCAGCAAAAGTAAAAGAACGACCAGAAGCCTATGGATTAATCCCTGATATTAGATGTGATCCTGTTTCTCTTGGTTTAGCCGTTAAATCAGCGACAGGTGCGTATACGCTAACTATGTTGGGGCAGGTAGCCGTTGGTATCGCTTTAAGTGTTGCAGCGTATCTTTTAACTCCCAAGCCTAAAAGCATGAAGCAAGGCACAGCCGAAAGAACGGCTGACATGGCAGGGATGAAGCGTTTTGCTCCTCAATTTTCATTTAACAGCGTTCAAGATTTAGCAAATTTAGGCGACTTAGTTCCCCTTGTTTTTTCTTACCGTAGAGAAGTAACTATTAATGGAACAAAAAATACTTATGGTGGAATCAGAGTTAATTCACAACTTCTTTGGAGTCAGCTTGTCTCTTTGGGTCGTTATCAACAATTAAAAATACTTGCTTTATTTTCTTTAGGAGAAATAGCAAAGAGACCAGATCTTAAAGGTTATGCCATTGGTGATTTGTTATTAGAAAATTATCATGCAGAAAAACTATATAAATTAAATTACACAGCAGATGAATATGGTTCAGCAGGTCCAAATATTCCTTTTTTGCCTGTTGGAGGAACTATTGATAATGACATTTTTAGGATTGATGATTTAAAACATTTTTCTGGTACAAGAAACCCAACAACACAAGCAATGTTTGGTTTAAGTAATCCAGTGCCAAACGCAACTGCTTATCATTTGCCTTACGAACTAATTAGAACAGCTAGTGATATAAGTGATGACGAACAAAGACCAGCAGGAAGAATAACTCTTAAAAAGAGAAGAAAACTTCTTGGTGCGTGGCCTATGAGAGCAGGGTTTGTTAATTCTGGAACTACTCTTCAGCAATCAGGTGGTGCTGATGCAACTGTCGGTGATGTATTGACATACCAGATAGTAGGTAGTGGAAGACTTGGTTTATATGAAGGTATTGGATACCAGCAAGACAGTAGTGACGAAGATCTAACGATGGATCCTCATGGAGTAGAAGATGTAAATGCTGGCACAAAAACTGTAAGAGAGGCTACTGATTCATATCTTGCTGTAGGTGAACAATATATGGCTGGTTCAGCATTAGTAAGTTGTTTTCAAATTCAAGAAGATTCAAAAATTATTACTGGAGAACCTTGGGATGGTACGAAGATCAGATCATTTTCTTTTAAAGTTATAGAAACTGGAAGGTATGAATCTATTGACGACCCTAATGGTGGTTTAGGTACTCATTGCGGTAATCCTTATTGGAATAAAAATGGACCCTTTTTTGCTGTACGTCAGGGAGATCAACGCAGTTTTTATTATGAACAAAATTATCAAGATATTTTCAATGCTAATAGTAGATACACATTGCAAAAAGCAACTTTAGGAACTATTTCTAATAACAGAAAATGTCACATTACAGAAATAGGTATTAAGTCAAAAGTATTCAAAGAAATGCAATTTGCAAATGTAAATAGCAAACCTTCAGAAGATAAAATTTACGAAGTTTATGACAATAAATCTACTCTTACACTAGGTAATGTTAATAAATATATTACTAGATATAGCTTTTTTAAATTACAAGTAAGGAAGTCTGGAGAAGACAATTGGAAGTGGTTAAAACCTACAACAAATATGGAAGCACATACAGGTTTGTTTTGTGTAAGAGGTAACACTCCAGAGTTTCAATATAATTATATAAGAATAGATCATCCAAGTTTTGACCAATATGAATATAGATTTTTCCCTCACCCTGGTGCTGCTGTTGTTAAAGAAGTAGAAGAATATGAAGCCGCAAATAGATATAATCCTGTTTATGCAATGATGCTAAATGCCAATGGAGTAAGAGAAGAAATTGATATTCAACAATTTGAATGTGATAATTATTTTGTTAAATTTGCAGGAGAACGTGAGCATTTATTAAACAAACAAAATTTAAGTAATAAAGAATGGAATTTAGGAGAACCAAGTAAAACAAAAATACAAAGTGCAGCTAAAAGAATTACTGGTTTTTTCCCTAATCAAGCAGGAAATTACTCTGGTGCATCAATAAGTAATTTGCCAGAAGTAAGAACATCTAATCGAATATTCACAGATCATTTTTTATATCCACCTAATTATGGTGGTTATGTCTCAGGACACGGAACAACAATTGCTGCTTTTCCGAACGACCCTTCACCTGGATTAACTAAGTGGAGATTGTATATCAACAGAGCAGATTTATCTGATATGCAGAATCAGGATGCTTTGCATGATGGAGAAGGAACATGGACAGGTTTAGTAGCTAATAATTATCAAGGATCAGACCCTTCTCAAGTTGAATTTCACTACACAACAAAGGCTGGAAATGGAGGTAAATTTACTCCGCACAGTTATAAAATAAACCACCCTGGATCGACTACTAAGCTATATAGCGTTAATAAGGATGAGCAAGAAGATATAAGTGCTGTAACTCCAGCATTTGATGGGGAGGTGATGGTTGACGGAGGAGAAGGATCAGCAATGTATGTGAATTTAACTATTTATACGGCTGGTTCTGGAAGCACTATGAAATATTTTGCTATGTGGTCTTTGCATGATTCAGGTAATAACGCTTATGAAAATGATGATGATGTATTTATACATAAAGGTAACGACACTATTGATCATCTAGGCTTACCTGAACATATACGTTTTCAAGTAAAAGTTTCTACTGTTGGAGATATTTATGGCGATGAAATATTAAGTGAATTAAATCCTTATGATGCTGCTGCTGACTTTTGGCAATATGAAGGTGATAGATCAAGTCATTTAGACGGCCCAGAGCATCAGATAACGTATTGTAATGAGATAGTTAGAACTGCTAATGATCCAACTACAAATTATATTCCTGAAGGAACTCCAGCAACGTATGAAAATTTAGCCTATGCAGGTTTAAGGATCGATAGTTCAAAAGAATGGACAAATTTTAGTCAATTTTCTGCTTACTTTAAAGAAGGAATTAAGGTTAAAAGATTAATAAGTGATTCTGGTAATGATGCTGTAAATGGTTCTGATGGAGTAGATAGTGAAGGGAAAGGGGCTACAAATATCTTTCCTGAAATCGCTTATGCGTTATTAACAGATAAAACAATAGGAGCTGGAGCGGTGATTAATGCTTCCTCTGTTGACGAAGATAACATGAGAATTGCAGCAAAGTTTTGTAGAGCGAATGGATTATTTTGGGACGGAATACTTTCAAACAAAGTTAATTTAAGAGAGTTTATTTATGAACAAGCTGTTTATTCTTTATTAGATTTTACAATTATTGGTGGGAAATTTAGTTTATTTCCCACTGTTCCTTATAACAGTGATTTCACTATAAATTATGACGGCAAACCAACAATTAAGGCAATGTTTACTGATGGAAATATTAAAGATTTGAATGTATCTTTTTTATCTTCAGAAGACAGACAAGCCTTTAAAGCAAATGTCCTTTACCGTTTAGAACAAGAAAATGGTTTCCCTGAAATAAAATCTGCTGTTGTCCGATTAGCTGGTTCAGATCATGTCGATGATCCATTAGAAACTTTTGATTTAAGTGGTTTTTGTACTAGCAGACAAACAGCACTTTTATTTGCAAAGTACACATTAGCTTTGCGTAAGCATTTAGATCACACAGTAAGTTTTAAAACAGCACCTCATTTTATTAACGGAGTAAAGCCTGGTGATTACATCAGAGTTTTTTCAACAACACAACATGTAGATCGTTTTAACAATGGAGCAATTCTTGATGATGGTAGTGTCGTTTGTAAGGACTTAAGTGAACTAACAAGTGGAAGTCAGCCTAAAGCTTTTTATTACTGGAACCCTTCGACAATAGTAAATAATGAAATGATGTCAGTAACAGAAGCTTCAGTAGACTTTACTAATGCAAGTGCTGTAAAGGCATTTGCTGGTTCTTTGTTTACTCTTAAAGAAACAGAAGCGGCTAATCAGTGTTATAAGGTTGAAAGTATTACGTTTGGAGAGGACGGTCTTGTTGAATTAACTGGTTCGTATGCCAAGTTAAGCACCGATGCTGGAAATGAAGGTAAACTAGAAATGCTACAGAATTGGTCTAGTGTGAGCAATCCTGTCTTTGATTATGAAGAGGTTTAATGGCAACAGCACAACCATTTCCTACCGTTAAGCCAACGTCCAGAAGTTATAACCCTGGGACATATCCAAGTACCACGTTTGAATCGTTAGATGGTACAAAGACACATTTACGTTTTGGTAATAAACGAGTTAATGCAACTTTGACTCTAGGGTTTTCAAATATTTCTGATGCTGAAGCAGCTTTAATTCTTGAAAATTATGAGGATGTTAATTCTACTTGGGATTATGTAACTTTTGATCGTGGTTATGCAACTTCAGGTGTGACAGACACTAGCCTTTTGGCTTATTTAAAAGAGTCTGGATCAAGTTTGAAATGGAGATATTCTGCCCCTCCAAGTGTCACAAGTAGTTTTAAAGGAAAGAGTAATGTTAGTTGTAGTTTTGTTGCTTGCCTAGATTCACCGTAGAATAGACTCAATGTTTTAATTTAAGGTCGTGGGTTTTTATTCAGGCAGAGATGGAGAACTTTATGTTGCTGGTACGAAAGCAGCAAAAGTTCAGTCATGGTCTTTCTCTAGCTCAATGGCGGTATTGGAAACAACCTCATTAGGCGATACAGATAGAACACTTGAATCAGGCGTTAGAAGCTATAGCGGAAGTGCAAGACTGTTTTATTATGTTGAAACTCCTGGCTCTGGTGCTAACTCAAACCTAAATGCCTTGTTAACTTCTGCAATTAAGACAGGTAGTGCAGCAGGTGATGGTGATAACGATCCATCAACACAAGTTGTTTTAAAGCTGCGAATGACGACAGGCTCAACGGATGTTCGAGATATTCAATTCTCTGTCTTTATTACAGGTGTTTCAATGAATAGTGCAGTAGGAGAAGTTGCTTCTGCTGATATTAGTTGGGAAGCTAATGGTGCTCCTTATGGCAACACAACTCTGGTTGATTAATGGGTGTTTATTTTGGTCAATGGGGTGAAGTAGCCCTTAAAAGAGATACGCTTCAATCTGCTTTGCAGACGAAGTTAGATCCTTTTGACGTAAACACATCAACAAAAAGATTTAGTGTTGACCATAGTTCTGGTTCGTTAATAACTGGAGATGAAGTTGAGATAGAAACGGCTGATGGTTCGACACTTGAATTAGTTAACGGTCATAGTTATCCAGATGGGAAATGGTTTATTAATGTTGATCAAGTAGGAGGTATTCGTTTATTTGATTCTTTTGCAAAGGCAATTGAAGGTTTAACAGCTAATGCTTTAACTCTTGTTGCTCCTAGTTCTGCAAAAGATATTTTAATTCGTACCAGAAACGAAAGATTTAGGCACGTAGCAGGTGTTAGAGAATTTGAAATGACAACGAGTAGAGAGCAAGTTGATTTAACAAATCTTGGAGATGAATTTAGAAATCAATATGAAGCTGGCTTAATTAGTGGTCAAGGATCAATGACCTGTATCTGGGAGCATGATTATGACACAGGCGATAGGGCTAATGAATACGGAACAGACCCAGAATTTCCATTTTATTTAGCTCAATTGCTGGTTCGTACTCAGCAAGGATCAGATTTTGATGGATTATTTTATATTTACCGTGATCCTGATAATTCAAAGAAAAATGTCTTCTATGAAGCTAATTGCATTATTACTAATATCGCTGTAACGGTGTCTGTGACTGAGGTTATAGAGACAAGAATAGAATTTGTAACAAATGGAGTAATTAGTTTAAAGACAGGAGATACACCAGGATTCTTGTTACAGGAGAACTCAGATAAGATATTACAAGAAAATCAGAGTCGCATATTGCTCGAACAGGTTTAAACTGCTGGTATTGGTTTTTAGTTAGTCGGCAATGGCAGATCTCCAGATTACGGGTTTACCCGCTTTAGCAGAAGCAGGTATTCAAGCAACAGACGTAGCGGCGGTTGCTGATATTAGTGCAACTGAGACTAAAAAAGTAACGATTAAAGATTTAATTGCTGCTGGTGTTGCCTTAATTGATGACGGAGATATACCTGCTGCAAAAGTTGGGACATTAGGCACGAACCAAGTAGCAAGTGCAGCTATACAAGCTAATGCTGTTACTGCTGCCAAGATTGCAAGTGGAACGATAACTGCAACAGAAATAGCAGATGCAACGATAACTGGAGCGAAGTTAGTTAACGATACTGTTACTGCAACACAGATAGCTGCTAATGCGATAACTGCTTCTGAATTAGCTGATAATGCTGTAGATACTGCTGCTATTGCTGCAAACGCCGTAACAACTGCGAAGATTACAGATGCAAATGTTACTTATGCAAAGTTAAGTCTTAGTGATGGAGATATTCCTGGGGCAAAAATTGCAACAGGTGGAATCACAGCAACACAATTAGCAGCAAATTCTGTAACGGCCTCTGAACTTGCTGACGATGCAGTTGACACCGCAGCCATTGTTGACGGTGCTATTACAGCAGTAAAGATTGCAACAAATACAATTACTGCTAATCAAATAGCGGCAAATGCTGTTGGTGCTAGTGAGTTAGCAGATAACGCCGTTGACACGGCTGCTATTGCTGATGGTGCTGTTACCTCTGCAAAACTTTCTGGAGCGTTATCTTCTAGTGCGATTGCTGATAATGCAGTTACGACAGCGAAGATTGCTGATGACGCTGTAACAAGTGCGAAGCTTGCAGCAAACGCTGTTGATGCAGCAGCTTTAGCTGATAACGCTGTTGATTCTGGAGCGATAGCTAGTAGTGCCGTTATAGAAGCAAAGATCGCTTCAAGTGCTGTAACTGTCACCAAAATTGCTGATGGCACGATTACACCAGCAAAGTTAAATACTTCTAATCTTGATCGTTCGTTAAATGTAGCTAGTGGAAATCTCGGAATTAATAACACAATTACTGCCGCAACTCGTTCAGGAATTACATATAACGCTCAAGGATTAATTACAGGAACAGTTGCTCTTGCGGCTGGAGATTTACCTGTTGCTACTACATCTGCTGTTGGTGGTGTTTCTGTTAGTACTGGTCTGACTGTTAATGGGGCAGGTGCATTATCTCTTACTAATAGCGTTACTGGAGCAACAGTTAGTGGAATAACTTTTAACAATCAAGGAATGATTACTGCTGCAACTGCTTTGGTTGCAAGTGACTTACCAGTATCAACAACAAGTGCCAAAGGTGCAGTTCAAATTACATCTGGAGGAGGATTAACTGTTGACGGTTCTGGTAATTTATCAACCTCAACAAGTGGAATTAGTGCTGGAACGTATCAATCAATAACTGTAAATAATAAAGGTGTAGCAACAGCAGGTGCAGCATTAACAGCAGGTTTAATTCCTGATCTTGCGGCAAGCAAAATAACAAGTGGAAGTTTTGATGCTGCGAGGATAGCTAATGATTCTATTGATGGATCAAAGTTAAGTAATGCTTCTACAGCAGTCTTTCAGTCAATTGCTCAAAGTGGCTATCCAACAGCACAATTTAATGGTCAAATTCTTTTTGATACTGTTTCTGAGGATGCGTTCATCTGGGATGGTAACGCTTGGCAAGCCATCACCACGCTGACAAAAGGAAGTCTTGTTTTTGGTGGAACATATAACGCAAGCACTAGCAAAATGGCTAGTACTACTACCGCAGGAATAGCGGCTGGTCTAGCAGTTGGAAGTAATTTACCTAGTCCAAGTGCTACTACTGATGGTGTTTATGTTGTTGTAGATGTTGCTGGAACGCCTTCCGCACCAGCTCCAGTTGTATCTCTTTCTCCTCCTGACTATATCCTTGGTGTGACAAATAGTGCTGGGTCGTCATGGAATGAGATCGACCTTTCACAAACAGTTGCAGGTCAAGTTGCAAGTAACATTACTTTCACACCTTACGGTCAGTTAAGTTCAACTAACGTACAAGATGCAATTCAAGAATTAGAGACAGAAAAACTAGCACTTGCTGGTGGTACTATCACAGGTCAGGTGTTAATTGGTAATACTGGAAGCCTTGTATTTGAAGGATCTACGATTGATGCTTATGAAACAACAATAACAGTTGCAGATCCAACATCATCAGATAAAACTATTACTTTTCCAGACACAACAGGAACAGTAATTACAACTGGAGATACTGGAACTGTTACTGGAACGATGCTTGCTAATGGCACGATCCAGAACGTAGATATACACGCTGATGCTGCAATTGCATTTACCAAATTAGCTGATTTAACTTCTGCTCAAATCCTTGTAGGTAACGGGTCGAATGAGGTTACAGCAGTAGCAGTTACAGGTGATATTGGAATCAATAATGCAGGTTTAACTTCTATTACTGCTGGTGCAATTGTTAATGCTGATATATCTGGATCGGCTGCAATTACAGGTTCAAAAGTAACTACTGGAACGACAAGTGCCGTTGGTGTTCTTCAGTTAACTGATAGTGCAACATCAACTTCTGCTACGACTGCTGCTACTCCTGCTGCTGTAAAGATTGCGAAGGATGCTGCTGACGCTGCTGCTACAACAGCCAATGCTGCTTTGCCTAAAGCTGGTGGCACAATGACAGATAATTTGATTATTGATAATGGGAAAGAATTAAGGCTAAGTGAATCAGATGGAGATGGTACTAATTACACAGGTTTAAAAGCACAGGCTCAATCAGGAGATATAACTCTTACTCTTCCTGCTGTTGCTCCTACTGCTGGTCAAGTTCTTAAGGCTAATGCGTCAACACCTACGACTTTGGAGTGGGGAACTGATAGTGCAACTGACTCAACAAAAATGCCTCTTGCTGGTGGCACGTTCACAGGAGATGTCACTTTTACTGGGGATGCTAGTAATGGGTTATGGGATAAGTCAGCGAGTGCCTTTGTTGCGAACTTAACTGGAAATGTCACAGGTAATGTTTCTGGAAGTGCTGCAACGGTTACGGGTGCTGCTCAATCTGCAATTACTTCTCTTGGAACGCTTACTGGGTTAACTGTTGATGGTGATGTCACTCTGACAGGTTCAAGTGCAAATGTTACTTGGGATAAGTCAACAGATGATTTGATCTTTAATGACAATGCAAAAGCAATATTCGGTACAAGTTCAGATGGACTAGAGATATTTCACGATGCAAGTAATTCTCGGATTAAAGACACAGGAACGGGAGCTTTAAAATTAAGTGGAAATGTTGTAGCGATAGAAAATGCAGGAACTACAGCAACAATGGCAACTTTTAATGACGGAGCCTCAGTAGAGTTATATCACGCCACCAGTAAGAAGTTTGAGACTACAGCTTATGGTGCTGCTTTAACTGATAATGATGCTTCCACAGAATTAAGGTTCACTACAACAACAGGTCAAGTAGGAAGTCTATGGGGTAATAGCAATACAACTTTTGGATTATTAGATGGTCAAGGTCATTTTTCTGTTATTTGCACAAAAGACGGAGGCGTAGAATTATATCACAATAACGTCAAAGTTTTCGACACAGATCCCAATGGCATTATGGTTGTTGGGCCAGAAGGTGGTAATGGACTTATAAAACTATATGCTGATGAAGGAGATGATAATGCTGATAAACGTCAACTTCTTGTAGATACTAACGGTGATTTCTATATTCAAAACTATGCGGATGGTGCTTGGGAAACCGACATCATGGTATATCAATCTGAAGTACGTTTGTACTATGACAATAGTATTAAATTACAAACCGCCTCTACTGGCATTACGGTCACTGGAACGGTATCAGACAGCAAAGGCGATTTAAGAAAGATAATTAAATCTACAAAATCTTCTGCTTATACATTAGTTGCTTCTGATGCTGGTAAAGCCATTTATACTGATAGTGGAGTTACTCTGAATAACAATATATTTGGTAATGGAGATGCGGTTACAATTATAAATCAAAGTGGTGCAGATATAACAATTACTTCAGGTAGTGGAGTAACTATATTTAACACCGCAGATGCCACCACAGGGAATAGAACTTTAGCTGGTAGGGGTATGGCTACTATGTGGTTTGCTGATCCGTCTACTGCCTACATCTCAGGTGCAGGGTTGTCATAAATGTACCTACTAACTAACACACAAAGGAGCTATTAATTATGTCACCAATGCAGCAGATGTTACTGGGGGTAGGGGCAAAAAAATCCTCTGTTTTCATTGACGATTGTTTTTACACTCATGTCTATACAGGAGATGGTAATTCTAGCGGTCAAAATATAACTGGATCAGACTTTGAACCAGATTTAGTATGGATAAAAGGTAGAAATCATTCTGCAAATCATATACTTGTAGATTCAGTTAGAGGTAATAATAAAGTTCTATATAGCAATACAGACGATGATCAGGATACAAATGAAGATTATGTAAATTCAAGATTTGTAGGTGGATTTAAAGTTGGTAATTCTGGTATTACAAACGGTAGTAATGAAACCAATGTTGGTTGGACATGGAAAAAAACACCTGGGTTCTTTGATTGTGTTCAAATAACTGGGGACGGTACTGGGGCTAAGGCTATATCACATAATTTAGAAAGTATCCCCGGACTTATTCTTGTAAAAACAACAGGTGTTACTGGTAACTGGTTTGTATATCATAGAGGTGTAGGTTTTTCTAATGGGTTACTACTTAATGATAGTTATGGAGCTTCGTTTGCAAGTCCAGTTTCTGCCGTAAGTGATACAACCTTTACGATTACAAATGCTATAAATGAAAATGGTAGAACATATATTTGCTATGTATTCGCAGGAGGTGAAAGCAACGCCAGCGAGGCAAGGTCTGTTGATTTTGATGGGTCGGATGATTACTTAAGTATCGGTTCTAGTAGTGATTATGATTATGGAACTGGTGATTTTTGCATTGAAGGTTGGTATTTAGCCGACTCTCTTAGCTCTGGTGGATACCACAAAAGATTGTTTTTAAATGGATCGTCTAATACCGATTCACTTCAAATATTTGTACGAAAAGATAATAATAAAATATATTTTAATGTTACTGGGTCACCGCTTGTTAGTTCTTCTGAACCAATGGCTATAGGTCAATGGACTCATATTGCAGTAGTGAGATATTCCTCTGTTATAACGCTTTATGTAAATGGGGTTTCAGTAGATTCAGCCAGTTACAGTTCTGATATTGATCATCAAAGTTCTAGTTTTTACATTGGTACGCATCCAGAAGATAGTAATGCTACTTGGAATGGAAAAATCTCTAATTTCCGTGTAGTAAAAGGATCAGCAGTTTATACATCATCATTTAAACCACCAACTGAGCCATTAACAAACATAACTAATACCACAATTTTATGCTGCAATAATATTTCTGTTATTGGTTCAACCGTAACCCCTGGAACGATTACCGCTAATAGTTCACCAACAGCATCAACAGATAGCCCCTTCGATGACCCTGCTGGTTTTGTCTTTGGAGACGCAGGGGATCAAAACGTAATCAAGTGCGGTACATTTGTACCTGATTCTTCAACTGGTAAGGCAACTGTAAATTTAGGTTGGGAACCTCAATGGTGGATGTGGAAGAAAAGCAGTGGTACAGGCGGTTGGGGTGTCTATGACTCAATGCGTGGAGTCGTTACAGGCGGAAATGATCAAAATTTAGAGCTTAATGATAGTGCAGCGGAAGGTAGCGTAGATGTTTTAAGCTTTACTCCTACAGGTGTAGAAGTATCTTTAAATGCGGGTGCTCACGGTGGAAGTACGTTTATTTTTGTTGCCCTAAGAAGACCAGATGGATACGTTGGCAAGCCTCCCGAACTTGGTACGGGTGTATTCGCTATGGATACGGGTAATGGTAGTTCAGATATTCCTGCAATGGATAGTGGTTTCCCTGTTGACTTTGCATTAAAGAGAGAACCTGCCAGTTCAAACAGTTGGAGAACTACAGCAAGATTAATGGGTTCAAAAGGTCTATTTACTGATACTACTGGTGCTGAATATAGTGCGTCTAGTTTTGAATGGGATAGCAATGTTGGTTGGCTTATAGGAGCAAGTTCATCAGAATTTTCATGGATGTGGAAACGCCACGCTGGTTTTGACTGTATTGCCTACAAAGGGGACGGAGTTGCAGGTCGGCAAATACCGCATAGCCTCTCGAAAACTCCTGAGATGATGTGGATAAAAAATAGAGATAAAGATGACAGTTGGACTGTTTATCATAAAGGATTAAATGGAGGAACTAACCCTAGTTCCTATTACCTAAAATTAAATTTGAATGCGAGTGAGTATTCTGATAGTAGTGGAATTATGTTTAATCAGGTAGAACCCACTGCATTAGCTTTTACTCTGGGAAACAATGCAAGAGTAAATGAAAATAATAGTAATCATCTTGCCATGCTCTTCGCCAGCGTAAAAGGAATATCTCATGTTGGGTCTTATACAGGAAATGGCACAGGCCAAACAATTACAATTCCAAATGGAGGTTTCCAACCAAGATTTCTACTGCTTAAACGAACAGAAAATACATCAGATTGGTTTTTACTAGACACAACAAGAGGATGGGGTTCAGGTAACGATAATTACATACAACTTAGTGATTCAGATGCTCAGTCATCTTACGATTTTGGTGCTCCAACTTCTACAGGATTTACATTAACTGCCGCTGGTGATGGTTACAATGCTAATGGGGAAGTCTATATTTACTACGCCCATGCTTAGTGCTGGCCGAATAGGTCAGGGATAGACAGTAGGTATATAATTTGAGGGCAATGTATTATTTTTATGGCTGATCGAGTTCAACTTACACAAGAAGTTAAGCAACTTAAAGCAGAACAAGAAGAAAGAGCTGCTGCTTGGAAGGAAGCACAAGTACAGCTAGAAACCAAAGCTGCGGAATTGGTTCAAGCAAATATAGATGAACTTGGATGATTAAAATCCTTACCTACATCAATACTGCTGCTCTTGTAGTGGCAGTAGGTGGTGGTACGTTGGCTTACTTTAATCGTGGCAAGATTACAGAATCCATAATGAGCGAAGTGCAAAAGCAATTGCCTTCTCTTGTTAAAGGAGCGATGCCATCAATACCAAGCGTTCCATCATCAACTGGCTCTGTGCTTCCTTTTAAATGATTCAATTCAAGTCATTTAACGGCCTGACTTCTTTAGTCTTAGGCGGTGGTTTGATTGCTACGAATTTTATGAGTCTTTCTTTATTGGCTCGTAAAGATTCTGGCATCCCTGATATTGCTAAGCTTTCTAGCACTCCATATAGTTCAATTCAAATTAGAAGCGAAACTGGTGCTGATGGTGGAGAGGAATGGAGTTTTGCCAGCCGTCAACACGATCCAAAAACAATGCTTCAATATGAAACTAGTGAAGCTCCTAGCTTTAATGGTGGTATAAAAACTAGACATACACATAAAGAATCTGTTGCTCAGTTCATTACATATCCGCAAGGCTCAGACGGAAAACTTACTGATAAACAAATTGAATGTATAGAAAAGATGGCACAGGGTAAAAGTAATGGACAGATGATTGCCGATGCTGGATCGGTTCAAGTAACACCAGCCTTGGCAGGGGTTCCAATTGTAGGGCCAGTATTAGCAGGAATTTTCTTTGGACAAGCTAGAAAACAAGTTGGTAATTTAAGTAGTGATCTTGCTGGTCAATGGAACGACTGCTAAATGGAAATAGAAGATATTTCTGTTAGGGAGATACCTGAAGCTTCGATAGATACAACAATAATTCCTACACCTAAAGCTGTATTGCCTAACAACATAGGCTT
>Ga0208157_1000424_pt1 | contig 23406 bp, 36 predicted proteins | sample 5_EtaG_FD_184077 | JGI IMG/M metagenome (GOLD analysis project Ga0208157, IMG submission 184077) | Marine viral communities from the Subarctic Pacific Ocean - 5_ETSP_OMZ_AT15132 metaG (SPAdes) (version 2) | ecosystem: Environmental > Aquatic > Marine > Oceanic | place: Pacific Ocean | collected...
TTAAAGACATGACATTCTCATTTAAACACCCTAGCAAATACAAGAAACTATCAACAGGAGCACCTCCTAAATCAGGCCCTACACCACAAGGCTTGAATATTGAATATAATACTGTTAAGACAGTGAAACTGGAGAAAATAAATGGCAGAAATAGACAAGTCTTTACCAAACGTAAAGCAGACAATAGAGATACCTAGTCCCGACGAAATCGCAGTAGAGGTAGAAAAAGAACAACAAGAACCGGACACACCTATTAATATAAAACCAAACGAAGATGGTAGCGTTGATATAGATTTTGATCCAAGTGTCGGGAGTCAGGAACAGGGACAAGACCATTTTGCAAATCTTGCAGAGCTGTTACCAGACAGCGTGTTGGGTCCTATAGGTAGTGAGTTGTATGACAACTATGTTGATTACAAATCAGGAAGAAAAGATTGGGAGAGCTCTTACACGAATGGTTTAGAGCTTTTAGGATTTAAGTACGAGGAAAAATCAGAACCGTTCAAAGGCGCATCAGGTGCGACGCATCCAGTTTTAGCAGAGGCTGTCACGCAGTTTCAAGCGTTAGCTTATAAAGAATTACTACCATCACAAGGTCCAGTCAGAACACAGATCATTGGAACACCAACACCAGATAAGGAACAACAATCCTTACGTGTAAAAGAATTCATGAACTATCAGATAATGTCAGAGATGAAAGAATATGAGTCTGAATTTGATCAGATGTTATTTTATCTACCACTGACAGGTTCAACATTTAAAAAAATATATTATGATGAGATGATGCAGAGAACGGTTTCTAAATTTGTTCCTGCAGATGATTTGGTCGTTCCGTATACAGCTACCTCATTAGATGATGCGGAAACAATCATACACGTTGTCAAGATGTCTGAGAACGAACTTAGAAAGCAGCAGGTCGCTGGATTCTACAGGGACGTTGAACTAACTCCGGGCCAGGACAACGAGACAGAGGCACAGAAAAAAGAGCGTGAACTGGATGGCATGAGTAAAAGTCAGAGCCAACCTATGTTCACCCTCTTGGAGTGCCATGTCAATTTAGATCTTGAGGGGTTTGAGGATACAGATACCCAGGGAGAGGCGACAGGGATCAAGCTGCCTTACATCGTGACCATAGAGGAGAGCTCACACGAGGTATTATCTATCAGAAGAAATTACGAGGTTGGTGATGCAACCAGAAGCAAGATACAATATTTTGTTCATTTTAAATTCTTGCCAGGTTTAGGATTTTATGGTTTTGGCCTGATACACATGATCGGTGGTCTATCGAGAACTGCAACCGCAGCGTTGAGATCGTTACTTGATGCCGGAACCTTTTCTAATCAACCGTCAGGCTTCAAGATGCGTGGCATAAAATTAAGGGATGAGGCAGCTCCGATACAGCCAGGAGAATTTAGGGATGTTGATGCACCTGGTGGAAATCTTAGGGATGCGTTCATGCCGTTGCCATTCAAGGAGCCATCTGGAACACTATTGCAATTGATGGGAATAGTTGTTCAGGCGGGACAGAGATTTGCGTCCATCGCTGACCTACAGGTCGGTGAGGGCAATCAACAGGCGGCGGTTGGTACAACGGTTGCCATGTTGGAGAGAGGATCTAGAACAATGTCAGCGATTCATAAGAGATTATATGCTTCTATGAGACGCGAGTTTAGTTTGATGGCTAGGGTTTTTAAACTTTACTTACCTCCAGTTTATCCGTATGATGTTGTTGGCGGTCAGAGACAGATCAAGCAGACTGATTTCGATGACCGTATAGATATATTGCCAGTTGCGGATCCAAATATCTTTTCACAGACGCAGCGGATATCACTCGCTCAAACAGAGATGCAACTGGCAGCCTCTAACCCTGCCATTCACAATCAATATGAGGTCTACAGAAATATGTACGAGGCTCTCGGTGTGAAAGACATTGACCTGATATTAAAGAAACCACAACCACCCATGCCGAAAGACCCAGCGTTAGAACACATTGATGCTCTGGCTGGTGTGCCGTTTCAGGCTTTTCCTGGACAGGATCATCAGGCTCACATCACAGCGCATCTAAACTTCATGGAAACAAACATGGTGAAAAATTCACCCGTGATTGGTGCCGCGATACAGAAAAATATATTAGAGCATATAAGTTTAATGGCACAAGAGCAGATTGAAATAGAGTTTCAACAAGAATTACCACAACTCGCACAGATGCAACAGATGGCACAACAGAATCCACAGCTACAACAACAGGTTAGGATGCTGTCAGAGAAGATCGAGGCCAGAAAAGCGGTGCTGATATCGGAGATGATGAGTGATTTTGCAAAAGAAGAGAATAAAATCACATCTAGATTTGATAATGACCCTATCGCAGCGTTGCGAGCGAGAGAGATAGACCTACAGGCCAGAGAAAATGAACGAAAAGAGCGTGAAGGTAAGGATAGGTTAGACCTAGATCGTATGAAAGCGATGATGAACGACCAAAATCAAGATGAAAAACTAGAACAGAACGAAAAATTGTCTAAATTAAGGGCTGACACGTCTATTCAAAAGACAATTTTGAGTAAAACCATACCATCAACCGATAAGATACCAGATCAGGTATCAATAATCAGAGGAGGAGAACAATAAAATGTGGTTTTCAGCATTAAAACTTGGATTAAACGCGGCAACGCATATCTACAAGAAGAAACAAGAAACGAAGATGGCGATGGCAGACGCTCAACACATGCATGCCTCTAAGATGGCTAAAGGAGAAAGCGAATACCAGGGCAAATTGTTGGAGGCACGTCAATCGGACTGGAAAGACGAGTTCGTGTTGCTCGTATTAACGGCGCCGATTTTGGTGATCGCCTGGGGGGTCTTCTCGGACGATCCGGGTGCAGCAGAAAAGATAAAAATGTTCTTTGAGCAATTCCAGCAGCTCCCGTCATGGTTCACAAATCTCTGGATCCTTGTCGTGGCGAGCATATATGGTATAAAGGGAACGCAAATATTTAAAAACGGAGGAAAAAAATAATGGCAAACAGACTATATAACAAACAGGTGTCACCTAAAGGTTACATGAAAGGTGGACGTGTTAAAAAAATGGGTGGCGGAATGATGAAAAGAAAACCTATGATGAAAGGATCTAAACCTGATTTTCTAGATCTAGACAAAGACAATAATAAAACTGAGTCTATGAAATCTGCAGCAGCATCAGCTAAAAAGATGATGAAAGGTGGCAGAGTTAAAAAAATGGGTGGCGGCATATCTAAATTAAATCCAGGTCTTCAAGCTTTCATGAAGAAAAAAATGAAAAAGAAAATGTAATGGCTGGACCAGGTTTATACGCAAACATTGCAGCTAAAAAAAGAAGAATTGCTGCTGGCTCCGGAGAGAAGATGAGAAAAAAAGGAGCTAAAGGTTCGCCAACTGCAGCAAACTTTAGAAGAGCTGCACAAACAGCGAGGAAAAGATAATGACTAAACTATGCCCAAGAGGAAAAGCTGCAGCAAAGCGTAAGTTTAAAGTGTATCCCAGTGCATACGCGAACGCATATGCTTCTAAAATCTGTGCTGGTAAGATCAAAGATCCATCTGGTGTGAAGAGAAAAGATTTCAGAGGCCCTAAAAAAGCTGAAGGCGGCAGGATATATAAGGCCAAAGGTGGCCTCATGGAGGCAACACAAAGACTAAAACGACAAGGTTTTGGTATGGGTGGAACCTGCATACAGTTAAAAGGATTTGGTGCAGCTAGAAGACCAAATAAGTAACATGGCAAAGAACGGTTTAAAAAAATGGTTTTCCCAAAAGTGGGTGGACATAGGTAGCAAAAAGAAAGATGGTTCCTTCTCTAAGTGTGGCCGTTCTAAACAGAAAGCGGATGCAAAGCGTAAATATCCAAAATGTGTCCCACTTGCAAAAGCAAGACGTATGACAGAGGGACAGAGAAAATCAGCTGTCTCCAGAAAGAGAGCGGTTGCTCAAGGTGTTGGTGGCAAACCAACTAATGTAAAAACTTTCACAAAGAGAACTAAGGCAGCCAAAGGTTATGCTTCGGGATATATTGGTAAGAGTATCAAAGGTGAGTATGGTGGGGTCAACCTATCTAATCCATCTTATGTAAAATACTATAAAGGCATGCTGTAATGAATCTAGAAAGAGATCTAAAAATATTAAAAAAAGAAAAGGCGTTAAAAGAATCTGCTATCGCACAACTTAGAAAAAGAAGTAAAGACTCTATCGCCAGACCAAAAGCAAAGAAAAATATTTTATCAACTGATCCAAGAATGCAGAGGATCTAATGAGAGCCTATTATTCAAAAGGCACAATGCCTGCTAGAAATAAAAAAAATTTTCGTGCAACCAAAAAGGGAGCCGGGATGACAGAGGCTGGGGTAAAAGCTTATAGAAGACTTAACCCTGGTTCTAAATTAAAAACAGCCGTGACTGGTAAAGTGAAGCCAGGATCAAAAGCTGCCAAACGTAGAAAGTCTTTCTGCGCAAGATCGCTTGGGCAAATGAAAAAATTTCCCAAAGCTGCTAAAGATCCTAATTCTAGATTACGTCAGGCAAGAAGGAGATGGAAATGTTAAAAAACGGAAAAAAGAAAAAAATAAAGGGTGTGATTAAAGGTTTAAAAAAAGCATCTAAATTACATGCTGGTCAAGCTAAAACATTAAAAGGAGTTATTAATGGCGGATCCAAAAAAAGGAACGGGTAAGAAACCACCTGGAACTGGTAGAAGGCTATACACAGATGAAAACCCAAGAGATACTGTAAAGATAAAATTTGCAACACCAACTGATGCAAGAAAAACAGTAGCAAAAGTTAAAAAAATTAAAAAACCGTTTGCTAGAAAAATTCAAATACTGACTGTTGGAGAGCAACGTGCCAAGGTTATGAAAAAAAACCAAGTTGCTAATATATTTAAGAAAGGCAAAGACGCGATTAGAAAAACTCAAAGAGCTTAAAAGTTAGGAGAAAGACAAATGGAAGATGGATTAGTAATAGTTGCCAAGATGCAAAAGTTGATGAGAGATAATCTACAGACGATCGGGGAAACCATGATCGGAGGAGGTGTTGACAACATGGAAAAATATCAGTATATGCTAGGACAAGCTAGAACATATCAGCTGATATTACAGGAAATCTCTAACCTGCTAGAAAATAAGGAGCAAAAAGATGAAAAAGGAACAGTTATCGACCTCGGAAAAAGAGGAACCAAAAATTAAATTCGCACTACAAGAAAAGTACGAAGAAGAAGATAAGAAACAAAATCAAAAACAAGAAGATTTATCCAAAAAAGAATCACAGAAATTACCCAAACCCACTGGCTGGAGGATTTTAGTTTTACCTTTTAAGATGAAAGAGAAAACTAAAGGTGGCCTAATCATGGCTGAGACAACCCTAGAGAGACAGCAGGTTGCATCTCAATGTGGTCTAGTGGTTGAGATGGGTGGACAGTGTTATGATAAACAAAGATATCCAGAAGGGCCTTGGTGTAAAAAAGGTGATTGGGTTGTATTTGCTAGATATGCTGGATCAAGAATACAGATAGATGGTGGGGAGGTTAGACTGCTAAACGACGATGAGATATTAGCGACCATAGAAAATCCCGAAGATATATTTCATCAATATTAAAACATAGAAGGAGTAAACTATGCCAGAAACAGAAACAGAAAACAAAAAGAATGTCCCAATGGTTGACATAGATACTTCAGGACCTGAAGTAGAAGTCAACCTTGATGAAAATAAAGAGGATAAAAAAGTTGAAGAACCAAAGGAAACGATAAAAGTTGAAGAAATAAAACAAGAAGAGATTGATGCAAAAGAAGAGACAAAAAAAGAGGATGCAGAAGATAAGAAAAAAGAATTAGATGATTATAGTGAAGGTGTTCAAAAAAGAATTGCAAAGCTAACTAAAAAATGGCGTGAGGCAGAGAGGCAAAAAGAAGCTGCTTTAGATTATGCTAAAAATGTAAAAGCTGAACAAGAAAGTTTGAAAACAAAACTATCAACTATCGAACCTAATTATGTAACCGCCATGGAGGGCAGAGTAAGATCTGGTCTGCAAGCCGCTCAAGCTGCATTAACAAAAGCGAGAGATGAGGGTAATATATCCGCAGAGGTTGAGGCACAAAAGATGATAGCAAGATTGGGTGTTGAGGAGGCTAGAGTCGCAAATCTTAAAAAAACTTCTGAAATGAAAAAACCAGAAGAGGTAAAAGAAAAAACTTTAGAAGAGGTACTAGCACCACCAAAACAACCTGCAGATCCTAAAGCTGAAGAATGGGCTGAGAAAAACCCTTGGTTTGGATCTGATAGCGCCATGACCTACACGGCATTTGATTTACATAAAAAACTAACAGAGGAGGAGGGTTTTGACGCTCAATCTGACGAGTATTATAAAGAGATTGATAGACGTATGAGACTTGACTTCCCGCATAAATTTGGTAAAACTGAAGATACGGTTACGACTAAGCCTACACAAACAGTCGCTAGTGCGAAGCGAAGTGTAAATACTAGTCGCAAAACTGTGAGACTCACGCCCTCTCAGGTAACAATCGCTAAAAAATTAGGTGTGCCACTTGAAGAATATGCGAAACAATTAAATATCACGAAGGAGGCTTAAGCATATGGAAAATAAAAAAATAGACTCTCGTGCGAGCCAAACGAAAGTTAAACAACAGAAAAAAGTTTGGACTCCACCATCATCTTTAGATGCTCCACCCGCACCAGATGGTTTTAAACACAGGTGGATAAGAGCTGAGTCGTTGGGTTTTGATGACACATCAAACATGTCGGCTAAGATTAGATCAGGATATGAATTAGTAAGAGCTGATGAATATTCTGATGAGGATTATCCAAGTGTGGAGGACGGGAAATATAAAGGAGTTATCGGAGTTGGCGGCCTTTTGCTGGCAAGGATACCGGAAGAGATTGTTGAGTCGCGCAAAGCATATTTTGCACAACAAACCAAAGACCAAAACGACGCGATTGATAATGATTTAATGAAGGAACAGCATCCAAGTATGCCGATCAATAGTGATCGACAGACTCGTGTAACCTTCGGTGGTACAAAGAAAAGTTAATTTTTTAACGATTCCTACCCAACGAATAATTAAATCGTACTGGAGGCCCTTTTGGGCAGGTACATAAAAGGAGCAATACTATGGCTAATAAAGACGCGGCTTTTGGTTTCAAACCTACAAGACATCTTTCAGGTGGAAGAATCAGAGCTGAAGAGTATAAAATCGCGGCTAACCATGGAACTTCCATTTTTAATGGTCAAGTGGTTGAAGCGGTAGCTGGTGGTGGTATTGAACAAGCGGCAGCTGGAGACACTCAACAAGCGGGTGTGTTCGGAGGTTGTTTCTTCACAGATCCATCAACTAGTAAACCTACATTCAAAGCCTTCTATCCTGCAAGCACAAACGCTTCAGATATAGTGGCTACGGTGTTTGTGGATCCTTTTATCGTGTTTGAAGCACAACATGATGGTACAGGAACATCAGCGATGAATAATTCTGGTTTTGATTTTGTTGGAACGAGTGGAAGCACTCTTTCTGGACAATCAACTTCAGAGATTGACACGTCGACTTCTGGAACATCTGGTGGTTTTAAACAAATCGGTATATCAAAAGATCCAGAAAATAGTGATGAGTCATCAGCGAATGCGAATGCATACGTTGTATTTAACACTGGTGAACACATCTTTAAATTAACAACAGGCGTATAATTATAGGAGTATATAAATTATGGCAATATCAAGAGCACAGCTAGTCAAAGAACTAGAGCCAGGTTTGAATGCACTATTTGGCCTGGAATATAACAACTACGCGGATGAGCATCTTCAGATCTACGATGTAGAAAATTCTGACAGAGCTTTTGAAGAAGAAGTGATGTTATCTGGTTTCGCTAATGCTTCAGTAAAACCTGAAGGATCAAGCATAAACTTCGATACAGCACAAGAAACTTTCACTGCTAGATACACACACGAAACGCTTGCTTTAGCGTTCTCAATCACTGAAGAAGCGATTGAGGATAACTTGTATGACAGACTTGCGTCTAGATATACAAAAGCTTTAGCTAGATCTATGGCAAATGCTAAACAGATCAAAGGAGCTAACGTGTTAAACAATGGTTTCGATTCTTCTTTCACAGGTGGTGATGGTAAGGAGCTTTTTGCTACTGACCACCCAATTATCGCTGGAACATTCAGAAATGAATTGTCAACTGCAGCTGACTTAAACGAGACATCGTTAGAGCAGTCGTTAATTGACATCGCAGCGTTCACTGATGAGAGAGGTCTAAAAATCGCGGCTAAAGGAATGAAAATGATTGTTCCTTCTGCTTTACGATTTACTGCTGAGAGATTGATGAAATCTCAAGGTAGAACTGGAACTGCAGATAATGATATCAATGCATTAGGAAACATGGGAATGATCCCACAAGGTTATGTGGTAAACCACTACTTAACTGATACTGATGCGTTCTTCATTAAAACTGATGTACCTAACGGAATGAAAATGTTCGTTAGAGCACCAGTAAAAACTGCAATGGAAGGTGACTTTGAAACTGGAAACGTAAGATACAAAGCTAGAGAGAGATATTCATTTGGATTCTCAGACCCTAGAGGTATGTTCGGTTCTCCAGGAGCAGCGTAATCTAATTAATCATGAGGCGGGACACAATCCCGCCTCATTTAAGTAATAGAAAGAAAAAATGCACCCTAAAAACTTCCTCGTTAAAATATATGCTTACAATTATAATACTGAGTTTGTAATAAATTGCATGGATGGCCCATTAGATATAGAAAATGCTATTATTGACAAATTGGGAAAATCTGATACAAAGTGGGAGTATCTTGGAGAAATGATGGACCCAAGAGTAAACCGAATAACCTATGAGGAGGTTATTAATGGAGGCGATAATGCAACATCTGGAAACCCTTTATACAAAGAAGAAGGGGTTAGATCTGGAATGGGAGCAGGAGCATCTTAAAGAGGGTAGATATACTCTTAACATGGTTAAGATTGACAGAAAAGTTAGAGATGTCATTAGCCATATAAAACTAGCTGAAGCTAAAAAAGCTGACCTAGAAAATAAAATAGATGATGCAGCTCCTCAAGTTTCTGTAGCTACTTAATAAAAAGCTACATCGTTGGAAAAATCCAATCCACACTACAGGCTCTCTTGCGCTCTACTAAAAACTGTTGTATAAAAAACACACTATACAATTAATTAGAACGTAAACGAGTATAGTCGACGGCCTAGAGATTACGTTCGGAAACTAGGAGGATATAACCATGTCAACAACAACTTTTTCAGGTCCAGTAAGATCTGAGAGCACAGTTAAAACTGTAAGTAAAAATTCCACAACTGGAGCTATTACTGAAATTATCACTATGGGTGACGCACCCGTAGCATTAGGAGATGAAAATAAAACTCTTGATGCTGCAACGCACAGCGGAAGAACTCTTGTAGTTCCTGCTCTTGCAGCTAATAGAACAATCACTTTACCTGCTCCAGTAGCTGGTCAGCAGTATAAATTAATCTACGGTGGCGCAGCAGAGGAAGCAGAAAATCTAATCATCTTAACACCAGGAAATACTAATTTTTTCATTGGTGGTATTGTTCACTTAGATTCAAATGCTGACAACGTGTCAGTTTATTCTGATGGAAACTCTAACTCAAGTCTAACTCTCACAGACTTTGGTTTATTTGAAATTAATATTTTGGCTAAAGATAGCACAAACTATTACATTTGGGGTTATCAAGAAGGTGCTGATGTACCTGCATTTGCAGATCAATAATAATTAATGTGAGGGCTTCGGCCCTCACAGTTTCTTGATTAAGGAGGGAAACTATGGCAGACACAGTAACAGGTCCAACTATCTTGCAACAAAACGACAAGAGAGTGACCATAAAAATAGTAAATCAATCAGACGGAACAGGTGGAACAACTGTATTTGCAGATGTATCTGCACTCGCAGCTAATGTCGATGGAGCTAGTCCAACACATGTAACACTACAGAGATTGTGGTACTCTTGTTCAAATGGTGACGGAAAAGATTCTTTTGCTCGTTTAGATTATGAAGACTCAGACGGAGATATTCCTATAGTAACTTTAGTAGGATCTGGATATTGGGACTTTAGAGAATTTGGTGGGGTGCCAGCTAACACTTCATCTAATTCAAATGAAAATGATGTAAACTTTGTCGTACCAGGAGCAGCTGATTCTGGAAATACTTATACAGTCATTGCAGAATTTTTAAAGAATTACTAGGAGGGTAACGGATGGCCAATACAACTTCCGGCACAGTTACTTTCGATAAAAACTTTGCAGTTGATGATATCATTGCAGAGGCGTATGAGCGTATAGGATCTCAAGTAACTTCTGGATACCAATTAAAATCAGCTAGAAGATCTCTAAATATATTATTTCAAGAGTGGGGCAATAGAGGTTTGCACTATTGGGAGGTGGGAGACACAAACATAGATCTTATTGAAGGTCAAGCTGAGTATACTTTTTTTAGATCTAGTGCTGATGGCACGTCATCGGTGACTGTTGGAGGAACGAGTGGATCTAGCACTTTTGGTATCGCAGATGTACTAGAGGCCACGTTTAGACAAAACAGAACACAAACGACTCAATCAGATGCAGCAATGACAAAGATTGATAGATCAACATATTCTAGTTTGTCCGCAAAATTATCTAAAGGCACACCATCACAATATTTTGTTCAAAGATTTATAGATAAGACAACTGTCACTGTCTATCCATGCCCTGATTCAACAGCAGCAACAAAAGACATGCACATCTTTTTTGTAAAAAGAATACAAGATGTAGATGCCACTTATACAGATGCAACTGACCTTCCTTATAGATTTGTGCCGTGTATGGTATCTGGTTTGGCTTTTTATCTAGCACAGAAGTATGCACCAGAAAGAGTGCAGGCAATGAAATTATATTATGAAGATGAATTGGCAAGAGCACTAGCAGAGGATGGATCATCTTCTAGCACCATCATAACACCTAAAACTTATTACCCAGGAGCATAATGGCATTTGCAAGAGGAAAAAAATCAAAGGCAATATCAGATAGATCTGGTTTAGCTTTTCCTTATGAGGAGATGGTTAAAGAATGGAATGGTCATCTGGTTCATAGATCAGAATATGAGGAGAAACACCCTCAATTAGAATTAAGGTCTAGATCTGGTGATGCACAAGGATTGAGAGATGTAAGACCAGATAGAACTGAAAGCGAGGTTGCAAGATTTCTTAGTCCTAATCCTTTTCAAACAATATCAGCATCATCAGGAATAATAAATGTATTTGAAAAATCTCATGGTAGATCCACAAGCGACACTGTAAGATTTAGAGGACCAATATTTACAACATCAGACTCAGACGCTTTTCAAAACCCTAAAAATTTTGATGGTATCACTGGATCTAATATGGCAAAAGCAGCAGGATATTCTATCACCGTTGGCAAGAGAGATTCTAGCGGTAACATAACTAACACGACAGATTTCTATCACTTTACAGTAGACACAGATACTGCTACAAGTGGAGGAGTATCAGGAGGAGGCAACAATTGTTCGGCTGGTCCGGCAACGTTGACAGCATAATATGGCAGGATTAAGTGCATCAGGATTAAAAACACAGATAAGAAGTTACACAGAAGTAGACTCAACTGTATTATCAGACAGCGTACTAGAAAATATCATATTAAATGCACAATACAGAATTTTTAGAGATGTTCCCATAGATGCTGATAGAAAAACAGCCACAGGTAATTTTACATCTGGAACAGGCACTGTAACAGTGCCGGCAGGAGCTGTGTTTATAAGAGCGGTTCAAGTCTATACCGCAACTGGATCTACTTTTACTGGTGCTAATGTGTATCTAGAAAAAAAAGATATTACCTTTTTAGAAGAATATATTTCAGCAACTACATCTACTGGAACACCAAAATATTACGCAATGTTAGATACAGGAGCAACTGGAGAGAGTTCATCAAACTCTGGATCTATAATTGTATCACCAACACCAAGCGCGACGTTTGCATACAAAATACACTACAATGCGATACCAGCTTTATTGGAAAACAATGATACTAATTATATTAGTTTAAATTTTCCAAATGGTCTGCTATATTGTTGTCTAGCAGAAACCTATGGTTTCTTAAAAGGCCCAGCTGACATGCTGACATTATATGAACAAAAGTATCAACAAGAAGTACAAAAATTTGGAGGAGAGCAAATAGGTAGAAGACGAAGAGATGACTATACAGATGGAACAGTTAGAATACCAGTCAACTCACCAACACCTTAAGGATTAAATTATGGCATCATCATTTTCAGATCTTGGTATAGAACTAATGGCAACCGGCGAAAATGCCGGTACATGGGGCGATAAAACAAATACCAATTTACAAATAGTAGAGAAAGCAATCGCTGGTTATGTAGAAAAATCAATTGCTGGCGGTGCACAAACAACGCAATTATCAATTCAAGATGGTGACACAACTGAATCAACATCTGTTGCAAGACATGCAGTTATAAAATTAACAGGAACTATTACAGGTAATCAAATTGTAACTGTTCCAGATTCAATTGAAAAAGTTTATATTGTAGTAAATGGAACAACGGGATCTTTTACCGTTCAATTTAAAACTGCATCAGGAACAGGAGTAACTTTTGGTGCATCTGATAAAAGCACTAAATTAGTTTTTTCTGATGGTACAAATATTAATGATGCAAATTTTAGTGGCGCAACTGACTTAGATGGCGGTGCATTAACTCTTGATGCTGATGGAGATACCTCAATTACAGCTGATACAGATGATCAAATCGATATTGCAATTGCTGGCGCAGATGATTTTAGGTTTACAGCAAACACTTTTACAGCTTTATCTGGTAGTAGTGTGGTTATACCAGATGGTGGCCTTACTTTAGGTAGCACCGCTGTTACCTCAACAGCTGCTGAACTTAATTTATTAGATGGAGTATCAGGATTAGTACAGGCAGATTTAACTAAACTTGCAGCAGTTGATTCAACTGCAGCAGAATTAAATATTGTTGACGGTGGTACATCAGCTACATCTACAACAGTTGCAGATGCAGATAGAGTTGTGTTAAACGATAATGGCACCATGGTGCAAGTTGCAGTTACAGATCTAGCTGCATACTTTGATGATGAAATTACAGCGATGCCAAACCTTACATCTGTTGGCACACTTACAACTTTAACAGTTGATAATATAATTATTAATGGAACTAACATAGGTCACACATCTGACACAGATGCCATAGCTATAGATTCAAGTGGTAATGTTACAGCTTCACAAAATTTAACTGTAACTGGAGATCTTACAGTATCTGGCGATGATATTACCATGGGCACGAATACTGCAGGTAATTTATTAATTGCAGATGGTACAAACTTTAATTCAGTGGCAGTAGGTTCATTATCAGAGATATCAACAGTTGCTAATGATGATGTATTTTTAGCGGTTGATACTTCAGGTGGTGGTCTTAAAAAAATTGCAAGATCAGCAATAGTTTCAGGGCTTGCTACATCAGGTGCAATATCAAATGTTGTAGAAGATTCTACGCCACAATTAGGTGGTAATCTTGATATGAATGGTAATGATATTGTTACTACTTCAAATGCAGATATTGAATTAGCACCAAATGGCACAGGGCATGTAACTATTAAAGGTAATACTAATCAAGGTACTCTTCAACTTAATTGTGAAAATAATTCTCATGGCCAACAAATAGTAGCTGCACCACACTCGGAAAGTGCTAATAATGTTTTAACTCTTCCTAGCACTGGTGGTAATGCTAGATTAGTATCAACAGCTTCAACTGCTACACTTACAAATAAAACGTTAACTACACCAAAAATAGCTGAAATAGATTCATTATCTTCAGGTAATATTACATTAGATGCAGAGGGAGATATTATATTAGACGCTGATGGTGCAGATGTATTATTAAAAGATGCTGGTACAACTTTTGGTGGACTAAGTAATAATAGCGGTGAACTTCTTATAAAATCAGGCACTACAACTGCCATGACATTTAGTGGTGCTAATGTAACACTAGAAGGTAATTTAACTGTATCAGGAACAACAACCACTGTAAACTCAACAACAGTAAATTTAAATGATCACAATATTGTATTAGATAGTGGTAACAGCACAAGTGCAGTTGTTAATGGTGCAGGTATTACGATAGAGGGTGGCAGCGGTGATGATGCTACATTTACCTATAATACAACAGGTCCTAAGTTTGAATTAAAACTAGGATCAAGTCATGAAGATTTACAAGTTGATCAACTTATTGCAGGATCGTTAGATATTTCAGGAAATGTAGATGTAGATGGAACTCTAGAAACAGATGCTTTATCAATAGCTAGCACAACGGTAACATCAACAGCAGCAGAACTTAATATTTTAGACGGCGTAACTTCAACAGCTACAGAATTAAATGTCATGGATGGTGGCACATCAGCGACTTCTACAACTTTAGTAGACGCTGATAGATTAGTTACAAACGACGCTGGTACCATGAAACAGGTGGCGTTAACAGATGTTAAAACATACTTGTCGAGTGCAGGATTTAGTACGGATGATCCTACTGCCCTTGCAATTGCCCTCGGCTAGTATATAAGGAATTAGGAGGAAATAAATGGCAAATACTTTTAAGGTTGTTAATTTTGCTGCAGAGCCGAACTCAGCAGGCACACCTTTTACAATGTATACGGTGGCGTCGAGCACGACTACAGTTGTGCTTGGATTGGTATTGGCTAACATACACACAACTGCAGTGACTGCAGAGGTAGAACTTGTTAGTACAACATCAAACCGTGCTGGTGCAAACAATGCTGCAAACGGCACATCATTTCTTGTAAAGGACGTAAACATTCCTAGCGGAACGTCGCTTGAACTGTTATCGGGCGGTAAAGTTGTGTTAGAGGCTGGGGACGTCATAAGAATTGATTGTTCCGTAGCTGATAAACTATCGGGCACATTGTCAGTAATGGAGATAACGTAAGATGGCTTATATTGGACCAGAGCCAGCAGAGTCGTTTACTTCATTTGCTACGCAAGAATTTTCTACGAGTGCAACTACCTCCTATACTCTAGATCACGCAGTAACGAATGAAAATGAAATAGCTTTATTTGTAAATAACGTAAGACAGCAACCTGGATCTGGTAAAGCATATACTGCTACAGGTACAGCGTTGACGTTAAGTGCGGCTACAGCCTCGACAGATACGATGTATTGTGTGTTTCTAGGAAGAGCATTACAAACTGTAACACCTGCAACGAATAGTATTACAGCAGCTATGGTTGGTAATGATTTGATATCTGGTAAAGATGCTTTGACATCTGCACCAGCTGATACTGATGAATTTTTAGTAAGTGATGCTGGAACTTTAAAAAGAATTGATTTTAGTCATTTAAAAACTGGAATTACAGAAGCTGATATGTTTAGATTGACTGCTGATATTACAGGAGCTAATGCAGATATAACATCTAATTTAGAAAGACCTGACAATTCAAGTTTTGAAAAAATTGGAACAGGCATGTCAGAAAGTTCTGGAATATTTACTTTTCCATCAACTGGTCTTTATCTAATTATTGCAACTGGTACTTTTTTATTTAATAGTTCTGATTTAATAGCAGCACTTGAAGCTAATGTTACCACAAACAATTCAAGTTATGCGGATATATTTCAAGTACAAGCTGGATATGAAGGCTCTAATTCAAAATATGAAACAAACACTAATAGTGGTTTTATTAATGTTACAGATACATCAAATGTTAAAATAAAATTTACAACAGCTAGTTTTGGTGGAAATACTTTATTAAAAGGAGACACAGATTATAACAAAACTAATTTTACTTTTATTCGTCTGGGAGATAGTCAATAATGGAAAAAGATTATTTACAAAACGCATTGCATACTTTTAATGGTGCTAATTGGTATGGTTGGAAAACACATGATAATGAAGGAAATAAAATTCCTAATGATCAACGTATGCAATACAAGTATATTAAAATTATTAAAAACGGTGCTACAATGCCAAGTGAGGCAGATGTAAACGCTAAGATACAAGAATTAAAAGATGCTGAAACAGCTAGAGCAAATGCAAAAACATCAGGTAAAGCTAAACTTAAATCAGGAGAGGCATTAACAGACGCTGAAATAGAAGCATTGATGGGAGCCTAACACATGGCACTCTCTAAGGTAAACTTCAATAGCATGAATGTAACGCCTGCTGCAAGCAAGGCGATCAAGTTTAATTCAAGCAACAATGGTCTGGAGACAGGGGATATTGGTGGGAGTTTGGTGTTGATATCAACAACTACAGCTAGTAATTCTAGTGCAGTTAATTTTACAAGTGGTATTGATTCAACTTACAAAGAATATATATTTAAATTTATAAATATTCATCCAGTTACTGATAATGTATATTTTCAAATGAATTTTAGTGCAGATAGTGGTAGCAATTACAATGTAGCTAAAACAACAACACATTTTAATGCATATCATGGAGAAGATGGATCAGGTGGAAGTTTAGCTTATGCAACAGGTAATGATTTGGCACAAGGAACAGGAGTTAAATACTTAACTGGGAGTGGTCTAGGAAATGGTAATGATGAATCTGTAAGTGGATCTATGCATTTATTTAATCCTAGTAGTACAACTTTTGTAAAACATTTTTTTAGTAATGTAAGTTATTATTATTTTGCAAATGAAATGGGTAATACATTTACAGCTGGATATGGTAACACCACATCAGCAATAGATGCAGTCCAATTTACCATGTCATCTGGCAACATAGATTCAGGTACAATTAAATTATATGGAGTATCATAGTGGCCCTTACAAAATTTAATTATAATAGTTTTGATCTAACAACTGCAGCTAGCAAAGGTCTTGCATTTAATTCTAATGCTAATGGTTTTGAAACATCTAGTGCTGGTAGCATGACTTTAATTAAGACTTTAACTGCTAGTTCTAGTAGCACTTTATCTTTTTTAAATGGTAGTGATAGTGTAGTTTTTGATAGCACATATCCTGTTTATTTATTTAAGTATATTAATGTTCATCCAGCAACTAATGCAGCTACTTTTACTTTTCAAGTAGATACTGGAACTAATACAAATTATAACACAACTGTTACTTCAACATCATTTTTATCACAGCATGATGAGGGAGATAGTGCAACTTCTCTTGCATACAATGCTGCTAAAGATCAGGCACAAGGAACTTCATTTCATGTATTATCGAATGAAATAGGTAATGGAAATGATGAGTGTGGAAATGGTGAGATATATTTTTTTAATCCATCATCAACCACATTTGTAAAACATTGGATAGCAAGAGCCCTTAGTTATCAAAGTGATGATTATATTCAAGATAGATTTTTTGCTGGATATTTTAATACAACAACAGCATTAACAAGAGTTCAGTTTAAAATGTCATCAGGAAATATAGATGCTGGAACAATAAAACTCTATGGGATTAAGGATAGTTAATGGCACTTAATAAATTAAAATTTAATAGTTTAAATGTAACACCAACAGCAGGTAAGACAGTTGGATTTAATTCTGATGCTGATGGATTAGAGGCTACCCTTAGTGGTGGATCTATGACTTTCATATCAAAACAAACTGCTAGTTCTTCTTCTTCTTTACAATTTACATCTGGCATTGATAGCACATATAAAGAATATCTTTTTATTTTTACTAGTTTACATTTTTCTGATGACGCTTGTAATTTTAAATTTAATTTTAGAGATGGTGGTTCAAATTTTGATGCAACTAAAACATCTACTACTTTTAAAGCACATCACGATGAAGCAGATAGCACAACCGCTTTAGCTTATTTAAATAGAGATGTTGCAAATGGAACAGGTGATCAGACAGTTGCACAAAATATTGGTAATGCAAATGATGAAAGTTTAGTAGGGTACATGCATTTATTTAATCCATCTTCTACAACTTTTGTAAAACATTTTATGGGCCAAACACAATACTATGAAACAAATAACTATACAGAAACTGTGTATTTTGCTGGCTACAATAATGTAACAGCTGCTATTGATGGAGTTAAATTTGATGCTAGTGCTGGAACTATAGATTCAGGAACAATAACCTTGTATGGGATAAATTAATATGATAGACAAGCAAAAAGGAGAACACGAATGTACATAGGGAAGACCCCCACAGTAGGTAACTTCCAGGTCTGCGATGCGATATCAGTCGTAAACGGACAGGCAGCTTACACCCTACAGGTAGGGGGTGCTAATGTTGCACCAGAATCAGCTAATCATATGTTGGTTAGTTTAAACGGAATTTTACAAAAACCAGGTAGTTCATTCACTATCTCAGGGTCGACTATGACCTTCGCCTCGAATCTGGCGACAGGAGATGTAATTGACTTCGTTCAAATATTAGGTAACGTGCTCGACATCGGCCAGCCGTCTGACGATACTGTGACCGCTGCTAAGTTAAACAACGATGTTATTTCAGGGCAAACAGCTTTAACTAGTGCCCCTGCAGACACAGATGAGTTACTGATATCAGATGCAGGTACGATTAAAAGAATAGACGTATCTCTAGTTGGTGGTAAAAATACTCCAGCTTTTTTAGCAAAAAAAAGTAGCAATCAAACAATAAGTGATAATACAGCTACTAAAGTAACTTTTGCTGGAGAAGAATATGATACTAATTCAGCTTACGCATCAGATAAATTTACAGTTCCATCTGGAGAAGCTGGTAAATATACTATTTATGGTAATTTACAATTACAAGCAAATGGTGGAAATGATCTTGAAACTGGAGAAGCATCTATTCGTATAAATGGAAGTGAAGCTCATGTTGTAGCTAACAAGTTTGGTAGTAATGAACCAGTTAAACAAGGAATAAGTTTTATGGCTACTATTGCTTTGTCTGTATCTGATTATGTAGAAATTTATGCAAAAATTAATTCGGAAGCTAATGCAGATTGTTTTGTAAGACAAGAAACTTCTGGTTTAGGTTCATACTTTGGAGCATACAAAATTATAACATAGGATAAATTATGGCATCACTTTTTACAAAAACAAAACTTTATATAGAAGCTAACTCAAAAACTTGGGATGATGCAAAGGTTTCATTGCAAGATGATATGGTTGACGGAGTTAGTTCTCCTTATATTAAAATTTGGAATTACGATGGATTAGCTAAACCAACTGCTGAACAAATAGCTAGTTATGAAACAGCTGGTAATGCTGCTGAAGCAAATGCTGCTATAGATGCGACTAGACGAACTCAATACTTATCGTGGCAACAGCAAATGGAAATGATCTACAAAGATCAAAAGAACGGCACTACAACATTTAAAGATCATTGTGATAAAGTAAGATCAGACAACCCTAAAGGATAATAAATGTCAATCAATGTATGCAATGACAGATCCATGGCATCCATTACCAGTCTCCCCTCAGGGGTCTCTGGTAGTAGCTTAGTATTAATCTCTGAGCAGACTGCTAGTAGTAGTGCTAATATATCTTTTACATCTGGGATAGACTCTACTTACAAAGAATACCAAGTGCATTTTATAGATGTGCATCCAGCAACAAATAATGTTGAATTTCAAGTAAATTTTAGAGATGGAAGTACAGCTTACGATGCAACTAAAACTACAACTTTTTTTGAAACTATACATAACGAAGATGATAATGATACATCGCTTACATATAGAACAGGAGAGGATTTAGCACAGGGAACTGGAATACAATATTTAGGCAGATCAACTGGAAATGGCAACGATCAAGGTATTGTTGGAATTTTAAATATTTTTGATCCTAGTAATACAACTTTTGTAAAACACTTTACAGCAGTTACACAATCTCTTGGACATACAAACAATTATTCAAGAAATCACTACATAGCAGGATATTGTAACACAACATCAGCTATTGATGGTATTCAATTTTCTTTTTCATCAGGTAACATAGATGCGGGTACATTTAAATTATATGGAGTTGTGTAATGTCGATTGTAACTTATAATAACAGAAGCATTGCAAATATCTCAGCTATACCTGGGACAGCCGAGTCATTAACTCATATTAAAACTTTAACAGCTAGTTCTAGTGCTACATTGTCATTCGTAGATGGAAGTTCAGATGTTGTTTTGGATTCTACATATCCTATATATGTTTTTAAAATTATTAATTGTCATCCTGCTAGTGATGAAGTAGATTTTTCATTTCAAGGATCAACAAATACTGGTTCTGGTTATGGTGTAACAATGACATCAACAGGATTTAGTGCCTATCATAATGAAGGTGGATCTGGACAAGGTGTAGGGTATGAAAATCAATTAGATCAGGCACAAGGAACAGGATTTCATCAATTAAGTTATGACACATCTAACGATAATGATCATGTTATAAATGGAGAACTTTTTTTATTTAATCCTTCATCTACGACATTTGTAAAACATTTTATAGCAAGAACTTCTAACAACCATTACAATAACTATGAACTAGATACAAGTGGTGCAGGATATTTTAATACAACTTCAGCGATTGACGCTATTCAGTTTAAATTTTCTAGTGGTAACATAGATGCTGGCACTATAAAACTCTACGGACTAAAGGATTCATAATGAGCATAGTCACACTTAATGATAGAGGAGTTAGATCGGTATCAGCCTTTGGGTCTTTGAATACTGGATCTATGGTGTTTATTAAAAAGTTGACTGCTAGTTCTAGTGGTACTTTAAGTTTTGTTAATGGTGCATCTAGTGTAGTATTAGATTCTACTTATAAAGAATATGTATTTACATTTAATAATATTCATCCAGCTACTGATGGTGCATTCTTTAGTGTAGGTTTTAGAGATGGTGGCACAGATTATGATGCTACTAAAACAACAACTTATTTCCAATCAAGACACGATGAGGGAGATTCAGATACACAACTTGCTTACAATACTGGTAATGATTTAGCACAAGGTACTGGTTTTCAATATCTATCTCAATCGTTAGCAAATGAAAATGATGCTTGTTTGGGTGGTTTTCTACATCTTTTTAATCCATCCTCTACAACATTTGTAAAACATTTCATAGCAAGAACCCAACAGATGACAGATTCAGATTTTTCTTTTGATCTACATATAGCTGGATATTGTAACGTAACAGCTGCGATAGATGCAGTACAGTTTAAATTTAACACTGGCAACATAGACGCTGGAGATATTTGTTTATACGGAATTTTATAACAATAGGAGAAAAAAACAATGCCAAGATATCATAATATAAATGGTAACAGAGTACAGTTCACAGCTGAAGAAGAAGCTGCGAGAGATGCTGAAGAACAAGCGTGGGCAGATGCTGCACCTGCTAGAGCTTTAGCTGATCTTAGAGCTAAAAGAAATAGACTTCTTGCTGAGACTGACTACTTAGCTTTATCTGACAATACTCTATCTGATGATATGAAAACATATCGTAAAGATCTTAGAGATTTACCTGCAGGTAAAGATACTGTTGCTAAATGTGAAAACGCTACATGGCCAACTAAACCATAATGGCACGGAAGTTTAAAGATTTTGTACCTAGACCAAAACCTAAAAAACGACCAAGAGTTCATAAGAAAAATAAAAATAAACAAGAGAAGCGTAGCTTCAAAAAATATAATCGACAGGGGAGATAATGGCGACAACTGAGGATACAGTAGCATTACAAAAAGGTGCAATAGCACCAGCTCAAAAAGAACAAACGGGCAGTCAAAAAGCTGTATCGTTAATTGATAGTTTAATTACAAAACCTAGTTTACCTACGGGTACAACTATATCACCACAATTACAGAATGTGGCATCACAGGAATTATTAGCTACTCCAGGTGTATCTGGTACATTAGGATTTACTGCACCTACTACTACTGCTGCACCTACTATAGCTGCACCAGGAACTATGGCAGGAACACAGGTAGCTGCACCGACAGCTGCAAGTGCTGCACAGATGACAGCTGCAACAGTGGCTGGACAAACTCCTACAATGACTGCTGCACAGGGAACTGTATCAGCTCCTATGACTGCAGCTCAAGGTACTATCACATCTGATGCTACAGTAAAAGGTCAATTAGCTGGATTACAAACCGAAGTAGAAACAGCATTAGCATCTGGTAATCCCCTACCAGTATGGGCTAGAGGTGCTGCAAAAGCAACCGAAGCCGCAATGGCTAATAGAGGATTAAGTGCTAGTTCAATGGCAGCTGAAGCATTAGCTGAAGGTATCATGAACTCTGCTATACCTATAGCTGCACAGGATGCTGCTACATACAAGCAGATGATATTTCAAAACCTGTCTAATAATCAGCAGGCAGCTATTACAAATGCACAAGCATATCTTAAAATGGATATGGCTAACCTGTCTAATAGACAGCAAGCTAATCTACAAAATATAAATACAAGACAGAATTTTTTATTATCTGACCAGGCTGCAGCCAATGCTGCATTTCAGTTTAATGCTACAAGTCAGAATCAAGTAAATCAATTTTATAGTAAACTATCTACAACAGTTGCGGACCAAAATGCTGCTAGGGTAGATGCTATGAAAAAATTTGCAGAAGCAGAACAGAGTAAAATTAATGCATTGAATGCACAGAATACTATTGCAGTTAATGAAGCTAACGCTAAGAGAGAAGCAACAGTAAAACAATTTAATGCAACACTAGATAATCAAAGACAACAATTTAATGTAGCAAATCAAAGAACGATTGACCAATCAAATGTTGTCTGGAGAAGAGCAGTTAATACAGCTAATACAACTGCAGTAAATGCTGCTAATCAAGCTAACGCACAGAACTTATTAAATCTTTCTAACTGGGGACTATCTTCAGCATGGCAACAGTGGAGAGATGAAGCATCTTGGGTTAATACTTCTTCAGAAAATACACAGAATAGAAATCATAACTTAGCTATGGCAGCTCTTGAAAGATCTACTACTGTAGAATTACAGGATAAGGCTTCTAAAGATGCTATGTATCAAATGATTGGTAAGTTTGGTTTTGATTTGTTATCAGGTAAATAGGAGAATAAATGATAGGAGATATAGTTAGAGGAGCAGTTAAAGCAGCAGGAGGCTGGGTTGGAAGTTTAGTTGGTGGTGAGCCAGGACGTGTTATTGGATCAAAACTAGCAGGTAGCTTAATGGAAAAACTACCAGGGGATGATAGTGGGTTTGAGCCCATTAGCACAGTAGTACAGCCTGCAAGTTTTGGTGGTAGAATGGGGTTTGCAAGACCAGGTATGGGTAAATCAAATGTAGGTATGGCAAAGAGTGTAAATCCAGAATCATTATATGCTGCCTGGGACAGTAGACTAAATAGATATTATTCATCAGCTTACAAAAT
>Ga0208157_1000425_pt1 | contig 23392 bp, 29 predicted proteins | sample 5_EtaG_FD_184077 | JGI IMG/M metagenome (GOLD analysis project Ga0208157, IMG submission 184077) | Marine viral communities from the Subarctic Pacific Ocean - 5_ETSP_OMZ_AT15132 metaG (SPAdes) (version 2) | ecosystem: Environmental > Aquatic > Marine > Oceanic | place: Pacific Ocean | collected...
CTTCCTAACCCACCAGCATCAGTGACAGAGACAGCGCCTCGACCACGAGCATTGGTAAAATACAGGTTCGTATTTTCTGTTAAGTCTGCTGTTGTATTTCCTGCCAGATCTAATTTATCCGACGAGGTATTTATCTCACTAAAGAGACCATTAATAATAGTAAGCGATTTACGTGTTGCCATTTACTTAAGCAAGTTGAATAGGAGGTTCAGGTCTAATAATTAATTGGTTAGCAGCTGCTACTTCACCAACTCTTACAACAAATCGACCAGCTGTTGTAGGTGCTGTTGCTGTAATATTTCCAGTACCTGTATCAGATAAATACATTAATACTCCAGGACTTAAACCAGATACTCCTAATATTCCTGCTATCTGCACATCACATGGGTTATTTGCAAACTTAGTTTCTTTTGCAAAACCAACTACGGTTGCCTCATCTGCAGTGGCGTTTCCTATCGCTCTCATTACCTTTCCTGTTCCTGAATCAAGATAAAGAGCATCTCCTTGAGTAATGTTTTCGCCAGTTGTTAAAGAAACTTCTAGACGACCTGTTACCCTTGTCGGAAATCCTTCTTTTAAATCTATTAATGCGTCTACTAATCCTCTAAAATTAGGTGCATAAGGTTCTCGTGCCATCGTTACACTTTCTGCGAGCATGATGTCAACGAGAATTTCAATCGCACCTTCTAGATTGGGTTCATATGAAGATGGCATATATCTCTCATTGATTATCTTGTATTCTAAATTGTAAACTCCTTTAGAATAGAGAAAAAGGTAGGGAAAATGGAAGTAGAACTAATCGCTGCTATTATTTCTGGAAGTATTGGCGTTTTTGCTGGTCTAACACGAGCTTTAGGAAATTTTAATAAAAAATTAGACAGAAGATTTTATAACGTAGAAAGTAATCTTGATAAACTAAAGAATGAAGTATTGCATGATTACGTTTTGAAAGAAGATTTTTTACGAGAAATGCAAGCTGTCCATACAAAATTGGATAGAATACTTGATCACCTATTAGCTAAAAGTTAAGGTCCAATATTTACCCAAGCACTAGCAGTTAAATCGTAAATAACTAACTTACTAGTAGTTTTATTGTAATGAAGTTGTCCATCAACTGGATTTGCTGGTACACCTGCTGAAATCGAAGCTACTGCTTTTATCATTTGCCAATTAGCACCATCATAAACTTTTAAAATATGTGTACTATTGGTGTCTAACCAAGATTCACCTTTACTATTTCCAGTAAAACCTGCAGCCACGGCATTAGGCGTAGTGGTACCTACAGATATAGGCCCGACTTTTACTAAGCCTGTAGCAGGAGAACCTGTATTATCAGCGAAAAAGAGTCCGGGCTGACCTGCATTGTTATTAATAGCCAACTCAGCAGCGCCAAGACGGGTAGGAAAGGGACGGTCATGTAAGACACTGGAACGCCTAGATAAAATTTGTACAGCCATACTTAGATATTAATATAAAGATCAGCATCTACAACAGTATCTTGATCTGTTAAAGGTGAATATGTTGAAGAATCAATAATACTCACAGTAGCTGCGTCTTCAGTTATTTGTCCACTTACATATTCCCCTCCATCAATTAATCCTGATTCAAACTCAGTTATATATTCATCTAAAGGCTTGTTAATAATACCAAGTTTTATGTCTTGTAATAAATTAGGTACTTTATTAAATAGTTTATTAACCAAGGTAATCATTCTATTTGTTAAATTAGCTGCTTTACCTGATCTATTTAATCTGCCATCAGCATCTCTTTTAACACTATCGGTAAGTGTCATTCCAAGGAAAGATGGATCAAAATCTGCAATTGATTGAGGTAACCCACGATTACCGATAATTTCTTTTTGACCACTCCAACTTGTATTTTGTTTAACAAGTAATAAAGTTTCAACTGCAGCTTGTAATTTTTCTTTTTCTTTCTCAAATTTACGCTCAAAACGTTCTAAGCCTTCACCAATTGGTTTGTCATTCGGTTCATTTAACCAAGCACCTACATAGTCATGTTTTTTTAAGTTACTAATTGTGCAATAACCGCTTGTTAAATTACTAAAAGGATAAATAACAACAAAACTATCTGCAGTAGGTACAGACGTAATTGTATATTCACCAGATACAGCATTTCCACTAGTAAAAGTTATATCAATTTTAGTATTTACTTCTAAATTATGTCCAACAGCATCAATAGTAATATTTGGACCATTTTGAAGATAAGCTCCCGTTAAATTAATAGGATCATTCCCTTCATCATGTTTCAAAGCAAACATGGCGGCATAAATATGCTTGCACCACCGTAATTGGTAATACATTAAATTAGCTGTATCGTTACCACTCGTATCCTCATAATCAGGTAGTTGATAAAAATTATTAATAGTAACAAAACCTAAATCTCTAAATGTACCTGGAATATCTCTTTCATCACTGTAGGTACCATCTTTTTGTAAAACTTGTCCTGGTTTAGTTGAACGCACAGATGTAGTTGGAAAACGTTCTTTTGTTAATTCACTATATAAATCGTAACTATCCCGACGTGAGAAATCTTGACAAGAACATTGCCAACGTAATTCTGTTGTTAAATATCTACCAACATAAAAACCACGATGTGCAGGTACAACCGTTTTTGTAACAGTATCAACTGTGGTGGCACCATAACTATCTTTTCTTTGGAAAACTATTTCATTATTTGAAGCGTCAATAGCTGTTACGGTATATCCAACATAATCATCATAACGACGACCACGTAACAACCTACTTAAAGTTAAATTTCCATTAGTATTTCCACTGCCGATAGTAGTTACTGTGAATTTAGTTGTATTTATAACAGTAATTGTATATCTTCCAGATAGAGCAACACCAGTAGTTACGTCAAGGTATACTTTGTTTCCTGTAGATAAACCATGAGCAGAACTACATGTAACTGTAACAGTGGAACCAACTCTGGCATAGGTTGAACTAATACCAGGATCTTTTTCAACAATCCTATCTGCTAAACGTTCCCCTGAAAAGAGAGTAACGTCTGTAGGGATATAGCGAATGCGAACTCTAATAGCAGTCCAACGCGAATCCCCAAAAGTAGTCGATAAATAATAATTAAGATTCCCGCTGACATTTGCTGCTGCTGAAGCTGTGACTGTAAATGTATTTTGTGTTGTACTGACAATAGGTAAAGTTGCATCAATTCCTCCTCCAGATTGAATATCTAAATAGACATTTTCTCCTGGAAATAGACCATGATCTTGCTTTGAAATTACTAACGTAGTACCTGCTTGATTATAAGTTCCACTAACCACATTTCCTAAGTATCTAACGGCCAAGATCGGTAATCCGTGCTCATAAAAACTAAAAGCATCAGTATCTCTCATACCTACTATTTGTTCTCCTAATTCTTGATTAACAGAAGGAAAAGTATATATTCGAGCAGGAATAAACACACCTGGGTATTGTTGAAAAGTAAAATAAACTCGATAATCTCCTCTCTTACTTCTTTCAGAGGCAGTTGAACCTAAAAAACTTTGAGTTGCTGTATATAATTCATAACCTCTTCTCCAACGAGACCATAAAGAATCTGTATTATAAAAGTTAATTTCACTATTTTTATAATTTTTTGTCTTCCTACCTACACCAAAAGGTTGGCTATCTTTTTCCCACTTTGCAGGTTTATTAAACTGATCTGCATCTTCAAGCTGCCTTGAAAATTTAGTATTAAAACCTATTCTTGATGGATTACTAAAATCCTTTACGCCAAATGGCATTGTTCTTAATAGTAACCACCTTGGACATTACAATAGAAACCAGTCGTTAATGCAGTAGATCCAGTAGAAGCTACATATAAAGCTTGGCCTCTCTTCAACATAATTCCACGTTGTTTTGGAGCTACTTCATTATTTGCAGAAGTAAAGTTAGAACCAGCTTGAACAACAGGATGGTTAATTAAAGGTAAATCTTCATGTAAAGTTGTACTGTAATTCTGTTTACCAGCAACAGAATCAATACTTGAAGTAAATAAAGGGAAGAATTGGTTAGTGTTAGTTACAGTTCCAGTACTTACTAAATAAAAACAAAATAGAGTTGGTTGAAAAACAGTAACAGCACCTGTAATAGGACCACCTTGAGATGGTATTGTTACTTGGAAAGTATTAGCAACAGGTCCTACTTTCGTAACAGTAGCAACTAGATCAGCTGGTACTGTACCTGAACTCCAAGTTGTAAAATCTAATTTAACTTCTTGACCAACTTTTAGATGATGTCCTGTAAGAGTAACTGTACAAGTAGTGGAATTTGCAGAATAAGTTCCTACAGTACCTGCATTTGGTGCTAAAAATTCTGTTTCATGTTTCCCATACTGGAACCAAATTTCATCAATATATGCACCGCTAATAGACGTATCCGTTAAAGCAGAGTCTGCATCAAAAACTTTTGTTGCGTTACCTACCGCTGTTGGAATAAAACTTGTTCCAAAACTTTGACCAGCCGCAACGGTTACTAAAGTAGATGTTGTCGCTGGACGATCTACCATTAATGGCTGTTTATTTGAACTACTGCTTGACACGTTTATTTACTAGTAGATTTAAAACCTATTATAACGGAAGAGTTTTTTATATTCTAAGAATAGTTAGCTACATGGGGCCAATCATCAGGAAAAGTTTCCCAATTAGGCATTCCTTCAAATGTCTCCCAAACTTTTAAATCTTGAGGCTTTACAGCTTTATCTGAATAACCTACACCTTGAGGAGCAGCCATATAACCTTCAATAATTGCACCAACTGCTGGGCTTCCTGCCATTCTTTTAAGTGCCATCTTATGCTGTTAAATCTATACCTAATTTAGAACCAGCATATCTACGTGGTTCTCTAGAATAAGCAAATTTCTCAGCTGTTGAACCTGGCGTTGGATCTGGATCTCCACCTTCTGGTTCATAAGGTTCTCTTACTCTCCAACGATGAGGTCTAATTCCTTCTCTATAACCTAACCTAGTAGTAGGACGTATAGACATTTTAAGAAGCAGCTAAACTAAAGACTACAGTTGCAGCAGTGCCTCCAGCTTCTGAAATAAATCTTGGTCTTATCCACCTAACAGGAGTATTGGCAACGTTATAAACGTAAGTACCATTAGCAGTTAATGTTTTTTCAGTAATAATTTCTGCATAATTTGTCCCATCAATACTTCCCTCTAAACTAACTTTTACATTAGTGTTTATGGTGGCAACAGTAGTTATAAGAGTATAGTCTTTTGTGCTGAAAGTATTGTTTACAGCTACTTGTAAAGCGGTACCAACACCAATAGCTGATAAAGCACTATCAGTTTGAAAAATAGTATCTTGAAAATAATGTATAGCCATGAATTTTTAGTTGACCTATTACTAAGAATAACAGGGGGAAACGCTATCGATAGTTTGTTTCTAAGACAAGTCTGGTACCTACAGCTACGTCAGCTGGTCCAGGTAATGCCTGAATAAATTCTGCACCTTCTCTATTAAACCTGTATCTAGCTTGCTCTGGATTTCTATAGTTTGGAACATATAAGTGAAGAGCTAATCTATCTGTTTCATACAAATAAATTTGAGTCCAAGTTTTTAATGTCTCTTTAAAGTCAGATGTTGAAATTGTACGATCAACGTCTCCAGCAATACTTTCAATACGACTCTTAGGAGCTGAATCATTGTTCACACTTCCTGTCATATCAGTTCGTTTTTCAGCTTCGTCACAACGACTAATCTGTTCAACAATTTTGTCATACCAATAAGAATCTTGAATATTATCCAATGCTTCTTCAAGACGTCCTTGGTCACCAGCAGGTACCGAAGTTAAGTTATAGCCTAAGTGCCACCTAACCTTAGACTTTAAAAAAGTATCAAGCTTCATTAACTAATAACAAATAATCCTTTTCCTAGTTTACTTTATATAGGTTCTCCCCATCGTCCCCTCTCCAACTATTAGAACGAACGTTTTTAGTCCACACGCACGAGGTTTTCTGTGAAAATTGTATCCCAATCTACTCGTTTGATTGAACGTAGTTGCTCTAGCTTTTGAAAACGCTCTCCAGAACATGTCGTTTGTAAATCTTTTATATCTCTAGCTGTCTTTAAACCTACCCCAGGCAACGCATCTGCTATCTGGCGAGCACTAGCTGTATTGATATTTACACGAACATCTATTGGAAAACTTTCACGCGCTGTTGGCTTATCTGGACTTGCTCCTTCAGCTTTTAATTCTGCTGTAAGTCTCTCTTCTGTCCTAATCTTCTCGTTAGTAGCATCTAATTGGGGAAGTAAATCTGTTTCATCCGCATAGATGACTTCATCTTGTGCATCAACACACATCATAATTCCTTCGCCATGTTGGGAGATAACCTCAACTAATCCTCCCGTAGGCTTGTACTGATACAACATAACTTGATTGTTAACCTCTGATTAGCATACCAGTCTCCACCTTTGATTTCAACTGTAGGCATGGTTTAGTGCTTTTAAAATAGTTAAATATATTTTTGTTGTAAACGTGAATACTGACGAGTTTTTAGATAATTATCAACAAAGCCTTTCTTATAATGCTGCTATTCATGGTGGTAAAGAAGCTGAAAGACAATTTGTTAGGCATTTTAGTAACGATCAATTAGTAGAAAATTTAAAAGATGAAGAAGATGATTTAGGTGGGGCTCTTTCAGGCTTAACAAAGGAAGAATATATTCCTATAAGAAATAAAGTATTTGATACAGCTTTTGGTAAAGGTTTTGCTGAACAATATGATCGTCATCCTTATGTAGGTTCAGGTTCCTATGGGACAGTCTTTGAAAAACCTGGTGACCCCTCAAGAGTTTTAAAAGTACAAAGAATAGATAATGACGAAGAAAGAGCAAGAATTAGACAAGAAGTAGATACACAATTAGATGCTGCTGAATTAGGTATAGCTCCTCAAATTCATACTGAAGAAACGGCTCCAAGTTCTTATAGGCATAATAATTCAAATACAAATTCTGAATTACATATAACTGAAATGGATAAAGTAAAAATTTTAGATAATGAACCTCTTATGAATAGAGAGTCAAGACATGAAGCATTGGCATTTGCTAAAGCAAGATTACAGTTAGCTAGTAAAGGTATCCTCCATGATGATGTTATAGCCTTTGGACATAGAAGAGATGATCATTTATCTTATGATCCAATCACACAACAAATGAAAATAATTGATTATGGAAAAGTAGAAAGACATGATCATGCTCAAGATTTACATGACCATAGTAAGAATCCTACAGAAACTTCAAATGTTTATGGAAAACCAAGATATGAAAATAATCCTACTGATAGAGCAAAACACTTTTTAGATCATAAAGTTGATGCTATCTACGATGGTATGCAAGCAGTAGGTAATCAAGAAGAAGCAACTATTTTTTATGAGTCTTACAAAGGTTTAAAAGAAAAAAATAACTTAGAGGCAGCTAATGATTTAGTGAATCAAGGAGAACAACTTATACACCGACATGGTGTAGAACATATACCTTATGAAGGTAATAATCCTACTGCTGAAGAATATTATCGAGGACGTTATTTGTTTAACCCTCCTACATTTAATGAAGGTAAAACAAGAATTGCTGGAGGTTTAAGACCTAGTTAGGGTGATTAGGGTGAGAATTTCCCATAAATATTCCAATTAAAGCCAAAGTAACACCAACAATTAACATCACAGTAATAAATTGCATAACACTTTTTAAGTCCTGCTAAGTATAGACAAGAAAAAAGCGAGCCACAAGGACCCGCTCAATTCTCTTAAGAGTAAGAAATATTACTCGTCGTTACCACCTACTTGTGATGCAAAGTCAATGAAGCCTTGAACATCATTCCAAGATACAGCAGCAGCAGGACGTAGATAGTTCACACGACATACGATGTATGCAGCGCGACCAGCGTCAGAATCGTCTTGGCTGATATAAACACCATCACCAGTCACAGTTGTGTTGGCAGTAGCGTTCAAGTTGTAAACCTTGAAAGTAGTGTCAGAAGTTGCCTGATACATCATTGCATCCGCAAAGTTAGCTTGCGTATATGAAGTACCGATCACTCTGAGGAAAGGTAGGTTTCCATCTGTTGTGTCAGATGTACCTTGAGCAATTCCAGCTGCGCCAATAGAAAGACTTGCAGAAGCTGCTTTCAATCCATTAACAGGAGCTGTAGGAATACCCAAAGGAGCACCACCATTGTCAGGTCCTAGTAAAAGAGCCTCAGTGTTGGTACCTAGTAGATCAGCAGTTACAGGAGCTGCAGGAAAACCTGCTCTGTCCTGTGCAGCAGATGGGACATCTTGTGCAACAGCAATAGAAGCACCATAGATATAAGCAGGACGAGAAGCGTCAGCTTGTACTACGAGGCTTGTACGATCATTACGTACACGATCACCTACACGGCGATCAGGAGAAGGAACTGTTAAGTCGAAGCTCTTGTATGAAGCTTTAGCAGCAGAAAGGTTAGATACCTTTGCGTAGCCGATAAGTTCAAATGCCTCAACCCCAGGCCATCCAAATACACCTTCATCGTTGTATGAGGATAGACGATTAATCTGGTTACCTGGCTGAAGAATAGCTCCAGCAGAAGATTTGTAAGTTGCCATTAGTTATACCTCCTTACTCCGCTACTGTGAAGGCTGTTGTGATGAAGTCCTTGTTCAAGTTTGCGAAACCAGCATAGAGTTGCCATATGAGAATGATAAATCTACTGAAATCGTCGTTGTTGTTAATCAACACTTGAGCATTAGGTCCACCAATACCTACACCTATAGCCTGTGGTCCAAAGAATAGACCTGCAGGAGTTGTTTTGGAACCTGCGCCATTACCATCACCGATATCAGCGGTAATAGATTTAGCAGGGAAATTGGTTGATTCAAAGAATCTTACTCCCTCGAAGACAAACCCGGATGGCATCGTTGGCTCTCCAGCTACGAACTGTGCTTGGCCGAATTGACCACCACCGTAGATAGCTTGGTTAGGTTGTCCAGCACCCATAAGAGGAGAACCTTGTCCAGGCATTCCAGGGTAACGAGCAACTTCACGGAAGCCTTGATCTGCACGTAGATCCTTCATGAATGAAGGGTCAGCGATACATCTGTAGTAACCGTCTTCAAAGACAGGTACGTGACGCTTACGTAAACTCTTTACAACTTCTAAAAGGTCAGTTTTTACGTTGAACTTAAAGCGCTCAGAAGCATATTCTGTAGCTGTGTAAGCAGTAAGAGTAGTTGAGTTTGTTTTTGCTTTTCCGTTTGGATAGTAATATCCACCTTGTGAATCTGAAGATTGACCACGAGACTCACTCTTGAATAGTTCGTCAATGAAGACTCTATCTCTCCATCTTCTGTAGTCATCTAAAAGCGTAAGACTACCGATTGACTGATGGAACATATTAAGGTTCCCAGTATCGAGCAGAAGTCGCTGTGCTGTCATCAACGTCTCACGAGCAATTTTGAAAGTGCTAGGGAGGTTTGTGTTGTTTGGATCAGCTGGTCCTGTGTACTCACGAAGAGATACAAGAACCTTGTCCTTGACAATAGATCTGCTGTTTGCTGTACCTATGGTTTGATCCTGAGTACGCTCACGGCTAGTCTTAGTGCCAGGATTGCCAAAAAATCTGTAGCGGTCAAGTTGTACAGTCTGACCAGGCTGCTTAGTAAAGTCATGAACAACTACTGGTTCAGCAGCCATTTCAACTATATAAGCTGGATGGGGACGATACAATTCCGCTCCAAGAAGTTTGGGGAAATCGTTATCTATAAACATTAGACGTTTTGGTTGTTACAGCACAGGGCTGTTGATACCTGAGGAATGAATCCTCTAGAACTGGAAAATAAATTCCATTATAAGAATTATAACAAGACTTAATAAACTAGATTATATAAGTTTGACATATATTTAAACTTGGTTAGTTGAAGAATACATAGTAGGAGGCATATAACCATCAGGTTTTCCTAATGCTCCCATCTGTAGTCCAGTTGGTTGTAAAGCAGGACCTTTCTCTTGTCCCTTTTTACTTTTATGTCCTTCAGCTGCGTCTACGGCTTGTTGTGCTTTAGCTACGTTCATTGTTTTTAAAGAAAAAAAAGGGGGCAGGATTACCTACCCCTTATTTAATAAATTGGAATTATTCCATTACAAGGAGCTTCTGACGGAACACCTCAGGATTTTGCTGGGCAGCATTTAAATACCTCCATGCATTTTGAGGATCTCTATCAGCAGCATTACCGAAGTTATTCCAGAAATCACCTGGAGTAGCTGCAGCTTGAGGCTGTGGAGGAACAGGCATCTCAGGACGTTGTGGAGCAGCAGCAGGAGCTTGTGCTTGTGTCTGAGGAGCTTGTGCTTGTGTTTGAGGAGCTTGTGTCTGGAACTGTTGTCCTACTGTTTGACCAGCTGTTGCAGGAGCTGCAGCTTGTTGCTGGTTAACAGGATATGGACCTTCAGGACCAAAGAACTTAGTTGTGTAGTCAGCTAATACATCAGGATCTGTAAGGATCTTTGTATAAGCCTTATGCTCTGCATTTAGCTCTTTTAAAAGACTAACGCCTTGCTTTAACTGTGCGTCAGTTTGTACTAATGAATCTTCTATCTTGCATGCGTAGTCGTTAAGGATTTCTGGAGCGTTAGCACCGAAATGATCAATTACCTGAAGACTTGCTTCGCTTACTCCGCTTGCCGCTAGTTGCTCCTGCGTTATCCCCGTAGATGTTTGGGAAGAGTCGTTGGAGTAAACCTGGTTGTTGTTGATCCCAGGCATAGAGGTCGGCTGAACCGGGTTGCTGTATTGGGTTGTTTGTTGGGAAGCGTAGTTGGCCTGGCCTGCTGCTGGATTCTGAGTCGATTGTTGACCCTGGAACGGGAACTGGACTGGTGAACTCAGGAGCCCGACCACCTTGTTGAATGCCTCCTTGTATGGACTCTCCTGTTGTTGGGGAGCCTGATATTCCTGGTAACTTGACGGAGTAGGGCTGTATTGGGGAGTCGTTACGCCCATCTGCGCTTGCACTGCTGGTGCTGGTGCCGCCATCGGCTGGGAGCCTGCCACCCATTGGGGAGACGTTGCCACTGCTGGTGCCTGCGCTGCTGACTGAGCCGCTGGAGCCACGTAGCTGGTCGGCTGGGTCTGGGATACTTGGGGTGCCGATTGGGTCGGCGCTACGGTAGCGTCCTGCATAAGTTAATTCCTTCTGAAGTTGCTCTAGTGTTTTATATAAAAAGGGAGTGAGATCTAATCTCGGATCTGCAGCCATCGGTAAATTCGGTTGCTGCGGATGTGGCGTTCTCATTTCTTGATTAGCTAAATCAATGAAAGCGGAGAAAGCTCTTTGTACCTCTCCTACCATTCTAAACGGATAACCAGATAACATAGTTGCTATCTCGTCGTCAGTTTTGGAAGGAAATAGGTACTTCAGTGCTTCTATGCTATCAACGCCTAATTCTTGTAGGTTTCTTGTGAAGATAGATTGGTTTAATTTATCTTGAGGAGTATCTTCATAAACAGGACCCATCCACCGCCATAAAACGGTTCTATCTCCGTCAGGTGCAAGTCCTACAACACCATCGGGTATCTCTCCTGTTTCTAATGCTGAATCGACTGCTTGTTGTAATTTAACCTCATATTTCATCTTCCCTTTTTCATACTTTTCAACTGCTTTTTCGTCATTTAAATCAGCAGGAATAATTGGATATTTAATTCCAGAAACAAAAGCTAGTGACTTCCTAAATATCTGCTCTTCTTGGAAAAGTATTAATTCAAAAACCTTACAAATACCATAGGTATATAACTGTAAGCATTTCTTCTTAGCAGTAGCACTGACACGTCCATAAGCCGATTTAATCTCTGTTGCTGTGACATTTGTAATACTTAGGTCATCTATGCCTCCTAAGGCCAGTCTTAGCTCACTACGTAGCTGTTCTGCATATCTAGCTTGGTCTGTACTAACTGCATTAGGTGTAATGAAACCAACACGGTCAGCTGGCTCCAAGTTTGCAATGACTCTTGGTACACGTAGACCTGAACCTGGCTTGCCTATATATCCTGGCTGCGTTCTACTTACTGGATCTTGTTTAAATGTGGAACTAGAAAGAGAAAACTCTGATTGGAATCCTGATTGACTTGAAATACTTGGTCTTTGTGCAGAACCATCTTCAGCAGCTTCGACAATATCTTGCTTAGGACGAGAAGAAAGTAATGTTGGATTACCAAAGAACGATAAGTTTGCTCTTATGTTCTTAACCATCTCATCATGAGCGATGATTTGATTAGCTAACCACTCAAATTCACCAGCACCATCAGTACCAAAAGCATCAGGATTGTTAAATACTTCTACACATGGAATAAACTCCATTGTGTTTTCTAATACTTTCTTATTCTGAGAAGCAAAACTAACGTTTTCTTGATCAAAAGTTATTTCCTGTTCACTATGAAACTCTTCAATTTCAGTCGCAGTAATACGTAAACGCATATAACGCTTATCTGTATTTAAACCAGCTCCTTTAAACCCTTTTTTAGAACGGACTTTATAAGGATAGATGATGATTACTTCTTCTAAATCACCTTCTGGTGTGTAATAGGTGCGATATGAATTCTTATCAAACCAGTAAATACGATAAGTTTTTCTTGTAGGTCTTATATAAAATAAACCTTTTCCATAAGCTAAAAATCTATCCCAAATTGAATCAAGTCTTGCATCTAATGTATTGAACTTTATTACTTGTTGAATAAAATCAAATCTTTGAGTACCTAAATTATCTTGTTGGGGAAAGAACTCAACTCCTTGCCTTATCCCAAACATCTTCATCTGAGATAGATGGGCATTAACCAGCATGGTGTCGGCAGTGCTACTACCATCTCGATCTATTACCGCTTTTACAATAGAATCGAGTGCGGATTTACTATTACTATCGCTCATGAGTGTTTAGAAATTTAGTCTATTCTTCAATGTTGTAACCAGCATGAAGACGTCTCAAAGTGATAACGTCATCCTCTACTTCAACTTCAAATCGTTCATTAGGCTGTATAGCCATGTCATGGCAGATTTCATCGTTAAGAGGAATTACTGCAGAACCGTAAGCATCTTGCTCCAGTTCAATCTTGTAATAACTAGGTGACATTGGAAAGTGGTATAACTAGTTTAAATCGTCAATACTCTAACTCTAGTTTTCCTCTGGTCATCAATCCATTACAAAGCCAAACTAAAGCATCGACACAATCATCATGAGAGCTAACACCAAAATTGACAATCTCATCTGTTAACGCAGTGAACTTTCGATACTTATTAAAAATAATCTTTCTCTGTTCAAATAAACCCATAATTCCCCTAAAACGTGCAACTTTGTCTCCTCGAAATCCTTTAACAGGATGCCAAAGAACGTTATACAATCCTTGATCTCCTAAACAGATTCGTTTGAAGTCAGCTTCTAGAGATGCCTGATATGCAACAGCTTCAGACCAGACGTGGATAGAACTACCTGTAGGAAAGTAATTATCTCCATCTTTATGAATAACTCCCCACTCATCTAGCATTTCCATTAATGCTTCTAATTTTTCTAAATTACCCATTATTCTCAATCTTTTACAATCAATCACATGAATCTTATTTCCTATCCTTCCACCCATTACAAAAGCAGTGAAGTCATTCTGCTCTCTTATACCAGCTGAAAGATCAACTCCAATACCCATAGCATCAAACTGAGTTGCGATACCTCCTTTAACAACCAAATCTGGAGAAAGAGATAACTCACTTGTCTGTATTATTTGATTCTGATACTGGAAACTAAAAGCAACAGGAGCTTGGCGTCTCCTATCTCGTAAATAATCTAAAGACCACATATCTGGCCAATACGAAATCTCTTCACCATCCTTATCAACAGTGATTGCAGACTGTACTATCTGAACCCAATCATTTGCTGGAGTGAAAGTACTGTTGTGAATATCATCATGACGGAAACGTGTACCTAGACAAATAGCTCTTCCACCTTCAAACATAGTAGGAACTATGACAGAGTTCCAGTTATCTTGCATAGCTTGGCGAATATCTCTGTTCTTTATGTCATCAGCACTTTTGATAGCGTCATCAATAATACAAAGATGAGAACGTTTAGATGTCACAGCACCTTTTAGTCCTGCACAACAAACAGTAAACTCTTCTTCACCAGTAGATTTAATTCCTGCAAATTTCCAATCAATACTCCAATACTCATTAGAGTTAATACCTTTGGCTATTTTTACTTTTGGAAAAATTTCACGATATGTTTTACTTTCTTCAATAATTCTTTTTATAGCTGCACTCTTAGGTCTAGCAACATCAACTGTGTAAGAAATATATAAAACCTTTAAAGGCATTTTCTTAAGAGCATGTATACCAACAGTCCAAGCTGTATATAAACCAAGGATTGTTGATTTAGCACTTCCTCTAGGTGCCAAGATATCAATATTGGGTCCACCAATACCAACTAAACATTCACTGTCTTTTCCAGTACAAAGATAACGATGCCATTCTTTATGGTGCGTGGCTGGTGGTTTATCTCCTACAACATCACAAAAGTATGCAAAATCTTCTCGTGCTCTTTCTACATCAATATTAGAAGTTTTTTTAACAACTTGTTGTTTAGCGGCTGCTCTCGCAGTTCTTCGATAAACACTGTAGATACTTGTTCCTGCCATGCACGTAGCATAGCTTAAGAATCTTTAACTTTCTTCCTGTAATATTTTTGTCCAGACTCCCATTGATGCTTCTTGTAATGGACCTTCAATTGGATCATCACGGAAAATAGTTAACATCTCACGCAAAGCTCTGTCTGCACCAGCAAGAATTAAACCTTGTTTATCCATCAATATCTTTTCATCGCCTATTTGTTTTATAGAACCACGTAGTTCTTTCTGCAACATTGCAATACGTGCTGTACCCATATCTTGTTTAACCATACCCATGTCAATTGCTTGGCGTAACTTCGCAATATCTTCTTGCATATTATCTATTTCTTGTTCTAATAAAATATTAAAATTACGCTTTTTAAATTTCTTCTTCGACCATTCATCACACTCAACTATTGTTCCCTTAAAACCAAGGAAACGTGAGTATAAATAAATTTGAATTGGGGAAGCTGTTTGTTTGCAAAAAGCTAAGAATGATTCGCGGTCTTTGTCTGTTAAAGAGCTAACCCATTTGTTCATGCTTTGTAAGCCGTTTGTGCTTGGCCGTAATCTCTTGCTTCTTTATAGCGACGGAACATCTCTCTTTGCAAGTCTGTTTCTCTGACTTCCTGACCTTCTACACGTTTTGTTGCACGAGTTTGTGCTCCACCTTCAGCTAATCCTGCTCTTTGTTCCTGTCCAGCAACTCTTGCAGAAGCTCTTTGTTGAGTACCTGTTTCAGCCATCCCAGCACGTTGCTCTTGTCCTGCCACTCTTGCACTTGCTCTTTGTTGTGTTCCTGTTTCAGCCATACCAGCTCTCTGTTCTTGACCAGCAACTCTAGCTGACGCTCTCTGCTGAGCACCTTGTTCTGCCATTCCAGCACGAGATTCCTGACCCCCGACTCTTTGTCCTAGACGTTGCTGATAACCAGATTCAGCAAATCCTCTTCTTTGTTCTTCACCTGCAACTCTGGCACTTAAACGTTGTTGTTCTCCACCAACCATTTGCCCCAGTCTGCTTTGCGTTCCTGTAGATTGATCTTTTCTTATATCTTGATCAGTATAGAACTCTCGTTGAAGACGATCTAATTCAGCAGCAGTTTCTAAATTTAATTGAGTCTGAGTATTCTGTATATCCATTAATGCAATCTGAGTTTGCAGAGAAGGATCATTTATTTTAGTAACTTCTTGTGACGTATCTCCACCTCCTGCATCATCATCGCCTGTTAAATTATTTACAGCATTATTCTGAACACTAGTTAAATAATCACTAGCAAATTTCGTACCTACCTGTTTTACGTCTTCAGACATAACTACTATCTATTTTGTATCTATTCTACTGAACGTGAATGGTTAAGTTACACGGATACCAGAATAGCGGTCATATCCAGCCTTAGCAGCATCTCTTGCTGAATTTACCATGTTTGATATCCTATCTCCACCTGCTTTGTTAGCTAAAGCAGAAAGATACATACGAGCTTGTATAGAACTAGGCATTCCTTCAGAAGTTCTTCTAGCTTCTGTTAAAACTGGAAGCATTGCTCTAGCTAATTTTGGATTATTTTCTATTGCGTAGGCAAGTTGGTCATTAAGAACTTGATTGTATCTGTCTCTTTCTCTATTAAAAACAAAATCTTTATACTGTTCTGATTCTGCAGCCTCTTCAAGACTAGGTAAAGATCTACCTGAAGCAATATCTGCTTTTCTTTTTTCTTCTACTAATTTACTTTCCTTCTCTTGATCCCACTCCTTACCATAACCAGAACCTGGACGTAATCCCTTTGTATGTTCTTCTCCACGAATATTACCTCTTTTATCAAAGTCTGTTATGTCTTGAAGGATAAGATCAGCAAAACCACCTAAAAATCTTCTAAAAGGGTCATTATCTTTAACATCTGCACCTACAAGAACTTGTCTTTTATTTATACCACTTCCACGTTCCTCTAATTTAGCTCCTTCAGGAATGTCAGCTGGCTCCACTTTTATTGTGGTGTACATATTTGGATCAGTTAATTCGACTTCTTCGCCAGTAGTAAAGTCAATGCCTTTTGTTTTTGGGACTTTTGCAATTAAATCCCCTAAAGCATATTTTGCAAGTAATCCTTCTATTGATTCTTCCATGTTTTAGTAGTTGTACTGTTGAGTTAAAGCTTGACCAGCTTGAGTAGCTCCTTGTAATCCCATACCTAAACCTGCAGCTTGTGCAGCTTGTAGCATGGCAGCATTCGTAAGGATATTTTGTTTAATACCCGCAGAAGCCATATTTCTTTCAAAGTCATCCTTCTTAGCTTGCTCACTAAACTTACGAACTGTAGGTAAGTAAGCATTTAAGGCATCAGCCATTGTTTGTGCATTCTTAAGTGTTGTAAGTCTTTGAGCACCTGCAGGACCACCTGGAGTAAGAACATCAAGAGCTGATCCACCATAAGGAGGAATACCTCCGAATTGACCCATCCCTCCAGGAACAGCAGCACCTACAATAGGCTCACCTGATACAGCGTTATATCCAATTATTCCTGCAGCATTATTAAGACCTCCTCCACCTAATCCAGTAACTTGTCCTGCAAGATTTCTTTCTCCTCTTCCCAATATTGCATTTGCACCTAAACCAATTCCAACTGGTAAAGCTGCCCTTGCAGCATTAGCAGCTAAAACTGATTTCATTCCTTGATTACCAAGAAGCCCTGCTGCACCTGTAGCTAAAGGATTAGCAAAACGTTGACCTAAACCACCTAACCCTAAAGTACTTAACGCTCCAAAACCTCCTCCAAGTACTGCACCAGGTATATCTCCTGATAATAAAGAAGGTAATCCACCAGCAGCAGCGCCTGTTAATCTTGCCGCCATTGCAGGGTTAGATGTTATTCCTTGTAGTAATGGTAATAACTTCCCTGCTAAAGGTATTGCTGCTTGAACGGCCATAATTTTCTACACTAAATTCTTATATATTGCTTATTTTAAATCGACTACTACTTAGAAGATTCAGCCAATAACTCTTCTCTCGCCATGCGGATATAATTCATTAAAACATTTCCATCCAACATCAATACTCCATCAACTTCTTTTACTGCTTCAGGTATTACTTTTTGTACTTGTTGAGCAGAGAAACCAGCACGTAACGGTTGAGTCGGATCTAACTCCTCTGTATATCTAAACTGAATTGGTTCCAGTTGTTTTAACTTCTCAAGAGCGCTCACGGAGACCCTTCACAAAGAACGCCATTTGTGCTAACTCGTCGTTAACTTCTGTGCTTTCTAATGGTGCAATGTCTACTTTTAATCGCTCATCACAGAAAAAATCACCAATGCCTTTAACAATTCCACCGACACCTTTAGATATTGTGTTACCTATTCCACCAGCAAATCTAGTAACATCTTTAAAGCCCTGTTGTATACCTCCAGGGTAAAACTGATTAACAGCTCCGAGTACTGGATTGATTGCATACAAAGCCTTATTTGCAAGCTGTTGTCCTGCCATTCTCATACCAGCTCCAACAACATCTTTAACACCCATACTCGGCATTCCTTGCATACCATAGAAACTCTGCGCTGCCTGTGCTGCAGGTAATACCATTGATCCAGGTCCGCCTCCTCCGTATATTCCTACTGACGGAGAAACTTGTTGGTACCAACTACCAGATTTATCTGTAGGTAAACCAGAGCCCTCCTTCATCGTATTTAAAAACTGACTTTTTTCATCGTCACTAGTAAAGTTCTTTAAAAAGTCTATTCCTTTACTAAAAGGATCTTCATAACTATCCCCTAACCCTTTTAAGACATCTGGATTAGCGTAAATATCTGACCAATTAATACTTGATGTTTGATCTGGACTAAAAAAATCAACATCAAACCCTGCAGGTTGCTTATAACTACTCCCAAGATCGCCAATTGCGCTGTTGCCTCCAAATGTATCTGCCCAGTTCATATTAAATACTCTTTTTATTAATTATAAATTCTATGCACGTAGACCAGTTCCAAAGATAGAACGACCAACTTGTGCTAAGTCTGCATCAATTCCTGGGATACTTCCAGAAACTCCTCCTCCATAGTTTTGAATACCTGGGGTTTGTGCTTGTTGACGTGCTTGTTGTAATGCCATCTGATGTTCAAACTTCATCTGAGCAGTTTGTTGCTGATAGTAAGCAGATGCTTGTGCAGCATCAACATTTGCATTACCAGTACCACCTAAATAAGGATTCCCTTGAATGGCTAACGCATAGTCAGAACGTGGCTTTGAACCACCAAATAATCCACCAGCCAAATAACCAGTACCTACCGCAGCTGCAGCTGGAGCAGCTAAACCAACAATATTAGCAACTGTTTCTGGATTACTATAAAGAAAATTAGCAGCTGGATTATCTGAACTTTTAGTTATAGCAGTTAGATAATCTGTAGTTGAGTCACCTTTAGTCGGATTTGGGTTTTGATATACTTTTCTTACACCTTGTTCGTCAGCCACTCTTCTCTCTTTACCCATTGATGTCAATACATCTCCATATGCAGTTTGACCTTGATCAGTAAGTTGATTATATACAGCATCCCTAACAGCTCCACCTAAACCCGCAGACTGTCCTTCTCCTACATTTGGACCTGTAGGGCCAGGTGATCTTTGTCCAAAAAAAGCTGATGCTGTATCACCAGCAAATTGCATCATCGGCTTAGCTACTGTTTCAGCAGCCAACAATGTAACCAAGTCTTTTACAAAAGTATTTGACATTAAATTGCGATTCCTTTACTAGGGAATTTATTAGCTTCGTTAGGATTTATTGTACTCGCACCAGAGTTTGCAGGTTGCGATGCTAAGTGTGAAACACTCCATGTACCTACTTCATCTTCAACAGATATCAATCCTTTTCTTGCACCATCGTGATACATCGCTGCCCAATAATCAACAGCTTGATTATTAACAGGAAACTCAAAGTTAGCAAAGGGATTAGAAGCAAAATTATCTAACTTTTGTTGTGATAAAGATGCCATAGATCCAAATGTAGTGCTATCTCTATAAAAGTCATAGAAATCAGGACTATCCTTTTGTTTTGCTAATAAAGGGTTTGGTTTTGTTATCTCTCCTTTAAAGGCATGTTCTTTATTAAAACCAGTAGTACCTTCATAAACGTCTTTACCTGCGGTTTTATCCTTAGGTCCTTTCTTTACTTTCTTTAAATCGGTAACAACAACCATGCTTAAACCTCCCACCACAACGGTGTTTCTTCGTGTTCTCTAGGAACTAATCTATCATAGGCAGAGGTAGGAAGTGATTCATCACGTAAACCGTCAATTCCACCTACAGGAATTATTCCAATGCCTTCAATAATGTCTCCTGGTAATTTAGGAGTTGTTGGGTTGTAATTCATTAATTAACCAAAATTGATAGGTCCTTGATAACCATCTTTACGAAGGTCCTTTTCAATCATTTTACGAGCAATGTCAACTCTTTCATCAGGAGAAAGATGTGCTAAACCTTGTCCAAAACTTGCAGCTAGATCATTAACTGCTTGAGAGATAGTTTGCATCTCACCCTCAACAGGATCAGGTGCTAATCCAGAAGTTTGTCTATTAATTCCAGCAGGAGAAATTTGTTCATTTTGTTGTTGAGGATCATCAAATTGTGCGTTATCACTTAAATCACTTTCATTACCTATTTCAACACCACCAGATCCCCCTAATGGGGCAAAACCAGCAGCTAATCTAGCGGCTTCGGCCCACTTAGATGGTTGCATCTGGTTATCAGGAATAATAGATGAATTGATTATTTCTCTCGTTACAGTTTCACCTATATCGGAAGCTATATTTTTTACTGTATTAATACTTTGTGGCACACCCGTAACAATCTTTTTAACTCTGGTTCCTACATCTTTAATTCCCTTCTCGGCTACAGTGCTTGCCATTATCCCTGCAGTTCCTAAAGCAGAGTCCGATTCAAGAGCTTGTTCAGTCCTTTCTCCCCAAGGGATGTTGTGGTCAAAATCTTTAACCTCTTGTGAAAAAGCATCTAAAAACCCTTTTGATTCATTAGTTGATTGAATTACAGTTTCTGGTCCTTCAACTATTGCTGCAGCAACACGTTCATCACGCATATCATCTCTTGCAACTGCATCTTCAAAAGCTTGATCTAGTGCAGCACCGCCTGACATGATGTAGTCCAACTCGGCACGATCTTCTTCTTGCTGTCTAATACTTTCAAACCTATTAGAACGAGGATCTTTTACAGGTATTTCTTGATTACCATAATTTCCTTCAGGTAATACCGTTGTACGTTGATATCTTTCAGTTGTAGGTGCAGACTCTTCTCTTCTAACAGGAATACGCTGATAGTTTTCATTTGTATCTGGTTTTTGCTCTCTTCTAACAGGAATACGTTGATATTTTTCCCCCACATCGCTCGTTACACCTTCAGAAACGGGAGAAATATTATTTTCATCATTTAAAACTTGCCCAAGACCGTATGCTGTTCCCCCTACAGCCCCTAAAAGAGCTAATTTGCCTAAATCTCCTGCTACTTGTTGAATAACACTAGGTTCTTGTCGTGTTGGAGCCCCACGTCCGAAGTCACGGGTAAATTTAAACACTTCTGGGGTCATCACCATCTGTTCTTGAGGCGATCTGGGCATCGGACGACCAGTTACACGGGAATATAACTCAAAATCGGCTGGAGAGACGGACACTGTATGAAAATCTATCTATATAGACCTAATTTTAAGTTGACTACTCCTATTTAGACGTTTCCCCTAAAAAAACCATTAAAAAGACCAATTTGGGGTAAAAAAAATGGTACCTATCTGGCGCCACCCCCTACCAATACTACGCAAATACAAAAAAAAGAAACATATAGTGACAATCTAGTGACAAATGATACATATGACGCTAGTTTTACAACTGAATGTAACGATTTCCCGGAAAACTTGACAGAATATGGAGCAGATCGAGCGATAAATGTCAAATTGTAACGTAATAAATTGAAACAACTTGTCCAGTTTTGTGTCCAAAAATATTTTGACCCTAAGATCCCTTGCTATCACTAGGTTTATAGCCTTGCGTAACTGTGTGTAAAGCAGTTATGCCGATTGTTACAACTGTATTAAGCTGCTTTTTCGCCACATTTGTTAAGATTTGCCGCAAATTGTTACATTTTCCCGGTTTTGCCCTGTTTTTGCCTCGTTATATGGTATTAATTCCGAGAAAAATCCGCCTAGATCGCCAGAATACTAGTTGTATCAAGCGATTAAGAGGAAAGCGGCAGAGACTGTGGAAAATGATACAGATGTTTGTATCTTTTGTACTGTTTATTATTATGTACTTGCTTGATGTAGTTAATAAGATCATCTATATTAAATAGGTATTCACTCAGCCTTCTAATAAAGGCACTTACAAATGCAACTATCAAACGACCTAAGACAATTTAAGCAAGCTTACAAGCTTAATCCTTCTAACGTCCTAACTCTCACTAATCCTAAAGTTCTAAAGTCTGACAGTATCGCACCAACTGCTGTATTGCATCTACTACCAACTAAAGCGGCTTGCCCTGCTGCTGGCTCATGCGCTCTAGTCTGTCTTAATACTGCTGGTAATCCAGCATACTTAAAAGGGAAACTAGCATGTAGAGCGAGAAGGGATAAAGCGTTCAGAGAGTCTCCTAATCTATTCTTAAGACTGTTAACTATTGAAGTTCTAAGATTCTATTCTAAAAATAGTACAAATGACCTACTCGGCCTACGTTTGAACGGTACTAGCGACTATCACTGGGAAAATATCGCTGTAAACATTACAGAGAGTGATAGTAAATATGTACTAAAGCACTTCAACATTAACTTAAATAGTGGACGTTATGACTCTATTTTATTAGCTATATTGAACGCATACGACTACAACAAAGAGTCAAGAGTAGGAGATACTCTACACGCATACGACTACTCAAAGAGAACAGATAGAGACTTTCTAAAGTGCCATAATATGGGCTATCATTTAACACTTAGTCACGGCTCTAAGTTCAACACGTTACAGGCAGCATTAGAGAATAAGTTAAATTACGCGGCAGCATTTGATATTGGCAGAAACAAGCCATTACCTGAAACTATCACTATTAATGGAGTTACCTTTAAAATTTTAGACGGAGATAAAACAGATTGGAGGGTAGGAGACAAGGACGGCGAAACCTTCATTATTGGTCTACGTTTCAAGCGTGTTCCAAACATGACAGAAGAGCTCAAAAAATCATTCTGTATAGCTTAAATCTATTTTTTAACCTTTATTCTTTACCCTTTTAAAATCATGTTTTTTAAAGTTCCACTTTGTGAAAATAGAGCAACTGTTTATAAGAGTCTAATGATTGAACAAATAGACCTATTAAGAGACAATGCTTTTGTTGAATTCGATGAAATCTATATAGGAGCTCATCACAATATAGAGGATGAAATAGAGGCTATCGGAGACAACAAAGAGCAATTATATAAACTATTTTTTGAAATAATGGATGATTTAAGCGGCCTTACTGATGACGAAATTAAGCAAGATTATCCACCCTTAGAGGCTTAGACCTTAGTAACTACCTTTAAGCCTATTTAGTACCTCACTAAGTAGGTTTAAAAGTGGTCTCTCATAGGTCACTTAATCCACTTGTACTTTTTACCATGCCTAGTCAAAAACTATCTTTTGAAGAGTCCCTAGAACTGCCAGAACTGACAGACTCAGAACGCCAAGAACTGGACGAGCTGAGAGAGTCTGAGGACTATTACAACGGTGCTCTAACT
>Ga0208157_1000429_pt1 | contig 23353 bp, 31 predicted proteins | sample 5_EtaG_FD_184077 | JGI IMG/M metagenome (GOLD analysis project Ga0208157, IMG submission 184077) | Marine viral communities from the Subarctic Pacific Ocean - 5_ETSP_OMZ_AT15132 metaG (SPAdes) (version 2) | ecosystem: Environmental > Aquatic > Marine > Oceanic | place: Pacific Ocean | collected...
CCTGTTTCGGTTGCCACGCGAGCTAATAGCCCTGTTAAAGCCGCACCCGCCGCAGGGTCAGCATTTACATCCGCATGTACGAATGATGCCAATGGGTCAAACACAATGAGCTTTATATTTCCGAGCTGGATAATTTGTTCGTATATCTTCTTGAACTCATCCGTCTCGCTGTAGTCGCCCATATTCTCTCGTAGTATAGGAAACACACCGCCTACGTTTGGCAGGGGTACAACATGCAACTTGTTCGGGTAATCGAATCTGTGACCCGCCTCATCAAGACGCTCAATACGCCTGTGCATTTCCGATTCATCATCTTCTGCTGTAAAGATAACAACATCCCCGAACTCTTTTACTACACCACCAAAGGCGTTAGACATTGGTTTGCCTGCGGCTACTTTCATCGCTAAATCTAGGGTCATCATGCCTTTACCAGCATCTCCTGCAGCGGCAAAGATGATAGGAACACCTAACGGAAATGTACCGTCAACCAAGAAATGTTGAATTGGCGCAGAACCAGTAAATCGTGACACAAGCAAGCTATCATCTAATAAATTTATGCTTCTTCTTGTCGTGCCCACCGCGCTTTTAAGAAAATCTTTTACATCAAAACCTTCATTAATTGCGTCAGCCGCGTCCCATTTGGGTGGCTTGCCTTGAGGGTTTTGCAGTATTGTTACTGAGTTAGCGTCAGAGTCCAGCGCTACTTCCCGAACAATTTCAGCGAGCCTCCTGCCAGCATCATCATTGTCAGGCCAAATAACAAGGTCTTTACCCCTAAGTGGCGTAAAGTCGAACTTATCTGCGTTCTTTCTTGTTAGCGCACCTGCCCCGCCTAAAGTACATGTAGCCGTGATACCCGAATCAATTAAGGCTTGAGCGCACTTCTCACCTTCTACCCATACGATCTGCTGTTCGTTTAATATGTTCGGTATATTGTACAAGGGGCGTACATCAGGCGCTTTTGGATAAGGCGAGCCAGGAATCCACGGGCGAAATTCTTTCTTGCCGTCAATGTCGTAGCGGCGCACTGTAACCAGCACCTCCCCATCCCGACTGATATAATCCCACTGCCCGTTATGCTCAGTATTCACATCAATGCGAACCTTTTCTGGCGCCGTCCCAGGAGTTATTGGCAAATTGTTCAGGTTAAGACCACCATTGGGCATTTTCCAAGACGGCTCTCTTACAGGTGCGCGTGATTCTTCTGATATATATGACCCGAACAAATCTTTTATCTCTGGCAGCCGCATTCCGCGAGCTTCCATTAAAATCTTTACAATCCCACCGATGCCTTCACCACCGTTAAAGTCCTGACCACGCATAAAGTGCGGACTACTGGGATTAATATCAATCTTTAAACTTTCACCAGCTTCCCCTGCCAGTGAACCGATATAGAAATCATGCCCTCGAATTTTACCATTCGGATATGTCTCTCTAAGAATATCTACCTGTACGGAGCGCGGAACCTCATCACTTATCTTTTGTACTAATTCGTGCGCGGTACTAGATTTAGTATTGTCAAAACGTATAACACTCATTATATTGTATCCTGAAGTCTGATTGTTTCCTTTTTCTGATTTCGTTCTCACTTAAAGGGGTCGCTTGCGAGCGGCCTCTTTTTCTATGACCAACAAGTTTGACGAAACTCACAATATTTGCAAGCGAAATAATCTGAATTAACGGCAACACGCGGTAATATTTCGTTTGCTTTTGTTGCTTTTAATATATCTACACCCTTATCGCTAACACGTTGAGCAAGCTCCCTATCAAACGGAACAAGCTCATAATATATTTCGCTGGTATCTTTATTTAACACTGTAAACAGTGCGGGGTTTTCATTTAAATCCATATATGCTTGATACAGAGCTATCTGAGCAGCGTAAACAGGGTTTGCCCCTGCTACACCTTTACGAACAAATTCGGAGAACTTCCTGGTGTTCGCTGATTTACATTCCCATAACATTGGGTAGTCTATAGCTACTGGACCCGAACATATTACCCCATCTATATGTCCTTTTATTTGATTGTCCGCTACGGAAAACCCGAATTGCTTACCATCAGAGCCGTGCGTCTTTAACTCAAATCCCGCATCCCGAATATATTTAGCCATCAAGTCTTCTATAAAATGACCCATATCAAATATACGCAAGGTTCGAGCAGAAAACATTCTGTCTTCATCGGGCTTTACTTGCATGTATCTGTACTGAACCTGACGAGCGCAAGCGCTACCCAATGATGAACCACCAAGATATGTTCGCTTTGGTTGCGCGTCATTCTGTTCGCACAATGCTTTGTCTATTTCATAAGATATAAGCTCTATTGCATCAGAATGGAATTTCGTCATCAGGGAAGGGTTCGTTAGCATTGGTGACACTCTGTTCAAATTCAAGAGCGCCCTGTTCTGTATAGTCATCTGTCAAATCTCTCGCTTTTTGTATAACGGCTATCAAGCCCAATACTTCATGTTCCTGTAGGTCGCATAACCTTTTGTGCCAGCCTATAGTTTGAAAACAGTCACCTACATCTTTTAATGCACTATTATTTCGTCTGGTATTATTATATTGCATAAATTTTTGCCCTCCGTTCCAGGTTGTTTCTTAGGATTGGCAAATGAAACCTGAAACAATTCATCACCTCTTAAAATTAAGTTAGCCACCCCTGTTGTAAATTCTGTCATATATTCTTCTGTAATTTTTTCAATAAACCCAGCCATTTCATCAAGAACATCATCATCATCCGCGCCATCGCTTACCTTCAAAAACCCATTTATCTTTTTCATAGGCTTATTAGAAAAGAATAAAACCACGTCAATTTCAACTCTCACGACACCGCTCCAGAGAACTGGTTCCTATATGTTTTTTATATTCTGTTTTATCTATATGTCTGCTTGTTAGGTTTTCAGAAATGTTCGCATCTTGAAACGCGCCATCAGGTATCATTGCGTCCCATTCAGCTAACTTTCGATTAGACTCTTCTTTCTTTTTCCGTTGTAAAAGTTCTTCTTTAGGCATGTATTTTCTCCTAACAAAGTCATATAAATTATAATTGACAATACAGACTTTTATGATTTTTCAATCATCCCTTTAATACATAATCCTATATTCATTGCTACCTGTGGCACAATAGCATTTCCTAATCCTTTAATTCTGTCCACCCGATTGGATACCCCATCAACCACTCTGTCCAAGCAGGGTTCAGTTTCCCACTGGGTTGCGCTGTTTCTTTCACTGCTGCACAAAGATATTTTTTGTCCTTCATGTGAGTATGCGATTTGCTCCCCACTGGACCTGTATCCTTGTACTCCGATGCTCTGGGTGTAGGCCACATCTTCACTTGGTCGGCTAAGTTCGCCCCGAACTTCAGGTTGGGGTTGCTCTTGCTCACCCTGCGACCCTTTTCGTCCAACTGCCTCGGACCGCCCGTTACATCCGTTGTGCGCGGCGTTGCCCACATCTTCGGTTCCTGTGCCTTGTTCCACATCTCTACTGTGTTCGGGTCTACTTGCTCCCTCAAGTTTGCTGGTCTGGTGCGACCCTTCCTTGCCTGTGTCGCTTGCTTTAAAAGAGCCTCTGGCGACCTCTGCGGCAAGTGGTCCATCGTGTTCGGCGTAGCCCAATATCCAGATTCGGTCGCGCTTGTGGCGGGCGCCGACACCGCTAGCTGGAACAACAAACGGTTTGACGGTGTAACCTTCGCCTTCCATTGCATGGAGTACGTTGTCCAGCCCCATAGAGATGTGTCCATAAACATTTTCGAAAACGGTAAAAGTCGGTCTTGTTTGTGCAACAATTCTAACGATGTGCGGGAAGATGTGGCGAGGGTCCGCTTCTCCTCTCCTTGCCCCGGCTTGACTAAATGGTTGACACGGATATCCTGCGGTGAGGATTCCGATGGGTTCTGGAATAAATCTTTTTGGGTCATTTGCTATCTCCTTAACATCATCAGCGATAGGTACGTTAGGAAAGTTTTGTGCAAGTAACTTTCTGCACCACGGCTCGATGTCACAAAAAAGGACGGGCTTAGATAAACCCGCCCATTTGAAGCCGAGGGCAAAACCCCCGACCCCAGAACATAAATCAACATGCTTTAGCATCATTTGTCCAGCCGATATTCGTGTAGACGCTTGCGTTTGTTGTACTCTTTACCCAAAGCATAACCAGCCTTACGGATGCTCCACATTTCTGTGTAAATACTTCCTTCAGACTTGTTTAGCTTCTTCGCCAAAGATAAAACAGAAAATTTGCCCTTCTTCAGCAAGTTAAAAGTACCCATAGCGTTATTTGGAATTTTCTTAGATGCTTCGTTATTTTCTAGAATTGCTTCCAGAGCATCTAATCTTTCACGAATATCTTCAATCACTTTCTTTGCATTACGCATTTTACTTCCCTTCCTTTCGTTAATAAGGTGGGTGGCTTTACGGCACTGGTGCCACCCAAACCAGCTAACGACCATTTATGGATGCCGTTAGTATGCCTTTAAATTGTTGTCGGGAAGAGCCGAGCCCCCGTTTTTTGTGCCCTAGTACGCACCAGGAACTATGGGCTCTTCCCTAATCAATACCTGCTCAAGATACTTGAACTACAGTACCGACTATTTCTGTGCCCAAGCTGGCGTAACGCCGCTCTGAGCCTGTTGGGCTGGCATCTGCGCATTCATGGCCTGTTGCACCTGCGGTGGCATAGGTGACAATGGTGAGCCCGCAGAGGCGCCTCCAGAGCCATTTGGTGCAACAAAGTCCTTACTGTCTGGTGACAAGAAAGTTTTAATTCTATTCTTGTCTGCATACTGTGGGTCATTCGATTTCTCGATACCAACCACAAAACAAACTTCTAAACCCTGCAAATCCTCAACGCCATTGATTTGACGTTTGGCCTGTGCTTCTGGTGACATATCGTTTGCGTTTAGATTGTGACCACTGTTGACAATCTTCCTGATTGTATCAAGGCCAATCATACGAGCCTTTGATACGCCAGTAGATTCGTCAATAGCATCGCCATGAACAAAAATATTCTGCCAGACCTTACGCTTGTCGTATTGACCTCCAACAATAGTCATTTCGATTGGCATCCATACTGCGCTGGTATGCGCTGACTTTTTAAAGAACATGGCGCTCTGAGAAAACTCAGGCATCATTTGGTCGCCGCCTTGAAACATCAAGACGCCTCTGACAATGGTGCCATCAGGAATAAGTGTTAATGGCTCATTGCTTCCGCTTGATACGGGTACTTCGTTTAGATTAAGCATTGGTTTCGTCCTCTACTTTAATTTCACTTGGGTTTACAAAATTCATCGGGCGTTCAGCTTGAGGCTTGCCGCCTGACATTTTTTCTAGAAGCCTTCCTAAGTGTGGTTCTTCTAGAAGGTCTAGTCTACCAGACCTGTCCTTGGCAGGGTATCCCCACTGGTTCAGTGTCTGACAAACAAAAGCGCGATAAGGCGCTCCGCTATCATCAGGCATGATTGCCATCGTGATAACTTCGTCAACAATTCCGGGCAATTCACGACCTGTTTTAGCGCCTTCAATTTGCAACTCATAAGTCTGCCGCCCATAATCATCAACTTTTTCGTCAAGAATGCCAACAAAAATAACATTCTTGTCACGAATATGTTGAAGGTGCGATAGCCACCCCATCATTTCCCTGCCCTGCATACCATATGCGGCGCGAGTGTCTAGCTTGCCAGTTCTTTCTGATTTACACTCAGGCTGGTTCTGGCAGTGCGTAAAACACAAACGTCCAGCTACTGTAATAGAGTCAACAAAGATAGTGTCATATTTAGACAATATCTCTACTGGGTCGCCATATGTCTGGCATACATATTCATAATGTGCCTGACTATATGTAGCTTCTTCACCTAACGATGGGTTTGCCCCGCCCAAGAAAACCGCAAAGTCGCGGCACTCTTGCCACGTTCGCGGACGGATAACATCAATAGCTACACCTTCGATAGCCGCATCACCCGCTTCTAAGTCCATGAACAGGGTTTTGGATGGGTCAAGGGTACGAGCAAGAGAAGTCTTGCCTACCCCTGATTGACCACAAACAACCATCTTGTGGCCTTTCTTTTCTTTGAGCCTTTGCTCTGCTGTAATGATATTAAGCATTATCATCCCTCTCTAAATCCACACTTACACCTTGCAAATGTACAGTACGAGCCTCGCTCAGAACTCCCTTAATCTCTGGCGGTGCCGCATTAAATTTTGCTTCTGGAATAGTGTATTTAACGTCTACATAGTGACGGGCGGTATCTTCATCCATGCTATTCAGCACTTTAACGAGAATACCGGGTTCCCATTCTACGCGCTTACGAAGATTAACTTTGACCTTGTAACCATTATCATTAACGGTAACGCTGCCGAAGTCCTTGCCCTCTTGACGTAGCTTGTCTTGAGCCCTCTCAAGGTACCTTGACTCGATTTCGCTCTTAATGAGCTTAACCTTTTCTTGCGCCTCTAAAATTGTCTGCTCAAGTTCTTTCTTAAAGATATCAAGCTCAGACAGTGAAGAGGATGATACAGATAACATATCTGTCATTTTGACCTCCATAAATGTTGTCGTTAGAAACAATCTAGGAAATCTTTTTCTACATTGCAAGTATTATTTTTTAGAAATTTTTATATCAATATTGTTTACTGCTAGCATAAGTTTCTTTTTTAAGCGGAAAACATCAGTTTCTACGCCCTTTGCGTCTTCTACAATAAATTCATCTACACCATCTTCATTGGGCTTGTAATAAGTGTAGTCGGCTATGTAAGAGCATATTTTTTGTTCATTAATAACAATATTAAACCGCACTTGCCTGTCTAAGTCTCTTATCTTCTCATTCTCTTGCATTTTCCATAATTGACCGTAACGCTCTGCCTCCCACTTGCTATCAAACTTCATCCCCATGAACTCTGTTTTTTTGGCGCCGAATTTGTTGCGTTTACCATAAAATCTGTTAGGATATGGCATTGTTTGTTGCCCTTTCATTGGAGTAAGTCATGCCTGCAATAAATCATAAATCAATTGGTGTTGATATGAAAACATATAATAAATTAAAGAAAATGTCGGAGGATGAGCACCGTAATATCAGACAACAAATAGGTTTTCTTGTTAGTAAAGCGTATCAAGAAAAATACGGTGAAAACTCCTCTATAGGAGGGATAGCTTCAGTTGGACAAAAAAAGGCGGTCTAAACAATATTGCAAAGACCGCCGCTCCAAATCATCTTTGTTAAACTTTATTGGTGATATGCGTTTTGTGACTTGACCTTTTAAACATTCTATTGGCTTAAAAAAAACTCTTTCTGGCTCAATGGCAACAAACGCTACTATGTCGCAATGTTCTTTTGTTAAAGGTTTTTTTTTGCCACTGTGAGATGTGGCAAATTGATACCCCATGTGGCGCGTCATGCCACTGCCTCTACCCTTTAATATACTTGACTTGACCTGAATCCGCAGAAAAGTTTCTTGATAATTAATTACGATATCAACTGTATCAAGATTAATAATCTGACATGAGTAACCTAATTTCATAAGGTGGGTCATACATATATGTTCGCCAAGCTTACCAGCTTCGAAATTGTTCAGCATCTTCCCCCCGTTGGAAAGTGTGAAATTTATTTCTTGACAATGTTCATATAGTATGACCTAAATATTTATATAGAGCAACTTTCTAGGAAGACATCCTATGATGCAAGAAGGTGACGGAACTATGGCTAAGTTTATATCAAATGGACTTTGCCCTAAATGTGAGAGCAAAATGAATTTTAAGTCTGACGGGTTAGAAGAGGATTCTATGATTTGTCCTGTTTGCAAACTAGAAATGCTTACTCCCAGACATAATGAGTTAGAAATTTTGGTAGAATTGGAAAATTAAATGTATACAGCTATTGTGGTTGTGTGCGCTGTTTTAGGACAGGGGCATGATGGTCATTGCTTTGAGTTAAAAGATAATTGGGGGCCATATAATAACATGTCAATTTGTAAAAAGCGCACAAAAGAAATAAAGAAGGAGTCTATTTTAATCTTTAAAGATTATGAGTTTCCTTACAAGCCAATTGCATGGCGTTGTGATTATGATGATTCTGGAGCGGCCTGACAGGTTTCTCCTTGACAACAATCGTCAATGATACAATCACAATTAACGCACTGCGTATGACCATGCACATACACTGTCTTTAGTGGCTCGCTACAACGCGGGCAACGGCGACAGTGTTTTTTCATTGGCACTGGCCTTGTCGGTGCACTAACTTTCGGAATCATTTGCCAATGCTCTCATGCGCGAAACTAACCGCCGTGCGCGGTTTGGGACTTGCGTATACCACTTGGAATCGACCATCTCGTCCGCTGCGGAGTTAAACTCTCTTGCGTCTACGCCAGCCTTCATGCCTTTAAATTTTGACAGGCGCGGATAGCCAAGGTTGAACATCATGTTCGCAATAATAAGCTGACACTCTTCTGGCAAATCATCCCATTCTGGGTATAGGCGGTGACAATCTTCAAGGGTGACGGCAATGTCTAACTTAAACACATTGTCTACCCGCTCTTGCTCGATGACTGTGCCGACAGGCTTGCCGTACTCAGGGTCAGATTTTTTAATCAAGTGGCCAATGCCGAAGGTCGGCAAATTCAAGTGATCCAAATATATTTCGTATTTACAGCCTTCATCAGAAGCAAGCTCCTGACGTAGCTGGTCTATAGTTGTAGATTTCATTTTATGGGTTTCCTAACAGTCCTGCTGTTGCGCCGCGAATACCTAAAGCCTGCGCTATGCCAGGATTGGTCGCAGCTTGTTGACGTATGCTTGGTTGTGACGCCTGCTGTGGTATTCCGTAGAACTGTGCAGCGCCTGGTGTTACGGGGGTTACGCTCGCTAAAGACGAACTTTTGTTCGGTTCTGTAGGCTGTGGCGCCTGAATCAGTCTACCAACTTCTCTGCCAGTTTGTCCAACTTGTTCAGCAAATGCTTGTGCGCCAAACTGACGCCCAGCACCTACTACGTTCATAGCGTTACCCACAGAGTTCATTATGCCACCAACTCTTTGATTGGGCGCTCCTTGACCTTTTTTTGCATACATAGCAAGAACTTTAGGGCTGGCAAAAACTTTGGCAGTTGTTTTCATGCGTAAGTTATCACGCATTTTTGCTATAGGGTGAGCCGCAAAGGTGGCGGCGTAAATGCTCCCCTCTTTACCAACGTCTCCCAAATAAATCATGTCTTTAGCAAACTCATCAAGCATATTGTATGACTCTTTGCCTAATATCTTTTCCAGAACGCCATCTCTGTACTTGTCCATATTTCTTTTAAGAATGGCAGCAGAAGCAGGAGATGTAAATATGTCATCCCCGACACTTGATAATAGGTCACGCATGACCGACTCTTTGATTGTTTGCAAGGCTTCTGGGTCTGACTTGAAGAAGTTTTGTATGCGACCAACTTCAGATAGATTTGTTCCGGGTCTGGTTATGTACTGAGCGGCGTCTTCTGGATTAAGAATACCTTCATTGAATTCACGAACAACTTTAATTTTGTTCGCTTCATCAAATGCGCGGCGCGCCTCTGAAAGCTTTTTTACGCTATCCATAATAGGCTTGTCAGCACCGATTCTAAGAATATTGTCCACAGCTTCTTGCGGCATTCTTGCTGGGCCTACTTGCGCTATAGTATCAGAAAGTTTTTTAACCTGCCCCCACTGATTTCCGAACAATTCTTTGCCTGTTGTTCCCAGAGCATGTATTTGGTTCCTGAAAGCAACACCGTTGAACTGATTCGGGTTCATAAGGTCAACACCAGTGCGGGACAATGCATCATTCAAATATGACTTAGCAAGCGCAGAGCGAACATATTCTTTGTCATCAACTGCATTTAGAACAGCTTTCAGCCTCTCAGGAGAGTTCTTTCTGATAACTTTCTGGAAGAACTGGTCTGCGTTAAATCGCGGGTCTTTTGAAGCGGCTTTGATACTACGCACAACACCAAACTTTTCTACGTCATCGAAGCGCTTCATTCCCTCTCTATATTGATTGATAGCACGCTCTCTTTGGTTGGCAATCGCACGCAACTGAGAGTTTTGACCAGGAGCCAGACCCTTTATCTGATTTAAATTTACACTATCCAAAGCAGAATCAAATGCTTCTCTTAGCTTAAACAACTGGTCTGCTTGTGTGCGTGTAAGCTCTTTACCTGAAAATATTAGGTCGTTAATAAACTTTCTTTGATTGGCTAATTGCTCAAAAGAGGCATACTCATCGAGAGACCTAATACCCATAATGGTTTTTCTTACATCATCGTCAAGCATTCTAAGAGAACCAATGCTCGCTTCTAACTGGTCTGTAGCGCCTCTAATTGCGTTTGTCGGGATGATTCTAGCCTTGCCGCCCTCTTTTACTACACCCTCAACAGCATCAGTAAAGCTGAGTCTGCCGAGCATGTCATCCATTAATCTAAATTGACCAGTGGCAACATCTTGAAAGGTCGAAAAGGCTTTTGTTATTTCACCCAGAACTTCATTATTAATGTCTACGCCCTCCGCAGCACCGCGCTCCAAAAGGTCAACACTGTCTTTTACGGCCTTCATGGAAGCTTGTTGGGCTTCTTTCACGGTGTCATCAAGCATTTTATAAGACACGCTTGTTGCATCCGCAAAAGCGCCGCCAGCTTGCTCTAGAGTCGCAAGGTTTTGCAATAATTCATCTCGCTTGGCTACAGCTACGCTAGTATTGTTTATTACTCTCGTTGCGTCTTTTGTAGCTCCTTCAGCAAACTTTTGCGAATATCCTATGGCTGTAGGTGCGCCAAGGCGCTCTAAGCTAGGCATGTAGCCCTCGTCTACAAGACGCGCACCTCTTGCGGCATCTGCCGCCTCTCCAGACATTTTGCCAGCCGCTCCACCAATAAGGGCTTTTCCAGCACGAAACACACCCATGCCAACTAAGTCCACGGTTCCAGCTAACAGAGCCTCTCCAGCAATATCTTTACCCACTTCGGGTAATGTTTGCTTTTGCACGCCAAGGAGGCTTTCAATGCCCTCCTCAAATGCTTGTCCTGCCGCTGCACCAGCCGCCGCTCCTGCGGCACCAGTTACGATGCCAGGGGCGCCTATAATCGCGCCCGCTACCGAGCCTATGGATTCTGGCAATATACCAGCAAGGTCAGCAAAATCGCCAGCAGAGAAGCCTTCATCCTCCAGTATGACGTTCTTGTCACTAGGCTTCATGCCTACTGAGCGTTGCCCTTCTGGCGTAAGCGCTAGTCTACCGCGAGAGTCTTTGGTGTACCCACTTTCTCCAACATTTTTAAGAAGTATGGCCTCTTGCTCTTCTGCGGTTTCGCCAAAAGATACAAGCGCACGAATGCCAGATGTCGCGCCAGTTTTGTAGTCAAAGCCCTCATCCTCTGACTTTGTTTTTGTTTCCGCCATCAGGTCTTGAAATGTTCGTTCTGGTAAGAAGGGTTTAGACGCGCCAAAAAACTGTTGTTCTATTAACTCAGACTCTTGCTGAGTTGGTGCATCGCCCTCAATCTCAACCTGGACAATTCCATCAGGAGTTTCTACTTTTATAATTCCCATGTTGATGTCCTACTTTTGCTTTGCTCTACGGTATATTCCGTCATCTCCAAGCGCGAAGCCAGTACCTGTTTGACCAGAGTTGCCACGGTTAAAATCAACACCGTAACTTTCAAGATTTCTGTACGCTTCGTTTATTTCGCTTCGTCTTGTGCCAATAATATCTTCATATAAAGAGCCCAGTTTTTCAAGCAACAGCCCCTCATCACCTTCTGTAAACGAAATATCACCAACGATTTCAGAAACCATTCTACGGTCATTATCAGAAAGTGTTTTTCCTGATTCACCAAGAATTTCAGCAGCATTCTTAGCCTTTAGCTTTGTGAGCATAACCTTAATTTGTTTTACAGGGTCTGTCTCTCCACCCGCATCGAGGCCAAAGTTTCTTAATGTTTGAACAACCGCGCTTCTAGCTTGTGATGGTACGCTAATATCTGTTTGTTGCAGTAAGCCAGTTAGCTTTGAAAAGGTTTGCTCACCACGAATCATTCCTTTTTCCATGCTATTAATTTGATTAATAGCGGCGCTAACTGGTGTAAGTAAAACAGCTTCAGCATCAGAGCTTACATTTCTGTCTGGAAGCTGCACTTTAAGTTCTAGCTTAGAGCCACTGTACAGAGGGACATCAGTGGAAGTTCCAAGATATTTGTCTTTTGCCTCTGGGGTTTTGAGCGCCTCTTTTGCTAGGTCTGTATAGTCAGAAGCTCTAACAATTTCAAAGTTCTGATTAAACTCTTCGTTTGTATCTAAGTCATTCAACTCAAAAGAATTAAGGCGAGCAAACTCTCCTCTACCTTTGGTAATCGCGTCAACAACCCCCAATGGGCCACCCAACTTGCCCTTTGGTATAATGTAGAAGTTTTCGCGCTGTTGAGCTTTCGCCTGGTCTTCTTTGGTTCTACCTAAAGCATACTCACCAGCTTTAGCACGCAATGCACGCGCCTCAGACTTGGCCTTTTCAAAGGCAGGCATAGCTTTCTCGCCTGCTTCACCTACGGAGCCAAGCATCTTACCCACATCAAAGCCTTTGCCAGCCTTGTTCTGCATAAGCGCCAATCCAAAGGTCATAAGCGCTGTGCTTTTGTCAGGCTTGCCAGAAACGTCCAATCCAGTAGCGTCTGCGAACTCTTTTATGTATTCCTCAGTCGTCTTGGCTTTTGATTCTTTACCCGTCATGCTCAGATAATCCTGAACACTTGTTCGTATAATATCTTCTGTTGCAGCTTCTGGTGTTTCTACAGATTGTGCGCCAGCGGCATCCGCTTCCTGCTCATCATCAATGCCGATGTCAGTTTGACCAGATTGAGATTGTGTAGGGTCTACTTGGTCACGGGTTTCTTGACCTCCCGCAGTAGTGAAAGAGCCTAGACCAGGAGTTGTAGACATGCCTGCTTGCGCAGCGGCTTTTTTTCTGCGTAACTCTTCTCGAAAAGGAGAAAGCTCGCTCTCCACTCTTTTTATTTCATCTTGTATGGCGCTCTCTGTAGGAGATGATAAAATATCTCCAAGAGATTTAGTCACTATAGCAGGCGCGCCCGTCACTAGCCGAGCGCCTCTTGCGGCACTCTCTGCAATTCCGGGAATGTCAAATAGCTGACCAAATCTTGTCTGCGGTTCTGGGGCAAAATCAGGAACAGGCAAGAACTCTCCAGCTTTTTCACCAGTTCCTGACGCCAATCCTTCAGCGTAAGAACCTAGAATATCTAAGATTCCCTGTTGTTGACCTCTAACAACGTCTTCCGCGCTAGGGATAGTCACTTGCCCTATACCAGTGCCTTTTATTCCAGAAACCGCCATAATAAGCTCCTTATGCGGATGTCATACCAGAGCCTTGTAACGCTGTATATGCGCCAATGCCCTGTAAAAACGGATTAGATGCAGGCTCTGTTACACTTTTAAATGTGGAAGATAAACTGCCTGAAGGGGTGCCTTTAAGCAACTGACTACCAAGCTCCAATCGAGTAAATGGATCCATAGTTTGTTGAAGCTGGTTCTGACGCTGGGCAGTAAGCTGCGCTTGTTGCTGTTGTTGCCCAATCTGACCAAGCTGAGAAAGCATGCCAATGTCAGCACGCCCTAGTTCGGACTGTAAGCGCCCTACATCAGCGATAGTGCCAGCCGCCTGACCTAAGCCACCAAACAACTGAGCGGCCTTCTGAGAGGCTCCAACGGCCTTGTCAAAGCCAGATGACAAGAACTTACCAATTTCACCAAGCCTGCGTCCTTCCTGCTCTGCCCTTTGTACGCCTGCACGAGAGCCTCCAAATGCACCAGACCCAACTGCTTGTGAAGAAAGCTTCTGCTGACCTATTGCGGCTTGACGATTGATTTCGTCAATCACCTCTTGCTTGTATGGGTTCATGTAAGACTGAATACCTTGAGCGGGGTCAAGCATGCCCAAGCCCTGTGCGATGCCAGATGTAGCAAGCTGTCCTGCCGTTTGAACCATAGGCTGAAACATGCCAAACTGCTGTTGAGCCTGTTGAGCGGCCTGCTGTTGCAACGGGTCGAGAGCCGCCACTTGATACTGAGGCAAGTTAAGAGGTGTGTCTAAGAGACCGGGAGAGGTCTGATTAGCCCCACTAAACTGACCAAAAGCAGTGCCAAGCAACCGCTTTTCAAGACCCTCAAGATAGGGCGCAAGTCTTTGTACCTGTTCTACAGTTTGAGTAGCCATTATGCCATCCTTTCAAACGCATCCATGAGCTTGTATTGAGCTTCAATGCCCATTCTTGCAGCTTCATCCTTGTTTTTCGCGCCCATCATTTTACCTAAACCTTCATTAGCGTCTCTAGTGTGAACAAACTCACCAGCCAACAAAAGCGCAGGAACATCATCTTTTGTGCCTGAACCTTCAGATGGGTCTATGCCGCCATTGCGGCGAGGGAAGTAAGCCTCACCACCATCTGCGTAGTTAATCCCACCTAGCTGGCCTCCTGGGCCCCCAGCCCCAAATGGACGCCGTTGGAATGAGCCTTGAGCGACCTCATCTTCTTCGTCACCAGCTAGTAATTGCGCTACAAGCCCTGCAGCTAAACCTTCCCCAAGTTGGCTATTTAGTAGCTTAAATAGTAAGTTACCCTCATCTTCTCCAGCAATACCTAAAGACTTTAGTAAACCACCAGACATAGTTCCATCTCCCTTTGCCAAAGGGGCGGTTCCTTTAAGTGCGCCAAAACCAGCGCCGCCTACTGTCTTGCCCACCTTGTCTTTTATAATTTGTTCGGTAGCTTTGTCACCAGTAGCTCCCCCAAATGCAGACAAGTCGAACTTTTGTTCGGGTGTAGCTGCTGCGCCAGCGCCTCCTGAAAGATAACCCAAGCCTCCGCCAAGAGCGGCAGAAAGCAAGGCATCCTTTGGTTTCCCGCCAAGAGCCACACTGCCAATGCCAGAAATAAGAGCCTTCTGCAACATTGGATTCATGCCTGGCATCAAAGCCTGACCAATACCAGGGGCAAATGCGCTAAGTGCAACTGGCGCCGCAGTCTTGATTAAATCTTTTAAGTTCATTATGCCACCTTTACAGTACCACTATCATTATACAGCGCTCCTGTCTCAAGTCCAGTGGCAGATGTGGGCAAATCTGTCAGCGTTAATTTAGTTCCCCGCATCTCACCAGGATTACGCTCCTGTTCAATAAAAGTTTGTAACGAACGAACCAAATCCGCCATGTACTGCTGCGAGTACTCGGCCTGCGGTTCTGGGAGCCTTGGTGGCGCAACTTGATTACTTGACATTATCTTCTACCATCTTGCCTAATGTCCACACGAGGGCTACCTAGCTTCCATTTAGACCCTAGTGCGTTTGATTCTACACGAAGTGCAAAGGAACGTCCACGAACTCTTAAATCTAACTGTTCTGTAAACTCTTCAACAGGAGTTGTTTGTGTTCTGCTTGTAGTTCCAGATTGCGTGCTATCAAAGTCTGCACCGGGGTTGTTACGAGCCTTAACAGTAAAAGTGGCTTGAGGAGAAGCTAAATTTGTTGACCCGTCAAAAGTTAAATCAGGAATAACTTTACGAAGATATGTAAACCTATCCCCGTCTCCAATATCAATAGCGGCAGATTCGATAAACGAATCCATAGCAGAGCCGTCATCATCGTAGCCAAGTTCATGGTTATAAATAAACCCATCTCCCGTTGCTATGGGGAAGGTCCGAGTACCGCGATCCAGCCATGCAGTTCTTTCAATCGTGCCAAAGTACCATACTTTTTCACCATAATTGTATGTAACATAACGGTTATTGTCACTTGCATTAGCGGACGGGTAGAACCAAGTTACTTCGCTAAACTCTGTGTTTACACCAGCAACAACTTTTTCTCTCTCGCTTATGTTAAAGTCTAAAAAAACTTTGTCCTTTACCGTACACGGCAGTGTTTGTGTTTGCCCAGCATATACATAGAACGTATCAATACCCATCCAGAACACAAAGTCCTCGGTGGACACAGCAGAGTTTGGACTCATAATTGTGATGTTGCTGGACAGTTGCTGTAGACCAAAGGTAAACGGTGGGCCAATAAACCGCATAGATGTAAGAGCCGTGTCCGTCCAAACCAGTATCTCACGCTTTGTTTCCACTGCTTGTACAAAGGTAGAGCCCGCGCCCAAACGCAAGTCACCCGCCGTATTTGCTGAGGTGGGAAACCATTCTGTTGGGTTTTCTTGGTCAGAAAAACGAATCAACAACGGGTCTTGAATACCGTCTCCATCTGTTGCGCTAGAACTTGCATTTAAGCCATCAGAGCCAAATGCAATAACGTGGCGGTCACGGTCAGAAACAAGAATCTGCTTGGCCAAAGTCGGGACACTTCGCTTTGTGCCTGTGATTGTGTTTAACTTTACAGCACGAGTGGACAAGTTGTTGGTTCTGTCCCAATAATAAATTTCATCATCGCGTGGATTAATAAGCAGGTCCTCACCAAAGTTATCGTGAGACCACAAACGTATCTGTGTCGTGGTTGTCAAACCACCTGATGCTGCCTGGCCCCAACCTGAAAAATCATTCGCAGGGTCGGCGTTGCCTAGTGCTAGTCTTACAACAGAGCCATCAGCATGTGTTGTAGCCGTAGTGCCAGAGTGCCCGCGTGTGCAACTTGTTAAGTCATTGCTTGATATACCACCAACTAGAATAAGCTCGTTACCAATTAATACAACGTCACTAGCTACAATACCCGTGGTGCTTGTCACGGTAATTGTTGTGTCCCCAGCGGTCAGCGTACCACCCTCGTTTACAGTTGTCTGTAAAGCACCGTTGGTCACACCATAGTAAAGACCTGCACCCCAGCCTGTACCACCAACAGTGGTGTTCAATCCCACATTTACTTGATATTCACCAACGACACTTGAGCCACCATTGCCCGTATCCGAAGAGTTTGCGGCTACCGCGCTGGTAATTTCGTAAGTATTCGCATCAACAATACGAGCAACCTGATACTCAATGTTAAGCACCGCCGCAGTAATTACGCCGCCAAGACTTACTGCACCTGAGAAAGTCACAAAGTCAAACTGGTTTGCACCGTGACTGACATCTGTCACTGTGATAGTTGCAGAACCATCTGTTGCGGCAAAGGTTACATCACCTGCGGAAGTGGTAGCGCGGACGGGGGTAATGTCGTTTAGAGTGCCACCCTCTTCAATGTAGTATTTTAGGTGAGAGCCTATGCCCAAGTAGTTGGAACCATCTAATGCTATCCAATTATGCAGTGCACGGGCTGTGCCTAAATAAGTGCTAGTGGTGTACTTCTCCCAGCCACCCATCTTTTCAGGAAACCCAAAGCGAAACCTAATCTTGTCACAATCACGCCAGCCGCCTTCGTTAGAATACGAAGTGACTTCTCTGTTAATACCGGGCTTAAACTGTAGCTTTGTTAACGGCATATTAATACCTACGCAGGCTGAGTGTAGCTGTTAGAGTTATAAAATGTTCCTGTCATAATCTCAGAACCCTTTGCGTAACTGGATGGATTCTTTAAACGAAACCCATACCAAGTATAGCCAGAGCTTCTTGCGCCTGAAACATTGTCGGTTACAAAAGAAATGATACCTATATTATAAACACCGCCTGTATACGTTATGGCGTTTATAAGACCATCAGCGTCCCAACCGATAGAATAACTTCTACTACCGCCTTGACTTCCGCTTGACCCCGCATCCCATCTTCCAACTATATTAGTTACAGTAGAGGAACTTGTGCCTCCATACAAAAGAACATGTTCGGAGTTAGCGGCAACATCTTCATTTTGTTGTACGGTAATACTTGCGCTAGTAATAAAACCTGTCCCCGCATGAAAAACAGGCTGATAACAAAGAGAATTCGAGCTAACGCTAAACGAAGAAGGAGCCGCAGTGCTGCTTTGTGATGTCAGACCTACAGCGGAGTTACTAAAACCATAGTCCATGTTAACTTGTAAATTTCTTGTGGCAGTTCCAACACCCCCATAATAGTCACTGAAACTTGCGGTGCCGCTTTGGGGAATGCTTGTGTTTACCGCGTTGTCTGCAACATTTGCGCCGCCTCTGTAGTATTCCGAAACACTGTCAGGAGCCGTACCACCAAAAGTAGTTCTAAACTGAGATAAGCTAATTTGACCAGAGCTAGGAAGAGACATAATTACACAGTCCCAAATGCTGATACATCGTTTGCAGAGGTAATTGCGCCGTTCGTTCCTATTTTAGCTACCTTGGTTGTTGTTCCACCGCTCGTGTAACTAAACACAAGTTCGTTACTAACAACACTAATTGTCCAATCTCCTAATGTAAACGTGCTGCCGCTAATCGGAACAGTAGAAAAGCTTAGAGTGCCAGAGCCGTCTGTTTGAAGGTACTGACCATTTGTGCCATCAGCGACAGGATAACTTAGACCGTCCAGCACAACTTTTCCGCTTCCGTTAGGTGTTATGTTAATATCTTGATTAGACACAGAAACGATACTGTGGGTCTGAACATCCAAGTTACCCCCTAATTGCGGGGTGGTGTCGTTTACAAGGTCGGTTGGTGCAGAAAGCGTGTTAGTGAAATCTGTCACCTGTGCGCCAGAACCCGCTCCATTTGCAAAAATAATGGAAGTGTCGCCGTTGTTAACAGTGGCGTTGCCACCGCTACCTTGTGTAAAAACAACCTGCTGCCCAGAATTGTTTTGTACAAAATACAACTTGTCTTGATCGTTGGGGCTAATTGTAATTGTGTTAGTCCCGCTTGGAGAGCCACTTAAAATCAACACTTTGTTGTGACCGTCTGAAAGCTGCCCGTCAGTGGTTGTTAGTGTATGTGTTGTGCCCGATAAAGTAAGGGTGCCAACCCCGCCAGCAATGCGGTCAATGATATCAAAGTTTGTATTTACAGTTGTGCCCCAAGCACCCGCCTGTTCACCTGAACCGGGTTTTTGTATGCCTGAGTTTGAGGTATAGGTACTTGCCATTTATGCCACCTTATTTATCCATGTTTCAGACGATGTGCCTGCATTAATTTGAACCCAACTATCACCTGTGTGTGTTATGGGTGTCCAATTTTCAGTTGTTGCGCCTGCATCTACCTGTACCCAAAGTATATCACCGTTTGCTGTTATAATAAATAGACTGTCCATTGTTTGTGAACCAGTTAATAAAAACCCTCCTAAAGTAGACAAGTCAAACTGAGAATCTAACGTCATTGCTCCGTTAAGCAATAAACCGCCAATCGCAGATTGAGTAAAGTTTGCCTGCAGTTCTGCAACACCTGACGAAATTAATTGTTGCGCGGTGGTTTGAGTAAAGTTAGCGTCAACACTAGCAGTGCCTACGGCTATAAGTTGTTGAGTGGTGGTTTGAGTAAAGTTTGCATCTACTTCTGCAACACCAGAAGCTGTAAAGTTTGGCGCGGTAGTCTGAGTAAAGTTTGCATCTACTTCCACAACGCCTACAGCTATGAGTTGTTGCGTTGTAGTTTGGGTAAAATTACTTGATAGATCCACTTCACCCACAAGAGTTCCAGCGGCGGCAGCTATTTTTACAAACAACGCTTCTAACTCTAACACCCCTGAAAAGGTAGCGTTAGCGGCGGTTGTTTGCGTAAAATTTGCGTCAACGGTCTCAGTCCCAAACAGCAAAATGCCTTCGGTAGCGATACTGTTTTCAGCTATCGCGTAAGAACCAAACATCAGTCTGCATCCTGAATGGTGTTACCTTCAGCTACCCACTCAAGGATGGCTGCGTAGTGGCGGTTGTCTAGGGCATTATTTGGTACAATAATTACTTCACCGTCTATTGTAGCTGTAATAGAGGCGGTATCACTGATAATACTTTTATTATATTGTGCTGATGTAATTTTCATGTTTATAACTCCGCATCAAATCCTAATGCCGCAGAAGCATTGTTCCCATATAAAAAACCACCATCACCCTGTGTTCCGCTTACACTTCCAGAATTATATATAGAAACCGCGTTTTTATGAGAAAAAGCATCTAGAATAAAATTATTAAAAGTATGCACCGCATAACCACCTATCATTCCATAATAATTTGACCCAGTTGTGTGAACGAGAGATGGGTTGGCTCTCATTGTTACAGGAAGTTGCAAAATTCCCTGCACATAACTAGAGGTGTAAAAAGAACCATTTGCTATATTTTTGTTTGCGCCAGAACCCTGACCTCCGCCAACAATTTGACAATAATACCTCTGACACCCAGCCAACTCATCCCCAAACGAACGATGTTCAAACGGTGTGGCCTGTTCGCCTAGCTCAAGTTGTACGCCTGTGAGAAAAAAGTTTCCTGTTTGTGCGGCAATATTAACAGAGTCACTGTGTGCAAAATCATCTGTGCCACTATAAGCCCCCCAACCAGTATGAGGAGTGCCAGTAAAATCTGTACCAGCAGACAAAGTCCAAAATACATTAAATTCTTCTGTATTGTCATTCGCTATATTGCCTGATGTATCTCCATCAATAGTAATAGTTTTATATTCCCATGTGTTTGCTGACGATACCGTATAACTTTGCAAGTTACTACGAGGGCCTGTTGGTTGATAAAAAAGTATAGAGTGTTTTCCAGCTACAGGAGATTTTACCCAAAAAGATAAAGTTACGCTTTTTGCATTAGATGTGCCGTAAGCTAATTGCTGAACATTTTGTCCTTCTAATTTTGTCTCAAGATACATAACTTCATCTGAGGCTTGTGCGCTTTCTGCTGTTGTCACTGCAACCTTTAAAGAATTTGAAAATCCATTACCAGAGGGATTATCTGTATCTTGTGTTACAGCTATAACCAATTCGTCAAAATTAGATTTTACAATAAGAAATCTATCTACTGTATAACCATTTGCAGTTGTCGTAGCATTTCTCTGGTCAACCTGCATCGCACCATTGATAATTAGATTCCTGTTTGATAGGCTTGTTTGTGAACCTATCAGTGCGGCTAGTTCTGCTGCTTTACTCATGCTAGGTCTCCGTGAATTGTAACGTATCCTCTTTCATCGTGATTCGTCCTGTTCGCTGAGGAACTTACATAATAAATTTCTAAGTCTATTGAACCAGAAGCATTTGTACCTTCAGTGGTATCAATGTTAAGAGAACTGGCACTTGCGCTACCATCGTCTGCCATACCTGAAACAGCATAGTTTGCAGATGAAAAACTGCTAGTGTAATTTAACCCAAAGTCTCCAGTACCGTCATCGTCTAGGGTAGAAACATTAAAACTATCGTTTATTGATGCACCATTTTGAGGTTTATCTATCCAGACCTTCGCACTTCCCCCTGCAACAAAGCTAGTAGCAATGCTGTTGTTCCCGCTGGCATCCTTCAGGGTGTTTACTCTCAGTTCGCTTGCCATTACGCTAGGTCTCCGAAAAATGCTATTGAATGTGCCGCATCACTGTCGGACAAAGCACCGCCACTAGCAGTGTACATTCTAGTTATAAAAGCGGATGCGCTTGTATTATCAACAGTACCTGCACGATTATAAGAACTATCGTGATTGCTGATTAAAGCTGCAACCGCCAAAGCCGCAGAAAAAGCGTTAGTAACTGTAACAGTATTCAATCCAGTACCACCATCAGCAACGCTAGATATGTTTAAAGAAACTGCCGCATTGCTACTGGCATCACTTTGTAAGTTTCCTGTAACTTTTGCTACACTCTTTTGCAAAGAAAAAGTATTACTATTGTTTTCAGCAGTAATCGTCACATTGCCAGCCGCTGTGTTACCTCTTAGGTCATCTACTTTTAGAATACTAGCCATTATGCTAAGTCTCCGTGAATAACTACCATAACAGGGTCGTAATCATACACATCAGCCGCATTATGCACATCAGTTACGCCAAATCTACAGCTACCAGCCGCACGACCACCTGTGTAATTTAAATGAACCAAACCTTCATCATCAAAAGACGCATTAGCTGTTGTCATACCAGAGCAAGCGTAGTTAGCATTTGATAGGGATGCGGTAAAAGATAAAGTCACATCACCTGTTCCATTATCTGTGATGCCGCTTCCGTTGCTAGAGTTATCTAAAGAAGCCGTGCCTGTCATATCAATGTCAGCCCAAGCCTTAGCCGCACTCTGCTTAATCAACGTAACAGGTGACGTACCATTCTTTGCCGCAATCTCATCTACATTAAGTATACTGGTCATACGATACTCCAATACCCGTTAACAGTCACAGTAGCAGACTGTGTTATAGGGCCAGCCGAAACACCGTTCTCATCTGCATCAATCGTAATGTCTGCGCTGATGGTCTGACCATTCAAACGGATGATGCTGTTGTTGCCCTTGAATGGGTAGCGTGTGTCTGATTCAGTCTTGGTGTACGAATTAGCAACAGAAAAGGTGTCATAGATGACCATCTCAACTACGTCATTGAGGCTTGCTCCTGTGACCAAGACTACTGTTGTACCTGTTGTAGCGGTATAGTCCGTCCCTGGTTTAAGCAAAACACCGTTCTGGTACACATCCATGTACAAGCTGTCTTGATACGTCAAGACTTTACTGTCAACATCGCTGCCGCTAAAAGAGGTTTGCCCCGCAGTGGCTTGGTAGACAAAGCGATTGCGAAAACCTACTGCTGGGGATTTACCTATGTAGGGCATTACGCTAAATCTCCTGTTAGGATGCCAGACACATCATCTGGTTCAGCATGAGATGTTATTCTTGGGTAGTATGAGCGATACAAGCAAGCTGTAGTTGTTTCAAAACCGCCAAAGATAGACATTACAGCTTCAAGTTCATCACTTGTTAAAACACAAGTCCACTTGTTGCTTTCCATAGTGTTTGTAAGGTTAACTTGAGAATAGCCTGTATCATCCGCAAATGAACTAACATTATAGCTATCATCAATAACACCGTTGTTGCTGTCTAAATGCCACCATGCTTTGTTCAACCCATTAAGCACGTTAATGCTAGCAGAACCTTTGGTTATAGCAGTGCTTGTAGTTACATCACCCGCACCAGATACAGTGCCAGTAAATGCAAATGTATCTGCAAGGTTAATACCGTCTGCTTGTGTTTTGGTCAGTGCCATCTATCTACTCCAAAAAGGGATGACCCCTACACTTATGCGTAAGGGCTATCACCAAGTACACTTGTATCCCAAGCTGCTTTTAGCTTTGCGATTGTATCTGCGTTAGTAATTGCAGATGCTGCTGGGGCATCACGAAGAGCCTTTTTCTTATTTACAGAAGCAGTCTTTGCATCTGCATCATCAGTCTCTAGTGCTTTCATGTACACCACGTCTTCTGCGTCAAGCAGAGGCGCACGAACTTCACGGATTTTGTCCTTGAAGATTACTTTGGCTGCGTCCATATCTTCTGATATGACTTTACCACTCAATGACCAT
>Ga0208157_1000430_pt1 | contig 23308 bp, 21 predicted proteins | sample 5_EtaG_FD_184077 | JGI IMG/M metagenome (GOLD analysis project Ga0208157, IMG submission 184077) | Marine viral communities from the Subarctic Pacific Ocean - 5_ETSP_OMZ_AT15132 metaG (SPAdes) (version 2) | ecosystem: Environmental > Aquatic > Marine > Oceanic | place: Pacific Ocean | collected...
AATGCGTGGTCAATGTTTATTGCATCGGTAAATGAATCTATTAAATAATTTGCTTCAAACACCATATTTCGTATGTTTCCTTGTTGCTTCCCTTGGTCTTCAAATGATTCAAAGTTTGTAGCAAAGTGTTCTATAATTCTAACTATTGCTTTTTCTCTAACTTCTGTGTTATTATTTGTAAATAGACGCTTGGTCTGTTCTGTAATTGCATCTACTAACCCTCCATATATTGTTTCAAATGGATTCTTTCGCTCTACAAGGTCTTCCGGATTGTCCGATACTATATCTCCAGTATTTGGTTTAAATTGTTTAAATTTACCTGGTAGAATTATAGATTGTAATCCCAATGAAAACAAATTTTTATTTGACTTACATTTTGTTGATTCATTTCTAACAACATTTCCTTCCGCATCAAATTCTTTATCATCCGTGCTAAAAAACCTTGTCTTGAATTCTTCGTTCCCAGACTTCGAAGTAAATGCGAAAAAACTATTCAATATATAGTCTTCAAACCAACCCCAAGTACAATATGATAAATTTTCTTCAGAATCTTCTGGTGTTTTAAATCCAAAATTAGATGTGACTGGAATATATGCTGCTCCATTTTTAGATTTTATAATGGAATGGTCCCTTATTGTTCCGAATTGGTCTTTTACGAGTCCTAATTTACCTTCAATTACTGGACCGTGTGCTTTATCATCTACATATGTCTGAATAACATTTGGTAACGCTTTAATAGTTGCGTGAAAATTGACAAATGCACTTCTGAAACTTTCAAGACTCGCTATTTCTTCGTTGGTAAGATTTGTTTCTTGTTCAGGTGTATCTGGATTGTCTGCTTTCTTATCTTCTTCAATTTTTTCATTGACAAAATTTACCAAGTTTTCTATTTTACCATCAGTTTTTATTTTTTGTCCCAATATATTTCTACCCATACTACTTACTTCAAATGTTCCTTCATAACTTCCGTCTTGTTTTTGATTGAAATTAAAGTTAGTAATAACACCACAAATCGCTGCATAATTACCTCTTGAATTTTTGGTTCTTTGATTTAGATTATTAGAAAATTTAACTAAATTGTTAGTAGTTATCTTTTCCAACTGGACATTTTTTCTCGTGGACCAACCGAATTCCACCAATACATATCTTCCGTGTTTTAAAAACTTTTCTTGAATTAATTCAAATTCTTTAGGGTCTGGACATAAGAAACTAATAGTTGATTGTTTTAAAAAGAATTCTTTAAAATTTGAACTGATTGATGTGATACCGGCTCTACCTCTTGAGTAGTTTCCATTTTTAATATTTAATGGTTCTGTGATTGGTGTTTTTCCGTCTTTTCCGAGTTGACTATTTAGATAATATTCTTTTCCATCACCGTCAATCGTTACTACTCTTGCCCAACAAGTTTTGAAATATTCATTTTCTAAAGCTTCTGATTTTGGACCAAGTATATCAGATACAAATTCACCATTAAGAGTATATGGTTCTGATTTGTTAATGCCATCTATTCTTTTAAATAACTCTTTTTGAACTTCTGGGTCTATTGGTGTTCTGAAGAAACTCATTAGTATCCTCCGGTTGAACTTCCTAATGAACCACCACCACTAACTATCTCACTTCCGATTACCGATAAGTCTGTTGGTATTCGGTATTCGGTTCCAACCTTCAAATATATTCCTCCGTCAAAACACTCTGGATTTGCTCTCGCAATCACCCACCACAAATTAACATCTCCGTAGTATTGGTTTGCTAAATTAGGTAAGGTTTGTCCTACTTTACCAATGATTAGTATATCGGTGTCTTGCTTCGGTATGATTGGAAGTTTTTGTGTGGATAGATATCGTTCACGATTTTTATCTTTTCTTACTATTGTATTGTTGTATCTTGCCATAGTTAATAATCAAACCTTGATGTTGGTTTTCCTCTTCCACCTGCAATACCACTATCTTGTCTTGGGTCTTTTCCTATAATATCAAAATGTCTTGGAACATCTACGGTATCTGCAGTTGTTAAGTCTGTTTGAATTAATTTTGGTATTTCAAGTTTTCTATTTGCACTCTTAATTTTAGATAAATCAAAGTCAGTTCCATCTGAATTTTGAGTTGACCTATCGTATTGAGTTGCATTTGCAGAGTTTCGTGGTAATTGTTTCCCAACATAAGTAAATTCAACCGATATGTCACATAAATGTGGTAATTGATGTCCGTCTTCTGTTTCCCAAGTTGTTGTTTGTGGTATCGTTACATTTACGGAACTAAAATATCCCGGTTGACTTTTAAACAAATTACCAATTGTTAGTTCAACGAATGGTGCTATTGGCCTGAACTCATCGTCATTTTGAATTACTTGTTTAGAAAATCCAGGTAAAGTTAATGCTTTTATTTTATCTACTTTTTGCCATAAAATTGGCATATCATCTTTTGTCAATGAACAAACTCTAAATCCAAAACTAATATTTCTTGTATATCCCGAGTAAACAAAAACTTGGTCTGGTCTTCCGATGTATCGTGTTGGGTTGTATTCAGCTGATGAGTTATCCGTAATGTCAGTTAAGTATGCTGGGAATACAATGTATGTTTTGTTAATCGGGTCATATATTTTAAAATCAATAAAGTCTTTTGGGTTTTCCAATTTATCATAATCACTTCTTAACATATATGGAATATTCAATGCAGACCTATTAGCACTTTTGCCAAAACTTATTGCTACTCTTTTTGATGGCGTTTTACTATCTCGACCACCTAATGTAATTTGATTTACTGCATTGTTATTATTTTTACCTCTAAGAACATTCTTCTTCAATATTTCTTCGTCTTCATATCTTGGTGCGTCACTAAATGGACTACTAAACAATCCACCAGCTTTATGTCGTTCATCACGAGTGAATGGTGGTCTATTGGTGATTGGTGATATTACTTTATATCCTTTGGTATGTTCTGAGGCGTTTTGTTTTTGTAAAAGAACTTGTTTTATTGTGAATAATGCACCTTTTGGTGTTGTTAAAAACTTACCGATTCTTTCTACATCTTCTACATTTCTCTCAACATTAAGTGCTGCTCCACCACGATATAGTCCGTCATCAAGTTTTGTTGAACGATACTTATCTCCAATGTCTTTTTTGATAAGTTGTCCGTCATCTGGTGATAATTTACTATATTGTTGTTCAACTTTTGTATTGTTGAAATTTGTTTTTTTATCAGTATTGTTTTTTTGATTAGTTTTAAATGTTCCGTTTTCAGTCGTGTTGGTTTTACGAACTTTCTTGTAGTCAAAACTTGTAATGTCTGTTGTTTTATCTATCAATGCCATTTAATTATCCACTTACTCTTGTTGGTACTGATGTTATAAAGTTTTGATTTGTAATTGAACTCTTGGTGTTTTTAGCGGTTTGTTCTGAACTTCCTACCAATTTCTTAATCATTACACCTAATCCCGATATAGCGATTAATACCGCTGCTATTTGTCCTATTCCAGGAGTTCGGGCTGCTACGCTTGCAACTTGGGTTCCCATCATTGCCGGATTTCCTCTTGCAATACCTTGCATAAACGCTTTGTTGCTCGCGTCAGTCATATTTGGTAAGCCCTTCAGAGTTTTTGTTCCTGGAAATTGGTCTAGCACACTTTTTGGCATCCCATTTTTGAGAGCGTATGATAATTGACCTTTAGGTGTTCCTCCTGAGAATCCTCCACCAAATCCAATAAGTCTACTACCATATTGAAGACCTCTCGCTAAAAGAGTTGCTCCAATCGCAGCAGTTAAAGCCATCATTGTAATATTCAAAGCCTGCATCATACTTGTATTTTGTTTCATATCAGAATTTTTTACTTCTAATTCACCAGACGCTAATTTATTTAATTCAGAAACCGTAACTCCTAATGCACCCGCTAATGACTTTCTTTGAATTGCGTTCATTCGTTGTAATTCTTCTTCACTACCGACTTGTCGTAAAATTTCTTCTTGTAGACCTGCCATATCACCGGCCATTGCTAATCTTCTGGCTTCGTTAAGATTTAATTGTCTACCGATTAATAATGATGCTTTTAACTCATTTTCAATACTGGATTGAAAGTCCAATATACCATCCGATACTTTAAATACCGTATCTAATGATACTCCTAATTCTCTTGCTCGGATTGCCGCTTCACCGATATTTAGTCCACCATCTTTGGCATATGTCGCGAATTGTTCTGTGTTGTTTGCTATATCTGAAAATATATCTTGCGGTAATACACCACGCATTGCTGCTGAACTCGCTAAACTTTGTTGGATGTTGAGTGCACTTTTCTGTGACAATCCTGCTATGTTGACTTGTGCTGATAATATTTTTGCTTGGTCTGCTTCGGAAACTCCAAATCTAAACTTATTCATCACGAGTCGTCTTAGGGTTCCGGCTTCTGCTTTTGCTCCTGTTCCAAGTGCTGACCTTATTCCTTCAAATGCTCCACCAAAAAAGAATCTGTTTACTGCTTGTTTTAGTCCTTGTGATTGGAATCCTTGTGAAATCCCAGTAGCGAATAATTTAGCTGTTACACCAAATGCTAATGTTGGTAAGAGAGCAGAAGTAAAAAACATACGGGCTGCCTTTTTAGCTTTAGAATTTTTACCTCGTAAAAATAGTTGAGTCATAAATCCACCACCAGCTTCACCAAAGACATTTTTACCAAACTCCCCTAAACCACCTTTGGACATTTCCGTTCTGAACGATTCAGACATTTCTTTACCTAAATTACCCGTTCCTAATAAATCTCCTAAAAAACCACCACCTGGAATTTTTCTAATAAAACTATCAATAGAACTACCTATATTATTGTATAACTTTGCTTGAGTATTTACAGTTCGATTGATTTGTTTTTGAATATTGTATTCTTGTTTTAATTTTTGAACAATTTGAATGTGGTCTTCTAAACCTTCGGCAATCATTTTTCTTTCTAATTTATGTAAATCAACTGATGTTAGTTGTTCTTCGGTTAAATTTTTACGATTTGTATAAATATCTTTGGTTTTGTCCAGAATGTCTTTTGCGGTTTTAAATTGTCTTTCAGACATTCTATTTGCCTCACCTGCAAGTTTACCAATCTCTTCCATATAACTAATACGGTCTTTTAAACCTTCATTAATTTTTGAGTTAGTTTTTACTATCTTAATTAGTTGTTCGTTTTGTGTTGCCATTTACTTTCTGGTTGATTTAAATTAGAATAACTGAGATAAAAATAAGGTTTATATATTAAAACCTTTAAGTTGTTTCATACTACTTTCATAGTCTTTTTTAAATTTAGGGTCTGCCTTAATTCTTTTAGCAATATCTTGTTTAGTTTGTTTATCCAATTGTGCTATTTTTTCTAAACTCTTTTTTATGACTGGGTCATTTTGTATTTTTCTAAGAGTATTTTTAGCGCCGTGTCTTGCATAGGCCTTCATTAAAGAACCTACGAATTCTGCTAAAATGTTTTTGCTTTCTGTTGTGAGTTTTGACATTATTTTTCCTTAAATTATCTCAGTAATAAATATCAAGTTGTTGGATTTTTGAACGCAGGATTGTTGTTCATTTTGTCTATCTCGTCTGATTCCTTTTTCTTTGCTTTTATCATTAAGTCCGTATAGTATCGTCTTAATGGCAAAGGCATATGATAGATTTCAGTATAGGTAAATCCTTGTCCGTGGTAAACTATGTCGAAAAGGTTTTCGTGAAGAGCCGACCTATTACTCGCCGGCTGGCCAAAAAAATTCCAACCCAAGTGGAACATCGACCTTAATTTCTTTACCTGTTCCTTTGGTTCTGTAATCAAATCTCATATCAATATCTGGTGTGATATCTGACACATACTTTCTGTATGCTCGTGTATCCAGTGCTAAAAATTCATTATCAACAAAATTATTAATAAATGATTGTTCTGTGTTTCCGTCAACTGATATTAATTGATGTTTGATTCTTGTGGTTAGTTCTGATGAAACTCCTGTCAATTGTTCAACTTTTTCTAATTCTTTCAAAGTTTCTTCAATTTTCTTTTCATCGTGTCCATTTAGTAATTTGAACTCAACTTTTCGTTTAGAATTAGGTAATTCAAGTTCAAACTTGTTTTCACCTTTTTCTAATAGTTTTTCGTCCATTTCTTTTGGTTGTAATGTAGTTAAGTCAACTTGTAATTCAACTTCTTCATTTGTCTCTGGGTCATTTACTGATACATTGTATTCACTACCATATCCCAAAATACGAGTTCCCATCATTACTGCGTTTTTATCACCAACTAATAAATCATCTAATTTAACATTTGGTGTTACGATTACACTTTCCAGTAGTCTTTCGATTACTTTACCTTGTGCGATTAGGTTTGTGGAAGTTAAGATATCTTCCTCTTTTGCTGTCATATATTTGACATCTATTGTTCCGCTACGCAAAGGACTATCTTCGGGATATAATAATCCCTTTGATGGTAAAGATAGAACTTCAGTAGGAAATCCATACTGATTTTCAGCCATTTTGTTTTACTCCTTGATTATTAAGAATTAATAACTTATTATTTTTTTAAAACTTTTTCTGCACCTGCGATTCCAAATGAACCTAAAGTGGTGAATAGAAATGAATTGTATACTACATCATTGATAACTAAATCTTTACCCATAAGTCCAGTAGCAACATCTGCAAATGCAAATAAAACCATTACTGTAAATGCACCGAAACCAATTATTGATTTCTCGTTGTATTCATTATTGTCTTTAAATATTGCCCACATAATTTCTCTCCGTTAGAATTGTAAGATTGCGTAGTCGTATTGTAAAGTAAGTGCGATATCTGCAACTTCTGATGATGAGAAATCTAATTCATTAAAGTTTGCTTCTGTGATGAATGCTCCTTTTAATGTCCACTCTTCTACTTTATCTCCTACTGGTCCCAATACATTAAATGTGATGTCTTTTTTATAGAAATCTGAGTATCCGTCACGACCAGTTACTGATTCGTGATGTAATCTAACCCACTCAATTACTGATTGTGCTCCTGATGGAACGATTGGGTCATACAATGTGATACTAATTGGTTGCCAAGTGGCTTTACCTTTTACATATCTTTTTGTGTTGATATGGTCTAATGTGATTGTTTCAAATTGAATACTTGGTCTTGCCATTGTTTTAACAAGATATGCTGGTATTCCGTCAATCTCCATAACAAACCTATTTTTTGTTTTCGGTTCAAATGGTGTAAAAAATATATCATTTGGGTCTATAAACTCGGCCACTTTCTTTCTCCTATAAAGACTTCTTTTCTATTACATTAATAAATATAACGAAACTAAAAAAAGTGATTTTCTATAACAACTTATTTTGATATATTTTTTAGAAGTTTTATTGAAGTTTTACTTGACATTGTCATTTATTCATTGTATATTATAATATGATTGATGAGATAATATGTGAAGAGTGTGGCGTTGAAATAGACGGCTTTTTCCTTTGTGATGATTGTGAAGAAGAACTCTTTGAAGAAAATAATTAAAAAAAAAGCTTGACATTTACAAATAGTATTTGTATATTATAGTGTTATGATAATGATAAAGGAAAACAAAATGACTGACAATACAACAATTGAAACAAGGAATTATGAAGATGCTTTGGTAACGAGACAAATACCAAATCATTATGGGTATTATAATAATGCTGGTGAGTATGTAGAAAATGGAACTCATACCATTACTCATTATAGATATAATCATAATCCTATGGAATTATATGAAGCTAATCAAAATCAAGAACCTATTAGGTTGGAAGATTATGAAGCTCCTTACTTTGAACAAGCCAATTACAAGGGTATTCCTATGGAATTTAGGTATAACCCAACTATCAGAAATTTAATGATGACTGGTAATTTTAGAATTAAGTATCGTGGTGGTAGTAAACCACAATTTGGTTATCGTAGAAGTCAATACAATACATTGGCTGAATACGCTGATACATTTGCTATTTATCCTAAGTAATTAAAAACTGGGTTTTCGGTGACTAGATATTTGGAACCGAGTGGGTTATGTAGAGTTTCACGATTTAGAAACAACCCTTGTGAGTTAGGTGGTTAAACTCTCAAATTTTTTCTTCCTGATTATCATAACAAAAAACCCCCAATTTCTTGGGGGTTTTTCTACATTTTTGATATAAAATAGTTTCTTTCACCTATTATTCTGGGAATGCTGCTCCTGTTGGTTGAACTACAAAGTCCAATACGATAAATTCAGCAGTTCTTGTAGGTTGGATAAATATCTGTCCTACTAACTGGTTTCTATCAACAACATCTGGTGTGTTGTTTGAATCGTCCATTACTACTCTGAAAGCAGTTAGACCTGAATTTGCTTGAACTTGTTCTAAGTATGGATTCACTATATTTAGGAATCTGTTTCTTGTTGAACTTGTGTTTTGTTCAAATACTAAGAATCTTGAAGTTGATGCGATGAACTTTCTCAAGTTAATCAACAATCTTCTTACATTGATTCTGTCTAATGCACTTGGTTTAGATTGAAGTGTTTTTTGTCCGAACACTACTACACCTTGACCTGGGAAAGTTGCGATTGGATTAATACGATTTTCGTATAAATCATCTCTTTCCAAGTTGGTTAGTCTTGTTTGTGCTTCTAATACTTCTGTCAATCCACCACGATTTAGACCTGCCGGTGCGAACCACTCTTGACCTATTGCGTCATTTTGTGAAAATACACCTGGTAGAACTACTGAAGGTGGAACCCAAGTTGGTTTGTTTTTAACACCATCTAAGATTTTCACCCAAGGATAATATGTTCCAACATAGTTTGAATCTAATGATTTAACATCATTGATTGCGTTATCAATTGAACGACCATATGATGACCCGTCCAATATAAAGAACGCATCCGCTCTATCTTCAACTTTATCAATTGCGTGATTTGTTACAACTGAGTGTAATTCGTGAATTACACCTGGAAGTGCTAACATATTGATATCAAATTCATCTGGATTTGAGATTGCATTGATTGCTCGTTTGAATGCTACTGAACCACTTGATAGTGAATTAGTCATATCAAACCCTTGTGAGTTTGCTGCTACAATATCTGTTCCGGTTTTCTTAGGTGCTGCTGGATTAAATCCATCAAATCCACCTTGGAAAGGAACTACGAACTTTCTTTGTTTAATATGTGAAAGTGCTAATGTAATCTTTTCACTTGCGTCAGAGAATGTTGAACCTAATGTAGTCGCGTCTGCGTGTCCATCTTGGTCTTCCAAACTCATAGTTACATTATTTCCAACTCCTGCTCCGACTGCTGGTTTTGTCAAATATTGTTTATTTGTTTCATTTGCGAAATCAAATCCATAATAAACATTTGAATCAAATGATGCTCTTGAATTTAACTGACTTGAAACAAATGATGCTACTGGTGCGTCTGCTGTATTTTCAGTAAGGGTATTTGGTCCTGCCAACTCTAATGTTGCTAAGGTTGGTGTTGTTAATTTACCGAATCCCATTGGAAGTAACTCACTTGATACATTTGCAAGGTCTTTCAATGATGATGCTTCTAATGCTGTTGTTGAAGTATCTGTTCCAGTTATTCTAATGAATTTAGATTGATTTGGATAATCTCCGTGATTTGTCAATTTACCTTGTGAGTCTATTGTTACAAATCTATCACCTACTTTTCTTGGTAGATAGTTTGGTGAATCTTCATCAAAATTTAGATTTTGAAATGATTCTAAGATTGTTCCGTCATCATTTTGACCTGGATTGTTAACTTGAACATCTAATGTAAATGTTCCGAAGTCTGAACCCGGTACATCTGATGCTGGTTTAATGTCACGAATACCAAGTTTAAATTTTGCGTTCGTTAAATTTCCATCTGCTCTTGTTTTTACACTAAATAAATCTGTTCTTGCTCCACCAACTAATTGAGATTGTATTGTTGGTGTTACTGCTGCTGAGTAGTCTGCTAAAAATGAATCACTACCACTCGTTATACTCATACTGACATTAGCATCATATCCACTATTTGAATATAATCCTTTATTGTCAACTGCTAAGTATACTTTTTGTTTTGTTTCTTGTGGGTTATCACTAAATACATTTCCGATATGGTTAGCTGAACCTGTATCAAATGAAATTGTATATGCGGTTGAAGCATTTGAACTTTGTGCTATTGTTAATGATGCTTCTGCCCAGTCTGGTGCTGCTGCTAATGAAGCACTTGCTGGACCACTTAAGAAACCTGATGTTGATGTGTTAGGACCTTCACCTGCATTACCTTTTGAAGGTTTTAATACTGCTGCGATAAAGTGACCTGCTGAACCACTTAAACCAAGTGCTATGAAATCAGATGAATAACCACCCAATCCTAATACACGAACTATTGTTACTGTTCCAGCACTTTGAAGATATTGCTTCGCTGTGAATGGAACATAAAAGTCTTGTGATTCTTTACCGAAGATTTCTTCAAACTCACCCATATTTCTGACAATTGTTGGAATGAACGCTGGACCTTCTTGTGTTGGTCCAATTAATGCTGCTCCAATTTCAGTAATACCTTGTGGTAAGAAAGATAAATCTTTTTCCCTGGTAAAGACTCCAGGACTTACTATTCTTTCTGCCATTTTTTTTCTCCCTAAAGATTAAAATTATTTACTATGAATAAGTATCAAAGTAAATTCTCAAAATTCATCTACAAGACCAATTATTTTACTGGTGTAAAGACACCTGTTTCTGGGTCAAGATTTCCTGCCCCATACTTTTCATTCAATTCTTGAACTAATGTAATCTCTTGATTTTGAACTTCTGAATACTGAGTTTCTAACCTCAATTTTTCATTAGACAATCTTTCAAGTTGTTGTTCTTGGTTGATACGAGCAACTTCCAATTTACCCAATGATAACTCAATGTTAGAGTAATTTGTTCTTAGTTCTTGTAATGAACTTAATTCGTCTTCTGTGAATTTGATTTCTGTTGATTTTTTTGCCATTATAACTCCTTTATTTTACTTATATATAAATATAATACTATTTGTTCAAACAATCACAATTCTCTTCTATTTTTTGAACTTTTTTCTGTAATTCTTTAATACTTTCTATCAACAATGGAACAATTTTTTCATATTTAACTGCTTTATATCCAGTTCCCCTTGTTGTTACCAATTCTGGTAAAATCTCTTCAATTTCTTGTGCAATAACACCAACATCGTGTCCTTTATATGCGTCTTGTTTTTCATTCCAATCAAATGTGTAACCACCGATTTTATCCATCTTTTCTAATGGATTTTCAATAGGTGTAATGTTGTCTTTAAGTCTTCTATCTGATGAACCAAATGCGATAACATCACCACTTGCTTCTATTTGTGAACCTGATATATTTCCTGAGAATTGTGCGTTACCAGCTGCTGCCATATCAATATCAAGAGCGGTAATGGCCGTTGAACCATCTGTTCCTGTGATTGTGAAGTTTTTATCAGCTGTTGCAACATTGAAAACCGCATCTCCAGTATTAGCGTTTGATAATTCTAATAATTTTACATTATCTCCATAAAAGTTAATCTGGTTTGCAGTTTCAAAATCTATTTTTGTTTGGTCATCTTCACCAATTTTTAAATCTTCTGCAAATATTGAAGTAATTGTTGTTTGGGCTGCTGTAATTGCTACATCGTTTGCATTTGCAGTAATTCCGTCTCCACCCACTACATTTATAGTTCTATTAGAGGCGATTGTACCACCACCCGTTAAACCATCTCCTGCTATAACACTTACGCCTCCGTGAGCAACGTGTTCATCTGCCACAAAATTAGCTAATGAGTCGTGGTCTATTGTTCCTTGAGTCGCTGTTGATAATGTTCCGTATATGTTTGTTGCGTTTACATTATTGGCTGCTTTTACATTTAAGAAAGAACCACTATTACTTGAACTCACACTACCAAGTGAGTCAATGTTAAATGTTGAACCAGTTACAAATACTGAACCTGTAAATTGGTGTGTATCGTCTTGTGTGTCTCCGAATATACTTGAACCACTTATTGCTGATGAAGTTAAATGAGTTACCGAAGAACTTACTATATAATTTTCTGCTATAATATCACCTTGTGCGGTAATATTTCCTGTTGTTGTGATTGTGGCGAAGTTAACATTTGCATTTGTTGCGACTGATTGTCCAATAGCGACATCATTAGCATTTACCGTAATACCTGTTCCGGCTCCTACTGCAAAAGTTCTATTAGATGCTATTGTTCCACCACCAGTTAAACCTGCTCCCGCTGTTAAAGTTACACTTGTGTGGTCAATATGTTCATTTGCTACAAAACCACTTAGGTCATCGTGTACAATTGCCGAATCGTCAGTTGCTACATCACTAGAGTTTACCGTAATACCTGTTCCGGCTCCTACTGTCAATGTCCTTGTGGATTCTATTGTTCCACCACCCGTTAAACCATCTCCTGCGGTAATTGTTACTCCACTATGGTCTATATTCTCATTTGCTACATATCCACTCAATGAATGAATATCAATTGTTCCTTGTGTTGCTGTTCCAACTACACCTAATAAACTTGAACCACTAATGTTTGAACCTGTAATGTTTGCGAATAAAACATTAGAAGTTGTGGATACATCTTGTCCAATAGCGATGTCGTCTGCATTTGCAGTAACACCTGTTCCACCAACTACATTTAAAGTTCTGTTTGCTGCAATTGTTCCACCACCAGTTAATCCTGTTCCAGCAATTACACTTACTGATGTGTGGTCAATGTGTTCGTTTGCTACGAAGTTTGTAGTGGAATCGTGGTCAACTTGTGCCGAACTACTAAATGATGATATTTGTGCTGATGATGAAATTACTCCACTAGTTGTTCTCAAGACTGAAGAATCAACTGCAAAAGTTCTATTAGTGGTGATATCTCCACCACCTGATAATCCATCTCCTGCCGTTAAAGTTACTCCACTATGGTCTATGTGTTCGTTTGCTACGAATCCAGATGTTGAATCGTGAACAACATCAGAACTTGCTAATGTTATTGTTCTATTTGTTGTAATGTCTCCACCACCACTTAAAATTCCACCTGCTGATATTGAAACCGCACTATGGTCAATGTGTTCGTTTGCTACAAAATTGGTTGTAGCGTCGTGGTCTACTTGAACCGAACCACTAAATAAAGTATTACCTAATTCTGTTTCGGCTGTTGTTAATCGTGTTGAAATAGAAGATGAAACACTTGTTACATCTTGATTACTCATTTCTCCAATAACTACTTTACCAAAAGAACCCGTTCCAGCTGCTGAACCACTTATGTTTCCATCAACTCTTAATTCAGAACCACCTATGTGGAAAGCAACTTCTGGTGAACCTTTACCGTGTGTTCCTATTCTATTTGTAGAAGCGTCTGTTTTAAATAAAGGATTATTAGAACTACCTTTTATATTTAAATCTACATTATTACCACCATCATTGAATGTAATATCGTGTGGAGCACTACCAACATCGTTTAAATCTATGTATGATATACCACCAATATTAAATCGAAGTCTATCTTCTGTAAAATTAAGATAAGTGTTAGAATCGTCTATATGATAGATGAATTGTGAAACATTTACATCACCAATTGTGGTTAGTGAACCACTTGTAGTTAGTGAACCCGTAATCTGTAAGTCATTAGTTGTTGCTTGAACTGAACTCGTAGGTTGAAATATACCACTTGTAATTCCAGTTAATTCACTACCATCACCTTGTAGTAAGCCAAATGAACCAGTAGAAGTATTGCTTCCACTTATATGTCCACTTGCCGTAACATTAGTTACTGCTAAATTACCTACTAGTTGTTTTCCCTTAATATTTGCCATAATTCTCTTGTATTTTTCCTACTTATAAATATCTAATTTCTTAATTTACTATGAATTAAACTTGCCGAACCCAATAACTTCATCATCTGATTCTAATTCATACCCTAAACCACTTGTATCTAATCTTAACTCTAAATTTGTTGATGTCTTTTGGACTATATCCAAAGCATCGTTCTCAATTAACATTCCATTAATAAAGAACATAAAATCTTGTTCTGTTGTTCCGGTTAAACCTGTCGGTGCCGAAGCAGTCACTGCTGTAAAACTTGAAGTTGCTGCACTCGTAAAACTTCCTGTGTGTGTAAAAGACTTTCTAAGATAATCGTTTTTATCCACAATACCCGTATCAGTAAAGTATGTTTTTACTGCGTTTTCACTTACCAATGAAGTTGTTTTTTCATCACCCAAACTCGTGTCATTTGATATTTCATTGATATTGTATCCATTTAACTTAAATGAACCTGATGTTATTAAACTTCCAGTAACATTATGAACATCAGAAATATCATCACCAAATTTGGTTGAACCACTTTCAAAAATTGTAAATGATTGAGTAACACTCGCTTCTATTTTTTCAGCACTTACTTGTCCACTTGCATTCATAGATGAAACAAAAATATTATCCATTACCTCTACACTACCTGTATGAGAAACCACTCCAGTTGAACTACTAATAAATCCATCACCCAGAGTTAAGTTACCAGAAGTAACATTTCCAGAACTTATTACATTATTAAATGTAACATCAGAGTCTGTTTCAACTGCTTGTCCAATGGATAGACTAACATTCTGTGCGTTGTTAGCTGAAAATTCCTTTACATCAAAAGATATTCCATTTGCACTTCCGGAAACTCCTGTTCCAGTTTCTATTTTTAATGGATTTTTAAATATTAGTTTAGGCATTATCTACTCCTATGAATTAAATTTACCAATACTTAAAATCTCGTCATTACTTTCTAAAATATACCCCATACTTCCTGTATCAACGTGTAATTCTAATGAACTTCCTTTTTGCTGAATTCCTAAAGCGTCGTGTTCCATATATTGTCCATTAATAAAAAATACAAAATCATTTTCAGTTGTTGATGTATATCCTACCGGTGCGGAAGCAGTTAACGCTGTAAAACTCGCTGTTGTTGCATTTGTTATACTTGCTGATGTTTTAAAAAAGTTCTTTCTTAAATATGATGAAACGGTAGCTGTATTTGCGTCAATATAAGATTTAATTGCGTTTTCTGTTACTAATGTTGTTGAACTTCCGTCTGTAAATGCACTATCATTTGATATTTCATTGATATTGTATTCATTTAACTTAAATGAACCCGATGTGTTTAAACTACCTGTAAAATTGTGTGTATCATCAATAGTATTACCAAATTGTGTTGAACCACTTGAAAAAACTATTGAAGCGGAAGTAAATGTTGTATGAAATTCTTGTGCGGTTAGTGTTCCGGTAACCGTAGCATCACCCAATATAGTTAAATCTCCGGTGGTTGCAAAAGAACCGGTAATATCTACACTACCACTAATACCCGTTGAAGTATATTTTGTTGTTGATGTTCCTATTTGTAAAGTTCCAGTTGAAGTGATACCACCAAATTGAACATCTGCCGTAGTTGCAACATCTTGTCCGATTGACATTAATTGTGTTACTGTACTTGAACCATCAAATCCAAGTCCACTATTAGATAATGTAACACCTGTTCCAGCTGTAAATATTAATGGATTCTCAACCGATATTCCAAATACATCTTTAGTAGCTCCCAGAGTTCCTCCACCCGATAATGAAACATCTCCCGTTTCGTCCACCAATGTAGTATCTACATCTTCTCTGATTATAAGTTTTTTATTTGTTAAGAATTTTTGAGTAGTTGTTTGACTATTAAAAGTTTCTGGTAAAATATATCCATATAAATTAACACTAAATGTTGTTTTGATTAGTCGCTCACCATCAACTTCACTTGAGTCTGAAAAACTTTCCAGACGAGTTCTAAATCTCATTTTACCTGGCTCACCCCAATATGCTCCGTCCGAATAATTGATTTTTTCTACAATACGATTCATTTGGTCAATGTAAGAAGTCCATATTATAAATTCATAAGAAAGAGTTACATAATCTGGCATTGCTACATTATAATATTCTCTACCTGGTGTTAATCCTTTTTGAACACTAAACTTATCATATCTATTTTGGTGAGAATATTTTTTTTCAAATGAATAAAAGTTTCTTGGTTTGTTTGCGTCAAGTTTATCAATAGGTATGTTATCATTTCTTTCCATACCAGTTCGTTTAAATACAATTAATGGTGTAATTATTTGTCTTTTCTTGTCTCTTAAAAATCCTTGTTTAGAAATCGTGGTCCATCTTTCTGGTGATGCGTAAATACAAGGAACCTTTACCGTTTCTTTATTGACTTCAACTTCTGGTTTAATCACTTCATTGAAGTAATACATAATAGCAGAATCCATATCCATAATACCGACTGATATATTTTTTACATCATCTGTTGCTCCCGGTGAATTACGACTTATTTGTTGTCCACGATTAAAAATCTTTCTTTGACTTCTTGGTATTGGTTTATTTCTTGCCATTATGAACCTCTATATTCCTCTAAGTTTGTGGTTGGCATTCTTGTTAAATGTGCTGAAACTACAATTGAATGACTATTGTCTGGATTACCACCTATCAATTGATTTTCATTATAAGTATTGACTTCAAAATACCCATCGTTCCATTTTAGGATATCACCTATGTCTGGTTTTAAATTTACTTCCACTAAGTATGCTCTTTGAAATGAAAATGAAACATTTTGTTTGTTATCTGGTCCAAAGTCTGTATATTGGAAATCAAAATCTTCGGCATCAACAATACAAGGTAATTTTACACCTTGTTTATAAACTTTACCCTCTGATGCTTCTCCATACATATTGGTGTCGGTTTCATAAACTGATGTTCTGTAAAGAATTACATACTGGTCAATTATCCCACAATCATCAATGTTTGGTTCACCTAAAAGTTCTCTGTTGAACTTTTCTATGGTTGCTAAATCTTTTGCTCCATAATATCGCTGTGCCATTTAGTTATCCTATGTAAAGTGGATATGGAACTTTCTTTAAAGTTTCCTGTTGTGATTCGGATTCTTCCTTTTGAGCTTCCATAAGTGCTTTACGACTTGTTTGTTCTAAGTTTTCTCTCAATTGTTCTATTAATTGTTCTTTTTCTGCAGTTGCTTCAGCTCTCAATGTATCTCCATCCAATGAAACATCTGCATTTGGAATTGGAATAGTTCCGTATTTAGAACGAATGATTCCTAATAACTCTTTTGATAACGCCAATCCATATTTTCTTATCCATTGTTTTCCTACATCATTAATGTTTGAATAAGTCATAAAGTCATATTTTACATTTGAATAATCTGATACGACATCTGATGAACCACTATAACGAGTTCTTAGTGGGTTGTCTCTATCAGATGTTTTGATATATTCTATCCACAACGAACCTGATTCACTTGGAACTGGAAATACTCTTAGTTGATTATTACGAATTTCAAATGAATAAGCAGATTTTCTAATCTGGTCATTAAATTCAATGGCCTGTATTCTTAATAAATCTGCATAGATTGGTTGTAATACGAAAGTAATTGCTGGTGATTGATTTCCAAAACCAAATCCGTCCAACATATTGTATGTTCCGAATCCTGTTGATGCGTATGGGTCAAAGTATCTTGTAACCGCTGGTCTTGCTTCATAGTGAACTCTTTTAACTTCAATTGAAGCTCCAGATTCACTTGCTTCACCTACTAAATTATTTAAGTCATAAATTTGACTTCCAGAATTAACTGAAATCGCTGTTCTTTTTATATCAGTTGTTCCACCTACTAATGCCTCTGAACCATAGTCTTCTGCTATGAATATATTTTCAGATAAAGTAGGTTTTACTCGTTTATGAGTAAAGTTTGAACCGGTGGCTTGTCCTTTTAAATGTAATAAGTTATCACGAATGTTAAATTGATTGACTTGTGCACTATATTCTGATACACTTTCTTCCATACAAGCATAAAACTGAGTATCTTGTAGTTCTATATCTACGATTGGATATCCAAGTCTTTTTGCACACCAAGTTGCGAACTTAGGTGCGTCTGCTTGAAAGGTGGTGTCACTATCATATAACCCAAAAGGTGTCGTTCCGTCTACTGCGGAACCACTTCCTGGCCATATTGCTTCTTGAGCCATTAAAATCTCCTATTAATAGTCTATTTGTATATACATTAATAAATATCAATAATTAAACTTTTGTATAAAAAAACCCCCTATAAAAATAGGGGGTCTTTTCACTTCTATAATACTTAGTCCTAAAACTAATTATTATGCTTGGTCTACCCAAGTTCCACGAATGTCATCAATTAACCATCCGTCTGCACTTAGACCAACTAATTTAACATAGTCGTATTGACTTTGTGTTGCTTTTGCAAGTATGATGTCTTTATCATTTGTTCCTGCACCACCTGCGATATCTACTAAGAACTTATCACTTGAATTAGGTGATATTGTTAATAGTGAACCACCGTCTGTTGATGTGTTTACGATAATGAAAGAAGCACCAACCACAACTGCTGGTAATGTTAATGTTTTAGCGTCTGCTGAAATAGTAACGAATTTACCAACTTGAACTGAGTGAGTGTTTACTGCTAAAGTTGTATCTGCTGAAAGGTTTATTGCCTCACCGCCTGATTGTCCTTCTGCATATAGACCTACTGAATCCACTAAATTATCCATATAATTTGCGTGTGATTGTCTCAATACACTTTTTAAAGTTGAATTTGATTTGTTTGCCATTATTTTTCTCCGTTTATTTGGGGATTTCCCTGTCCCAAATATATTAATTGTTAGATTACAAAACCCCAAATACATTTGGTTTAGCCAAATACTCACGTCATCCGTCGCCAGAGTTGGAAGTTTTTGGGGGTGGAAATTAATCTTCGTATATAAATAGGTAATTCTTAGATAAAAAACAAAAAACCCCTAACTTAATAGGGGTTTTTCGTATGCTTATTCAGCTTTTAGTATGTGTTGAAATACTAACTATTATACATAGTTAACATCTGCAACTACGACTTTACCATAGAATTCTGGTCTAACCATCTTCTTAGCGTATCTTGTCATCACACCTTTTCTTGGAGTGAAGTTTTTAGGGTCGTATACTAATGGTGTCATAATCATTGGAACATATGGAGCGTATACCGCACCTGTTTCAAGGAAGTTAGAACCTCTAAATCCTACAAGGATTTGGTTTTCTAACATATAAGGGTTTTTGTAAACAGTGTATCTGTTGTTAATTGCCCCTACTTTTTGAACACCCATAGCGAATTGATTTGTGTTAGCGTCGCCATCAGCACCTGTTGCATATCCTGGAATTGATTCAAGGATTGTTGCAGTTTCTGGTGATACAACTATAAAGTTTGCTCCACCTCTTAGTGTTTTCTGATGAATTGCATTACTTACTGATTGGATTTTGTTTCCAAGTGTTTGGAACCATTCACCTTTAGTGTAAGCGTTTGAAGCACCTGATGATTCTACAAATGTAGTATTTGCTGAGTCATACTCGTATCCAACTCTTGCTGACCAATGTTCTGTTTTAGCTGAAGCGTTAGCCATCAACATATCAAGAATTTCTAAGTCAATTTCCATTGAAATATATTCTGATAATAATGATGTTAATTCTGCTTCTGCGTCAACTGAATGGTAAGCGTTTAAGTCTTGAGCAAGTTCTGGTGTCCAGACTGCTTTTAACTTACGAGTTTTAGCGATGATTGGAATGCTTTTCAGAGCGATATCTAATTCTGGAATGTCGATATCTGTTTCTGGGTTAGCATCAACTTGTGTTGATGTTGCTTCAAAATCAGTTCTGCTGTAATTTGTTGCTGGCTGTTTGTGGTATTTTACTTTTAAATTACCTGGTTTAGCCGCTACATCTTTCTTTACAATGAAAGTAATTTGTGAATTCGTAGCATCGTATTTAGTGTATGCTGGGAAGAATTCGTCAAAACCAGAACCTGAGATTGAGAATGCTCTCACTCCGTCTGTATCTGGGTTTGTGTATGCCAATGTAGATGTAGTAATTTTACATAGACCATCGTCTGCTGCGTTACCTAATGCAACTGAAGCTGAAAGGTCTGGTTCGTAGTCAACATCTGACCAAGTTACTGAACCTGATGTGTATTCATCAGCATCAACAGTTGATGCGTGAATGTCCAAGTCTTCAGTAATTGCGTCATTAATTGAATATCCGAACTTACCAGCGCCGTATAAACCGCCGCTTGCGTCTACATTTGAACCTGATGTATTACCATATACATCGGCTCCGTCAGTATGGTTACCTGTTTGGGTTGTTCCATATTTGAAGTCAAGATAGAAAATAAGACCAGAAGGTAGATTCATTGGTTGAACTGACACAAAGTCTTGTGCTGCTAGTTCACCAAAGATTCTTCTTACTAATGGTAAGGCTACACCTGACCATTCTTCTGCGTTTTGTCCACCAGTAACTGATGCCTCTTGGATTAACTGACCTGCTTGGTTTTCAAGCAATACTGCCATTCCGTGAGTTTTAGTTTCGTCTTCTAATCCTTCTAAAAGACCTGTTGGTTCCCATTTCTCAACTAACTGACGAGTTTGTTCTAATAATTGTCTTTGTGGATTATGTCCGTCCATCAAAGTTTCAATTGAATTTAATTTACTCATTTTAGTCTACTCCTTAAAGTATGTTTGCTAATTTCTTGAATCTTGCTTTTAATTCTGCTCCCTCACTCAATACCTCTTCATTAGCAGGTTTTGTTGAAGCAACTGGTTTTGAACTTGAACCTTTAACAACTGACTCACTTATTCTTGAAGGTTTTTTAAATGATTCTGCTAATGTAGCGTAAACCAATTTAACTTCTCTTAAGTTTGTAGTTCTGTCAAAGTTTTCTACAACTTTGAGTTTCTGGTCGTTATTCAATCCAAATGCTCTAAACAATTTGTTTGAGAACAATAATTTAGCGTTCAATAGATTAACTTCGTTTAATTTTGCTCGCATGAATTTTACAACATCACGAGTTTCTTTGATTTCTTTTTTAAGTTCATCCACTTTGTCTGCTTCATCTTCAGCGTCTTCTTCTTCAGATAGTGCTTTCAGAACTTCGTCAAGGTCTAAGTCTTCTTCAACTTCGTCCTCGTCTTTTTCTTCTTTCACTACTTGGTGGTCATCAAGTTCATTACCTGCTGGCTCGTCTTTACCTTCGCCTTCTGGTCCTTGTGCACCTGTTGCTGATGAATCATTTGCTTTTGGATTTACTTTGTTGTCAGATTTTCCGATATCAGATGATACATCGTTTTCGTCAACTTTTTCTTCTTCATCTTTATCAGATTTTTCAGATTCGTCAACTCCATCTTCTTCTTCTTCGTCGTTTAAGTCTGCTTCCAATTCTGCAAGAACTGATTCAAGGTCAAGGTCGTCTTCTTCTTCCTCTTTCATATCATCAATTTCTGCTTCTGATTCTTCGTCTTCGATTTCTTCACCTTCTTCTGGTGCTTCTTCGTCTTCAACTTCCATTTCGTCAGCGTCCATTTTCATTTCTTCTGCTCCCATTTCTGAATCATCTCTTTCCTCAGCGTCTATTTTGTCGTCACCTTCTTCTGGTGCAACTTCATCTTCACCTTCTTCTGGTGCGAATTCGTCTTCTTCTTCTGAAAATCTTTCTTCTGAATCTTCTTTTTCAGCGTCTTCCATTTCAGTAGCTATCTTTTTAGACAACATAGATTGCAAACGTGGTGTGAATGCTTCTTCAAGTGCTATTTTTGCGTTTTCTAATGCAGTTTCTCTAACCGCTTTAGCGTCAGCAATAGCTTCTCTTAGTAAATCATCCATTTTTATTTCTCCGTTTTGGATTCAATATAGTTATTGAGAACTATAATATAGTTTTATTGATTTACACTATATGATGTATGAATAATACGATAGTGTATTTAGTTTCGTATATATAAATATAACGAAACCAAAAAATATCACACAAAGTGTGTATTTATTTTAATCTTCTTGATTTTTTAATTTTTCGTATTTGGTTCGTAGTTTAGCTTTGTTTTTCTGTTCTCTTTTCAATGCCGATGGCTTTTTGTAAAATGAACGTTCTCTTAATTCAAACATCATACCTGAGTCTTTTACTTTGCGTTTGAATATTTTTAGTGCTTGTTCTACGGATTGTCCTTTACGGATATATACTTTTAACAACCTTTACTCTCTTTCTTCTTGTTTATAAAAATCCTAATAAATCGTCTAATTGTCTTAATGCTTTACGATTACCTTTCATAGCTGCTATAATTGCAAGTGAGTATCTTCTACCACCCGTTTCAATAACATCTAATAAGTCGTCTGCGTCAAGTTTATGTTTTTTTAGAAAGTCAGCAACATCATTTATATCTTTATTAAGTATTTTTGCTACCTTTTCAGTATCTTTAAACTTTGGTTTAAACGAGTCATTTATTTCTTGTTCTTTTCTTAACTTGTATGCTTTGGTAGTGTCTTCAAGTGTTGGTAATGGCTCACCAAACTTTCTTTCCCAAGCTTTTGATTCTTTTAATAGTGATTTAAGTTTCATAATTATTACCTATCGTGTGCTGGGTCAAAGTCACTTAAATCATCTGGCTCGTGAGAATCATCATCTTTTGGTCTTCCAGAACCTGGTCCACCTTCATTGAATTTACCTTCAGATTTTGCTTTGTAGTTTTTGTCTACATAGTTAAAGAATTCTTTTTTCTTTTCATCTGATTCTAATTCATCTGGTGCGGAAATTCCAAATTTTTTCATTGCTTTTTGAAAAAATGCTTCATAATCACCTTCTTCTATTTGGTCTTTTGTTTCATCACTATCAACTTTATCCTGTCCTTCTGGAATATCGTAGTAACGATTTAAAATTACACCCATATCTTCATACAATCCAGCTAATCTTTGTTGAACTGATGATGCTTCTTCAGCAATCTTTGAAAATGATTTTGAGTGATTAGTTAATTCTTTCATATTACGAGTTACGGTAACTTTATCAAACCAATCTTCAGTTTCTTGAACCGTGTGTGTTGCTGCCATTTCTGCTATATTTGATAGAGACTTTGCAGTTTCTTTTAATGATTGTTGTTGATATAGTGCTTCACCTAATGTATTGTAACTTTTAAGTGCTTCACTTACTTGTTCTGATGAAACTTTTTGTGTTTGTTCACCATATTTTTCTTTAACGATTTGTGTCAAAGAACCATATCCTTGATTAATCGCTGGTGTAGAAACTACTCCACCGACTAATGAGAAATTTTCTTTTACTAAATCTTTTAACTTTGCCATTTTATGTTCTCCTTATTAATAAATATAAGTTAATTCTTTTTTCTTCTTCCATATTTGTTAAATCTATCTTTCACATCATAGAATAATTGTTTCAATACACCTCTCTTAGAAAAACTTGCGTCTTTGAT
>Ga0208157_1000431_pt1 | contig 23302 bp, 22 predicted proteins | sample 5_EtaG_FD_184077 | JGI IMG/M metagenome (GOLD analysis project Ga0208157, IMG submission 184077) | Marine viral communities from the Subarctic Pacific Ocean - 5_ETSP_OMZ_AT15132 metaG (SPAdes) (version 2) | ecosystem: Environmental > Aquatic > Marine > Oceanic | place: Pacific Ocean | collected...
AACCTTAGAAGGATAAAGACATGACAACAAAAATACCAGTAGAACTCTCAAGCACTCCCGGAATTGTTGATGGGTCTAATGCAACTGCTATAACTATTGATAGTTCTGAAAGAGTAGGTATAGGAACTCCGAGTCCTGATACACCTCTTCACATTAAAGGTGGTGCTGATGCCTATGTGACTATAGAAGCGGGTGCAGCAGATGGTAATGTTGGATTCTTATTTGATAATTCAAGCTCAACTCAAAAAGGAGCTTTACTTTATGATACAGATGATAATTACCTTTTATTTAATGTAAATAGTTCAGAAAGAATGCGTATTGATTCCTCTGGTCGTGTAAATATTGGACATACTAGCTCTTCAGCAAATGGTAGTGCGGCAGTTCTTTCTATTGGGAATACATCAGGTGGAACTATCAATCTTATTGACTCTGATGATGCACCAACAAACGGAGGTTTTAGTCAGATATACGGGGGCAATCAACGTATGTATTTTTACACAGGTGGTTCAGGTGCAAGTTCTTATATGCAGTTCTATACAAATGATACAGAAAGAATGCGTATCCAATCAGGTGGTGGCATATCTTTTAACGGAGACTCAGCAGCAGCTAACGCACTTGACGATTATGAAGAGGGTTCTTGGTCACCTGCTGTGAATGGAGCAACTACAACTATAACCGATGCCCATTATGTAAAAATAGGTTCTCTTGTTTACCTTAACACTTATTTGTACTTCAGTGGTCTTCCGAATGATGGTGCAGTTTTTAAAATAACAGGATTACCTTACGCTACTCAACCAAACTCAACGTACGGCGGTGGAGCAATTAGCTATTCACACGCTGCAAACACAGCAGATATGCAACCCTTAACACAAACAGGAGATTCCTATATATATTTTCATGAAACAGATGGCACTTCTAATACTGTTACGAGAGCCACAGCTTATAGCAAGTTTGCAAATGGTGCAGGTTATTTAGTTTTAAACATGACTTATATAACAAACTTTTAAATAAATTAACAATTATGTCTAGTGGATTCTAGGCAAGGAGTAAAAAATGGCAATAACAAAAGAAACAGTAGAAGATAAAATACAGATAGTTGGCGAACACAAAGACATACAAGTTCGTACTGCTACAGTTATCAAAGAAGATGGTAAAGAACTTACAAGGTCTTTTCACAGGCACGTAGTTTCGTGTGTTACATCATCTCATGATGGTAGTTCATGGACACACACAGACACAGACATATCTGGTGAGTCTACAGAAGTACAAGCTATAGCAAATGCAGTATGGACAGATTCTGTCAAGGCTGCGAAAAAGACTGCTAACGAAGCAACACTATAATAAAATTTAATAGAGAGACAAAGACATGGCAATAACTAAAGTAACGAGTGACCTACTAAACTCAGCAGCACTAACCTCAAAGGCTTTTGGTACTTCATCAATTATGATTGGTGATGATGCGACAGGAACTATTGATGGTGCTAATTATAATACTGGTGTAGGTGTAGATGTCTTTGCAGCTTTGACTACAGGAGATAACAACACGGCAGTTGGAGCAAACACAGGGGATGCTATTACAACAGGTTATAGAAATACAATTACTGGTAGTTCCGCAGGTGGTGCAATCACCACAGGGGCGTACAATACTGTTTTTGGTTGGCAAGCGGGTGATGCAATAACTACTGCTGATGATAATGTTTTATTTGGTCCAGCAGCAGGAGGAGCAATTACTACAGGACACTCTAACGTAGCAATGGGTCGCAGTGCTTTATTAGTTAATACAACGGCTTCTAACAACACAGCAGTCGGTCATAATGCAATGGTCGCAAACACTACAGGAACAGGTAACACAGCAGTTGGACATCAATCACTAGATGCAGCTACCACAGCAGACAATAATACTGCAATAGGTAAAGAATCGCTTACTACTAATACTACAGGTGCATCAAATACTGGGTTAGGTGCTTTTGCTTTGGGATTAAACACTACAGCTTCTAATAACACAGCAGTTGGTTATAGTGCTTTATTATCCAACACTACAGCAGAAGGTAACACAGTATCTGGAACATTTGCTGCCTATAGCAATACAACTGGAGGAAACAATACTGCTAGTGGCTTTAGAGCCTTCCAAGACAATACAACAGGTAGCAATAATGTCGCTATAGGTGCGTATGCTTTAGACGATAATACAACAGCAGATAGAAATACAGCAGTTGGATATCAAGCTTTAACAACAAATGTTACAGGCAGCACAAACACGGCTGTTGGGTATGATGCTTTAAAAATGAATACTGGTGACTCAAACACAGCTATGGGTGAACAGGCTTCGGTAGCTAATACTACAGGTGATTATAATACATCGTTTGGATGGAGAGCATTAGCTTTAACTACTACAGCAGATAGCAATACAGCCATAGGTGCAGAAGCTTTATTTACAAACACTACGGGAACAGTAAATACAGCCATAGGTAGTAAATCTTTAAAAGTTTCTACAACAGCAGGTTATAATGTCTCTGTGGGGTATGAGTCTTGCACACAATTAACAACAGGACCTTATAACTCGTGTGTAGGTACGTTTGCAGGATACTCCCTAACAACTGGTGGAACAAATACATTTATGGGCTATCAAACAGGGCATTACTCTACTCCAACAACGACAGGAAATGATAATACTTGTTTAGGTGCTTATGCTCATACTAATTCAGGTGGAGCAAATGGGCAAATAGTTATTGGTTATAATGCTCTAGGAAATGGTGATAGAACAGTAGTTTTTGGGTATGGTACTGATGATACTGCCTGTAGCTTGGGAAGTACCACTTGGACAACACCTTCTGATATAAGACTCAAAGAGGATATACAAGATGAAAAAGTTGGATTAGATTTTATTAATGAATTAAGACCAGTTACATTCCAATGGAAAAAAGAAAAGGATGTACCTTCTGAAATGCAGGCACACGTTGCTGACTCAGAAAAAAGAATAATGAATGGAACACATAATCATGGTTTTATAGCACAAGAAGTTAAACAAGTTATTGATAAATATAATTTAAAAGAAGGTTTTGATATGTGGAAAGAAGACGAAACAGATGGAAGACAACGTATCGGTGAATCAGCTTTAATGCCTTTGATGGTTAAAGCAGTACAAGAACTTTCGGCAAAAGTCGAAGAATTAGAAAGTAAATTAAACGGAGAATAAAAATGGTTGAACAAACAGTAGCAGAATGCTTAACAGCCGCAACAGATAGCGTAACAGTTATCAACGACATTAATACAAATGGCAGCAATTCTAAGTGCGTTGCAGAAGGTTCTACGCAAGCAGAGATAAACGACATAGTACAACGTAATGTTGACCACTTAGAAATTATATTAGAATACACAGAACCTAATGTTAAAGGTGCTAGTGATGATAAATCATCTTACACAGGTGCAGTAACAACTGGTAAAGCTTATATAGCAGCTAACTAAACATGGACCTAACAGGTTATACAATGTTTTTACTATGGAATATATTTCTAACATTAGTTGTAGCCCCTATACTTTACAGCATTCGTTCAAACACGTCAGAGCTTAAAAGACTTGACATACTTTTAAATAAAACAAGAGAAGAAATGGCAAAAGAATACGTAACCAAACAAGAACTATCAGATGGAATGAATAGAGTGTTTGACACGTTAGACAAAATTGAAGAGAAACTTGACAAGCTTTTCGAGGTTAAATAATGACTAGATATAGAAAGAAAAAACAAAAAAGACAAGACTATCGTACTGGTGGACGTGTTCATTTAGAAGAAGGTGGAATCCCTAACGAACCTTATACTCCCCCTGCTCCAGAAGAAGAAGAAAAAACTACCACTAGAGATACTCCTCCGGGTGGTGGCAATCAAGAACGGGCTACTGCTAGAGCTGATGAAGAAGCAGCTAGGATTAGAGAAGAAGAAAAAGCTGCAGCAGAAGCTCAAACTGGTACAACTGGTACAACTGGTACAACTGGTACAACTGGTACAACAACTACAGCTACAGATGCTTTTGTAAATCCTGATGGTGGTACTTATTCTGAAACAATGGTAACAGATCGTACTGGTAAACCTCTTTTAGATAGTCAAGGAAGACAACAACCTGCTTATGTCATAGATAAAAAAACAGGTAAGTGGACTCCTACTGATGCTATGAATAGGCAAGAGCTTACTTATGAACGTGTATGGGATAATCAGAAAGGTGAGTTTGTAACTCCTGATCCCGGATTTACACAACAACTAACACCAGAACAAGAATTAGCAAGACAACAAAGATATGAAAGAGCAGCAGAAGGATTAGAAGCTGCTAAAGCAGGTACACTAGAAACTCCTCAGATACCTCAACCTAAGATGATTGAGGAAGGACCTGCTAGTAAAGTTGTAGAGATGGCAGAGCCTACTAAAGTAGGTCCAACTACAATCTTTCAAGAAGGAGAATCAATACCTACAGAAACAGTCGTAACAGGTACAGCAAAGACTGCTCAAGGTCCTGATGCAGTTACAGCAAGTACATATACAGCAGAAGAAATAGCATCAGCTCCTGTTATTAATGCACAAACAGGAAGTGTAAGCCCACAAGCTACTGCAGATATGCAGTCACAAGCTTTAACTAAAGCAGCTACTGGTGTTACTATAGATGAAGAAACAGCTAATAAAGTTTTAACAGATAGAGTTGTTGGTGTTCTTTCTGATGGAGCAACTTCGAATGCACAGACTGTTAAAGGATTAGACTTACCTAAAGTACTTAGGGCTAAAAAACAATTAAGAAACGCAGGACTAAGCGAATCACAGATAGAAGAAATAGGAAATGATCCTGATGCATTAGAAGCTAGGTTAATGGATTTAACCGAAGAAGAAAGAGGAATGATTGAAGGTCTTCCTGAAGAAGCTTTAGTTAGTACTCAAATGGACAACTTGCTTAAAGGACTAGACAGTGGTGAAGTACCTACATGGGCTAGACCGGCTGTAGCTGCAGTTAATCAAATAATGGCATCAAGAGGTTTAGATATTTCTACTGTAGGTAGAGATGCCTTATTTAACTCTATTATACAATCAGCATTACCTTTAGCACAAAGTAATGCACAAGCTATCCAACAATCTGTATCACAACAAAAAGGTATAGAAGCACAGGCTGAATTATTAAATGCTCAAAATAGACAGCAAACAGCCTTGACAAATGCTTCAAACGTCTTTAATATGAATATGGCACAGTTCAATGCTGATCAACAAACTGCATTGAGTAACAGTAAGTTTTTACAAACTGTTACAATAGCTAATGCAAGTAATGAACAACAAGCTGTAATACAAGAAGCAGCTTCACTTGCTCAGTTAGATTTAGCAACGCTTGATAGCAAAACTAAAATTTCAGTACAGAATGCTCAAGCTTTTTTAAGCATGGACCTAACTAATCTTGGGAACAGACAACAAACAGAAGTATTAAAAGCTCAACAAGAACAACAAAGACTACTAAGCAATGCATCAGCAATAAATGCAGCAGCACAATTTAATGCTACAAGCGAAAATCAAACAAATCAATTCATGGCTAACTTAGCTCAACAGACTAGACAGTTTAATGCAGCTCAAATGAACTCAATGGAACAGTTTAATGCTCAAGCTCAAAACGCTGCAGAAGCTAGAAGAGTACAGAATGAGATAGGTGTAGCTCAAGCTGATGCAGCTATGAAAATGCAAATAGATCAATTTAACTCACAGCAAGATTATAATAGAAATCAGTGGAATGCTCAGAATGAACAAGCTGTACTACAAGCTGATGTTAAATGGAGAAGACAACTTAATACTGCAAATACTGCAGCAGTTAATGCTGTTAATCAACAGAATGCTCAAAATGCATTTAACTTATCTTCTCAAGCTCAAGCATTTATGTGGCAAGAATTAAGAGATCAAGCTGACTATGCATTTAGATCAGCAGACAATTATGAACAAAGAAAAACATCCCTATACATAGCAATGCTTGGTAATGAAAGTGGAAACTACGAAGGTGGGAAGTATGATGATTATGTAAAAAGTGCTACACAATTATTAGATAATTTTTTAACATAGGATATATTATGGGTAAGATAAGAAAAATTGGTAAAAAAATAGGAAGAGGAATTAAAAAAATTGGAAAAAAGATTGGTAAAGCTTTTAAAAAAGTTTTAAAACCTTTTGCTAAAGTATTTAATAAACTTGGTCCTATAGGTACAATAGCTATGTCTATGTTCTTACCGGGAATTGGGTCAGCTTTAGCAGGATGGGGGGCAAGCATGGGAAATGTCGTAGGAACTATGATTAAATTTGTAGGGAATGCTATTAACTATGTATCAACTGCTCCTAAAAAAATATTCGGTACAATTACTGATGCTTTAGGTGCTTCATGGGATACCTTAACTGGAGGAGGAGTTAGTGGTGGGTGGAAACCCGGAAGTTGGTTTGATAACTTTCAAGGTAGAATGACTGATCGTATTAAAAGTGATGGATGGTTTGGTGGTAAATCTGGATCGTGGACTCACTTTGATACAACAGGAAATATTTTACCAAGCGGTGCTCCTTTAACAGGAGATGGACAAGGAAGTGTTATGCAACAAGAAGGTGGTAAATTAGTAGAAACATTACCTGATGGTAGTGTAGGTAAACCTTTGTCAAAAGCAAACATTGATGTTTTAAATAGTCAAACAAATTCTCCTGCAGGTATTACAGTAAGTGATGGTTCAAGTATTTATGATGAAGCAACTAAAACATGGAAAGATTCTGTTACTGGTAAAGAATTAAAATTAGATAACGCAGGTCAACCTATTCCGTTTGAATCTGGTACTACAGGATACAAAGGACCTTTTCAAAAAGTAAAAGATGCTTATGGTGGATTTAAAGAAACAAATAAAGATTCAATTGCGGGTATGCAAACAGGTTTAACAATGGTTGATGCATATAACACTTTTGCCGGACAAGATGAACAAGTTGTCGGAAGTAATACATCAAGTTTAATTGATGGAATGAGTCAATTAAGTTATTCTCAAGATCAAGGTGGAATTGTAAATACAACAGCTCCTATTTGGGATATGTCTTACATGACAAATGCAACATCTGCTGCTAATGCATGGAATAGTAATTATGGTTTTGGTTCAGGTTTTGATCCAAATCAAACTCCCGGATATGGATACACTTGGGCAGAATGGATGAGAACTCAAGGTGGTAGCTTTGCAAGTTAAATTTAATATATAGGAATAACAATGTCACAATTAAATCAAAAAGCTATTACTGAACAAAATCCTTTTCAAGGACCAGTTCCCGGACAGTCCTTAACTAACAGTCCAGATTCTAGGCAGCCTTGGGAAAATCCTCCGGAAGTAACAGGTCTTAAAGATGCTAGAGAACTTATGTTTTTAGAAATCTTAAAAGAATCTAATTTAGAAAATATTGCAATGTTGTTAAACGATGGCATGAGTGTTTCTGAAATTTCAGAAATGTTATTATTTATTGGTTATAGCAAAGGTAAATTTAATGCTGATATGATGATGTTATTAATGGAACCAGTTATGTACATGCTTTTATCAGTTGCAGAAGCTTTAGGTTTAGACCCTAAAATAACTAGAGATGATTTAATTAATTCAGAAGAAGAAGATTTAGATGAAGAAGAAGAAGCAGACGTAGTTAATTTAGCTCAATCAATACAGACACAAGTTAGAAACCCTTCAAAATTAGAAGAGTTACAAGTAAAGTTAGACACAGAAAATATACCATCAGATATTAAAGAACGAGTAGCTGAAGTTGATTTTGAAGGCATAAAAGAAAGTTTAATGGCTAGACCTCAAAAACAACAAACAGAAAACCCAAGTTTATTAGGAAGGTAATCACATGGCAAAAAGATCAGGACCAAGTATAGAACAGATAGGAGAATCTTTACTATCTCAGCAAGCTACAACCCGTAAGCAACAAGAAAAAGATGCAAAAAAAGATGCACGTTGGTTAAAGGTTTTAGGGGCAGGAGTAGCAGCTCAGAGTTTAGTTTCTAGTGCATTAAAAAAAAGAACTCAAGAAATTAAAGATGCTGGTACAATTTCAAAATTACAAAGTAAATTACAAGTTTCAAATTTTAATTCATTAACACCAATTTATCAATCAATTGATCCTTACGAATCTTATGATGCGTTTGAAAAAGCGTATGCAGATGATCCTACATCTTTTACGTCTTTAAAAAATCATTTAAGTCCGTATATGAAAACTTATGTTAAACAATTAAGTGGTAAAGATTTAAGTGAAGAAGCATTTCAAGCTCAATATAATTTATTAGAAAACAATTTAGTAAAGAGTATTGCAAAAAATGCTTTTAGTACAAAAGATCAATTTAAAAGAGGTATTACTGGTATAGCTGAAGAAGTTGGTGTTGATAAAAATAATACATGGAATTACTTTACTGGAATAGATATTAATACACTTGATGGAATTAAAGCACAACGAATAAATAAACAAGTTGATCAATATGGTGGTTCAATTTTAAATAAAGGTAATCTAAGAGGACTTGGTAATGCTTTAACATTTGGGTTAATAAAAGAAAAAAAAGGAGAACCAAATATTTTTAAAGAATTTGATGAAGATTGGAGACCTCTTTCTCAAGATATTAGATTAGCATTTGATTCAATGAATATTAATGCTACTATAGCTGAACAAATTAAAGCAAATGCTCCAGTACTAAAAGATAGAGTAGCTGAGTTTCAAGCAGATGAAAAAGCAGTAGGAAGGATTCAAGCTGAATTTGACACATTACAATCTCGTATAAATGATGGTTCTTGGTGGTGGAAAGGAGATAAAAGTCCTGATAGATACAGTAAATTTAAAGAAGATCGTATTGATAATTTAGTTAAAGATTTAAATTCTGAGCAAAATGCTGAAATTAAACAACGAATTATTTTAAATACGGGTGCACTTTCTAATCGTATAGGTGATCCTAGAGAAACAGAATTTAAAAAACAGTTTATTGAAACTTATGCTAAAGAATTTAATCTTGAAGTAGGATCAGCTCCTTATGCAGAATTTGTTAATTCATTAAAAGATTTTAAAACACGAGATCAATTATCTATGAATTTTGTTTTAAGTCAAGTAGCTACAGATAGGTATGATGGATGGTTTGAAAGTAGTATTGGAGAAACTGTAGAATTAGGTGAAGAATCTTTTGTTTATGATTTTAATAAAATAGATCAATTAATGAAACCATCATTTGTTATTTCAAAAGGTACAGTTGAACCTACAGAAGTGTATCAAGCTGCTGATTCAACAGATAAACAAATTTTATATAGAGGATATGTAAAAGGTATACTTGGTAATTATTTACGAACTGATAGAAATGCACAACAATTAGCTGCTGCTGCTCAAGATTTTATGCAACAAATACCACCTCCTAGTGGTCAAGACCCTCAAAATATTCTTAATAGCGTTTTAAAAGAATTACAAGAATTTGACGAATACGTAAATTAATATGGCAGCAAAAACTCCATTACAAGAGTACTATGATTCTATAGATACTCCACTTACTCCACAAGATGACCCTTCAGCAGTTGTGAGTTATTTAAATACTCAACAAACTGCTCCTGCAATAAACATTCAAAACTCTTTAGGGCAATATCAATCTTCTACTCTTGAAGATCGTAGTCCGGGATATCAAGTTTTTACCGGAACATATACACTTGATGATTTAGAAAAAAATTCAGAATTTCAACTTCGATCTGCAAGATTTATGAAAAGCATTGAAGATGATGAAGATATTTTTGAATACCTTAGAGATTCAGACTTTTCATTATCATCAGCATTTGTAAGAGCAGGACAGGCTAAAGGATGGTCTGATCAAGCTAAAGAAGATTACAACTATTTAAGACAAACATTTGATAATGCAGATATTGGTAGTACTAAACAATACATGCAGCTTGCTAAAGACCTTACAGTTGATTTAGTTGCTGATCCTCTTAACTGGTTGGCTGCTGCTTTTTTTGTACCTTCAGGTGGTATGTCAGCAGCTACAGGTATTGCTGCAAAAGAAGTAGCTAAACAAGGATTAAAAAAAATAGCAACTAAAAGTTTAAAAGGTGCTAAAAAACCTGCACTATATGGAGCAGCCGAAGGAGCTGCATGGGCAGGACCACATGATTTCTTTTTACAAAAAGCGGATGTTGAACTAGGGCTACGAGATAGTGTAAGCTATGGACAAGTAGCTTTAAGTACTGGACTAGGTGCAGGACTTGGAGGAGTGTTTGGAGGAGCTATAGGTACAGTAACAACCGGTTCACCTATTTTGTATCATAAATACTTAAGTAAATATTCAGACGATGTTACAATTAGTAATAAAGGTGATGCAGTTAAAAAAGAAGAAGCATTTGAAGATTACATTGACGAAAAAGAAATTCAAATTGCAGACGATGATTTTCAATCTAAAAGAACTGTTGAAGATAAACAAGAAACAAAGAAACAAAAAGAAGATCGTAAGAAAGAAACAGCTAAAAGAATTACAAAAACTAAAGAAGCTATTGCAAATACAATTGGTAAACCTGTAGGACAATATATTGATATAGCTATGAACTCTGAAAGACTTCAGCAACTACTAGGATACTTTAGATCAGACTGGGCTAAAACATTAGTACGTAGTGTTGATAAAGTTATGCTGAGTACTTATGGTGAAGAAGTAAATAAAAGAATGTTTGGTTATATGACAGAGCTTCGTAGTTCTGTAGGAGAACTTAATCGTACGAATATGGATTTTTCAAGTTGGAAAGCTTTTCAATCTACGTTTAAAAATACTTTAGATCAGACTCAAAATGATCATCTTGTATATCTGCTAAGATTAAATACGAATGAATTTGACCAAATGGTTAAACTTATTAAAAAAGATAAAGTTGATCCTGACACTCCATTACCTGAAGAAAGAGTTAAATCTGCAACATTATTAGACGAAGATATTGAAATCGAAATAAATATCTTGGATAAAAATATTACAGATGATGTTGGTACAAAAATAGATGACGAAGTTGTTAAGTCGGCTGCAAAAATTAGAGATATACTAGATAGGATATTTGATGAAGCTAGTGGAGGTAGAGAAGTATTTAATGGTATGGGAACTGTACCTTTAAATTTAATGACTAGAGGACAAAGAGTCATGAACTTCTTTCCTCGTCACTTTTCATACTCTAAAATCTCAGAAGACAAAGAAGGTTTTACTCAGATTATAAAAGACTCAGAACACTCTCTACCTCAAACTACCCCAAACGAAGCTGCTAAACAAAAAGTTAGAGACCCTATTACTGGTGAAATTGTAAGAGATGAAGATGGTAAAGAAATGCTATTCTTTCCTGCTTCTGTTAGGTCTATAGATGAAGAAGTTTTTGGAAGGTCGAATGCTCAACAAATTGAAAAGCTTGCAAAAACAGATTTAGATGCAGCTCGTCAATTTAAAGCTGAGTTGATTGTAGACAATATGCTTGAAAAAAGATACTCTCCATTTGAGTTTGGAACAGAAAACTCTGGAGGTGGAGGAGCTGCTTTTTTACAGCATAGGGTATTTCAATCTTTAGATGATAACATGCTTGCTCCTTATTTAGATAATAGTGTAGAAGATGTATTAGAATCTTATATACAAAATGCAAGTAGAGCTATTACAAGAACTGCATACTTTGGAAGATCAGAAGAAGACTTTATCAAAAAATTTATAGATGGACCGGGAAATATTAAAGCACAATTAACAGAATCAGGAGTTGATCCTGAAGAAGTTAAACGAGTTAATCAAAAGTTAATTAAAATGTACAATCGAGTTACTGGACTCGACTCGTCTAAGTTACAATTAACAGGGGCAGCTCGGACTTTTACTGATACGCTTAAACTAACACAGCAAATGGCTCACTTACCTTTTGCAACAATTTCAAGTTTAACAGAACCTATGATCTTACTTACTCGTATAGATGATACAGAAGGAAAGTTATCAGCAGGTGGTCAAGTCGGTAAAGCTATTGTTAAAGGTATTAAAAAAGATATGTCTAAGTTAAGTGACTTTTATAAAAGAGCTACAGGAAAAGAAGTTAAAGGTTTTGCTGACATGAACGATGAGTACTGGACAGAAGCTTACAAAGTTGGACTAGCTTTAGAACAAGGAGTTATGGCTCACATAGAGGGATTGTACGGGGAAGCTCCTAAGCATGGAGTTTTACAATTATTGCAAAATGGTTTCTTTAAAGCAAACTTCTTAACTACATGGACAGGTTCAGTACAACTTGCTGCATTTACTACAGGTAAAAGATTAATTAGAGAAAACACTGAAAAATTATATAATCATGAAAAAGGAATTAAAAAATTAAGTGAGTCTAGAAAAGATTATTTAACTGCACAACTTAATGATTTAGGTATTGATGAAAAAGGTGCAGTAAATTGGTATGAAGGATCACTAGTAAATGGAGTCTTTGATGAAGGCAGATCAAGAGGAGCATATAAAACTGATACATCTGATAAAAGAAAAAAACAATTAGCGTTTTATGAAAACAGATTAACTAATGGAGCTAATAGATTTACAAGAGAAATTATATTAAACCCTTCAACCTCAGAAGCTAATAGACCTTTATGGTTCTCTACTCCTGCAGGTCAACTACTTGCTCAGTTTGCAGGGTATCCCACAGTATTTAATAATACAATTCTTAAACGATGGTCATATGAAGCAGCAGAAGATTTAAGAAAAGCAGGTAAAGGACAATTACCTCAAGCTACTCCAAAAATTGTAGGTACAGCCCTAGCAATGACAACTGTAGCTACATTTATGAATGCAGTCAGAAGTGGTGGGGCAAGTTTAGAACAAGATGATAGCACAGTTATACTAGAAGCTGTTCAAAGATGGGGAGGATTAGGTCCTGCCGATACACTTTATAGAACTCAACAGAATGCTATGTATGGAAGTGGTCCTGCAGGTACTGCTTTTAAAATGTTACCCGGACCTATTATTAGTGACGTAGTCGATACAATAGCTTATAGAAAAGGTATACCTGAAATTTTACTTACAAATACTCCTTTTTATAGTGCACTACCTTCGGACCTTAGAACATCTTTAAGAAAAGATGCAAGAGATTTACAGAAAGCACTATCAAAAGGATTGTTTGAAGAAGAAGAAAAAGCTACATACATTTCTCCTTATGCAAAAGGTGGTGTAGTCAATGTGCCTAATGCATCACAAGAACCAGATGAAAAGAAAGTAAGAGGTATGCCTTTTACATATGCAGAACTAGGAGGAGTCTTAGCTAAAGACGTAGAAGATCGTAGAGGATTTGCATTAGGAGGACAAGTAGAAAATATAGCTAGAGAGTCGGTAAGTGATGAAGTTATAAAACACTTAACAAAAGAAGTTAGAAAAGCTGCTCCAATATTACAATCGAAAGATACAACTTCTTTATATAAAAAAACCGAAGCTGATAAATTTTCAAATGTAGAAGGTGAAATGATTCGTTATACAGACTCAGATAAACTACACGATCTTGAAGACTCCATAAAATATAGCCCGACTGTTGGAATGAAAGTATTTTCTAAACCTAAAAAATCTAAAGGTAAAGCAGTTAAACATCAAGGTCGCTTAAAAGTAACTAAAGCATTAGACGTAACTGGATTAGTAACAGACGAATTAACTGGATCAAAATTTGTAGAGTCACTACAAACTAACAAATCTTTACAAAACAAAATTATAGAAAACTCTAACATGCCTAAAACAGAAGCTGTTAAGCTTGTAAATAAATTAATGGCAGACTATACAGATACACAAAAATTACTTAGTAACTATTCAAAAGAACCTATGGAGATGGTTCAAACTTTATTAGATATTAAAGAGAGTACAAAAGTGAGGGAAACTTTAACAGACTTAGGCTATGATAGTATTCAGTCTAATGATGATTATATATTGTTTCATAACAATCAATTTAGAGTTACAAAAAAACTACAACTTCGAGATAATTTTTATCAAGGTGGTAGGGTAGGTTATGCTGATGGTAATATAGCACAACAAATTAAAGATAAAATAACTCGTGATGATATAACATATAATACTAATCAATCAAAAACTAAAGATACTGATTGGTACTTAGGTAAAAATTTAAAATCTGCTGCTAGACAATTTAGAGACTACTTAACAACAGAAGAAGAGTTTAATCCTAATATTATACAAGAAAAAGATTCTGTAATTACTTTAGAAAATTTACAAAATTATAGAGACGTTGCAGCTAAAGACAGATTAGGAATACAGAATCCTAATTTTCAAAATCAAGCTAAATTAATTGAAGATACAATTCATTACATGGAATCAGACCAAGGTAGAAATAAAGATACTAAGCAGCTTGGTGAATATCAAATGAGTAGAGCAACTCAATTAGATGCTATTGAAAGTTTAAGAAGATTTCATTTAAAAGATAAAGGAATAAAATTAAACGAAGAACAACTTAAGTACTTAGAAGAAACTCCTGCTAATCAGTTATCCGATGTTGCATCAAGATTACTTTTACAAGCAACTTTAAATTCTAGAACAGTTAAAGGTAGTGTTGTTAATGGAGAACAACAGTACCTAGAAGGTGAAGGGGATGAAATTTTAAAAAGATTGTATGAGGGAGGAACTAAATCGTGGTCTGATTTACAAGATGCATATCTTAAACTTTGGGTATATGAAACTCAAGAAGATTATCTAAAAAAAGTTGGAGATGATGTAGGTTCAAATCTAGAAAGAGGTAGAAAATTTTATATTAAAAATTTAGAAAGTACAATGTTTAGTGATTAATTTGACAAAAAAGAATAGGACGATATAATGATACTGTATTTAGAAGATCAATTGGAAGGATGCTACAGACAGTACTGCATGCACCAAGTAAAACAAGATATGCCTTTTATGTCTCTAGACGATTTTAGAGATATGTTTGAAGACTTAATGGAAGTCATATATAAAGACGAAGAATAATGGGAATACCTTTTGAAATAATCACAATGCTTGGGTCTACCCTACTAGGTGGATTCATGAGTCTGTGGTCTCAGTCTATAAAAGCTAAACAAGCTCAACAAGCTATGTTAATGGAACGAGCTAAGTTTCAACAGAAAGCTGTTAAAGATGCAAGAGAATATGAAAACGTAGGTTTTCAATGGACTAGAAGAATCATAGCATTGACAGCAATATTTTCGATTGTAGTGTTACCTAAAGTTGTAGCTATCTTTTATCCAGAAGTAGCAGTTACAGTAGGATACACAGAATTTAGACCCGGATTTTTCTTTATACCTGAAAAGGAAGTAATGGAATGGAAGGCTTTAAAAGGGTTAGTAATAACTCCTCTAGATACAAACTTAGTAGGTGCTATAGTTGGCATGTACTTTGGTGGTAGTTTAGTTAAAAAATAATGGATAATGGTACAAAAATTAAAAGACATAATAGAGGACGGACGATGGAATTGGTACGGACTCGCAGAAGAATCAGAAGACTCTCAAGATAATTGTTACAAAGGATTGTTTTGGGATTTAGAAACCAGAAAGTTCCTTAGATGGAACGAACTTAAAAAGGAGTGCAAATCAACTGAAAGCAGTGACCGATAGTGTCTGCGTTGTATGTATTGTTGGTTGGATATATTTAGTAGTTTCGGGATACTACTACTTCTTCTAACCACTACTAAGACTTAAGAAGAATTTTAAAGAACGCTATTGTTAGCTTCACAGGGAACTTGCATCTAAAATATTATGGGAGATGAATATCATCCATCAGGCAGATTTGGTGGAGACATGGATAGAAATGAGGTTGAGATTGACCTCAATAAATTCATGGCTTTACTACAAGAAAAGTCTGAATTAAAAGATAGAATAAGAGAGTTAGAAGACAAGAAGAATGATAATCCTTATCAAAAGTTTATATTTGTTGCACAAGCTTTAGATAGTTGGAGAATTATTCCAAGAGCTTTTTTAGGTGTATACATGTATCTTTTATATTATACTACGTTTTGGTTTATGGCTTTACCAGAACCATCGTTTGAACAGTCCGGATTAATATCAATAGTTGTCGGAGCAGGAGCAGCTTGGTTTGGTCTGTACACAAATTCATCAAAAGGAGATTTTTCTAAAGGAGATAAATAATGAAACAGAGGGCATTATTATTATTAACACTAGGTTTATTTACAGCGTTAGGTTACACAGATCAAACAGGTGATTGTACTGCAGGTGAACAGTATTGTGAACAGAATAGTTTAGATACAACTAATACAACGACTACGACTAATACAAACACTAATACAAATACTAACACCAATACAAATAACAATACAAACGTAAATACAAATACGAATAACAATACAAACACTAATACAAATACAAATGCTAATACAAATGTTAATACAAATACCAGTACTAACAATAATACAAATGCTAATACAAATGTAAATACTAATACCTCTACTGCTACATCTGAAAATACTAATTCAAATACAAACGTCAGTACATCTACTAGCACAAACAACTCAACAGTTAATCAGACTGTAAACAATATAAGTAACAATACAAACAATAATAACTCAACATCTACAAGCACAAACAATAACACAAACGTAAACAAATCTACGTCCGAGTCCAATGTCACGACTGATAACACGAATAGTAATACCAATAACAACAATACCATATCTGATAATACTAACCGAAATATTAACCAATCAAATTCTACCCAGACTATAAACCAAAATGTTAAAACAAAAGCACCTCCTGCTTCTGCTATAGCTCCTAGTATTATGTCTTACTCTCAAGACCTCTGTACAGTAGGACGTTCAGGAGCTTATCAAGGACAAGTGTTTGGTTTTTCTACAGGTGGTACAGTTACTGATGAGAACTGTGAGCGTTTAAAACTTTCTAAGTATCTATATGATACCGGAATGAAAGTTGCCTCTGTCTCTATCCTGTGTCAAGACCCACGAGTTTTTAAAGCTATGGAAATGGCAGGCACTCCTTGTCCGTATCAAGGTAAGATAGGTAAAGAAGCTTCTGCATCATGGAAGGCTAACGTACAAGATAGACCTGACTATGAAGAAGTTAAAGACAAATATATTTCTAGATGTAAGAAAACAAGAAACTCTAAAGGCAAGAAGAAATCAGGAATGACCTGTGCTAAAGAATTTATTAATCAGTAGTCTACTTTTTTTAAGTACTACTATACCTGCAAATTATATTTACGAAGGTAATCAAAGTCTTATAGACTTAACAGGTGTAAGTGGTACGACATCATTAGCAGTAGGAGATGACCAAGTCTCTAATGCTTTCAACCTTGGCTTTACGTTTGACTATTATGGTCAATCATTTACACAAGCTAGAGTAGCCACGAATGGTTGCTTACATTTTAAAACATCAGGTGCATATTGTAATGACTACACACCTGACCCTTTAACAGGACAACACACATACACCTTATATCCTCTATGGACAGACTTAATTAGGGATAACGGGTCTAGTGTATTAGCTAAAAGCTTTACAGATAAAACAGTCTTTGGTTGGTATAACTTAAGAGAGTTTAACAGGAGTGGTTCGGACAATAGCTTTGAAGTTATACTCTGGACCAATGACACATTTGAATTTAGATATGGTGGTTTAGATATAATTAATCATGATGTTTTAATAGGTGAAACAGGTTCAACATCACAAGTATACCAGTACCTTTTTCATGATGAATGTAATACAGGTACAACTAATGTTGCAGGTACATGTGTTAATACAAATTGGAATGACACGTCTAGTAATACAGCACTAGAAAATGGTGGTAGTTTGTATGGAGTAGGGTCAGGAAATGCTACAGATTGTAGTGACCCTTTAAATGATTCTAGTTGTTCAGGCTATGCAGCAGCTTATCTTACACAACAATGTGGTTTAGATTCTTTGCATGATATGGCATGCCCTAATTATTGGGAAGCCTACGATGACCAACAATGTCAAGAAGACCCTCAGTATGCTCCGTTCTGTGCAGGGTATACACAAGAAGCATCGGTAGCTTTCTTTGATGATAGTAATGTAGATTATGGATATGAAGAAGAACATCATCAGGATGGAGGAGGTTATGAAGAAGACCCTTACTTAGGGTTAGAACTCACCGATGAAGAGTGGTATGTAATAGACGTTGAAGAGTTTGGACAAGAACAAGTAGACGAATGGTTTGGTGACGATTTACAGTTTAACGAAGATGGAATGGTTGACTGGGATTCTACACCACACGAAGACTACATAGACATAGAACCTTTAATGGATGTGTGGGAGATAGAACAAGAACATCATGAAGTTGTTATATATGACGTGCTTCCGATTGATGAAGTTTTGTTTATAAATGAATTAATAATAATAGAGGAAATCGAAAATGAAATTGTACATGAAGAAATGGAAAGAGAAAGCTTTGAAACAATGGAAGAACTTGACGAGTGGTTTGAAGAAGAAGTGGGTGAAGTTGAAGAAAGACTTGAAGAAAGACTCGCAGAAACTAACGAAGAAGTTACAGAAGAAATACAAGACAACTTTCGTGAAGAAGAAGTCCACGAAGAAAGGGAAGTAGTTGAAGAACTATTTGCAGAAGAAGACGAGAGTAAACCGGAAGATGAACGTAGAAGTTCAGTTCGTGTCTCTGCTTTGGACGTTGTAGCCGGCACAATTAGAACAGCTTCTAACAGCGTTAGTAGTACTACCTATACCAGTAGTAGTTCAAATAGCTTAAGTTCCTCTACGGGCACGTATGGAGCTTCTAGTGGTACTTCTAGTGGTGGGGTAAGTACAAGTAATTCTCCTAGTATATCAGACCAAATAGCCTCATCTAACGTACAGACGAATCAGGTCTTATCAATGAGCACAGGAGGAGAGTCTTCAGTTGGAGGTTCAACATCTTTTAGTATTACACCGATGCCTACATTAGATGATTCCCCTCAAGTTATGATGGCTGATGTACAGGTCCAAGACATGCAAGGTGAGATTGATACAGCAGTCTCAGGAGTTATGACAGCCTCTGAAGCTGACCAAGTAGCCGACCAAATAATAGCAAACAATATTAAAGAACAACAAGACGAGGCTGAACAACAACAAGAAGAGACAGGACAGTACGCAGATAGTACAACTCTTGTAGCTTACTTAGGATACGTTGCAGGCTTTGATAGTTACAAAGATGCACAGATACCACAACAAGATACGTGGTACGAGCCTAGAGCAATCTATGCCGGTGCAATCTTAGATGATAACACACAAGCTTTTTATGGATTAGCAGGTGCTAGTCTAGAAACATTAGGTGATATGATAAACATGCAACCTAACTTATAACGGAGAAAAATATGGAATGGTTTGAAAATAAAACTACACAGCTAATAGCTTTAGTAAGTATTGTAGGTACACTTGCAGGCTTTGGATATACAGGAGCTACTTATGTAAATAGGTTAGAAAACCTTGAAACTAAAATAGCTAAGACCGAAGAAACTGATGATGGTCTAGGTGAGATTGAAAAAAGATTTGAAGCTTTAGATACTTCTATTGCGTACATCAATAAAACTTTAGATGCTGAAAACACAGGTGTGATATCTAAGTTAGACTCCATAAATTTATTACAGTCTCAGTTTGAAGGACTGTCAGTTGCTGTCAGGCAATTAGAAAAAGATGTAGAGAAGCTAGAAGATAGTGATAATCCTCTAGCTAATTAACTATTGTATTCTACAGTTTAAGTCTGCTTCTATTTTATTATGTATAGTATCTAGTTCTGCACTAGCTGTGCGTAATGTAGTCTTTAAAGTATTAAACATAATAGGATTAAATCGTTCTTCGATTTGATCTATATCACTAATACTACGTTCACTATAAACTTTTCCTTTTTGATTTATAACTAATTTATAACTAATTAGTGTAGCTTCATTCTTTTTCATTTTGCAATTCCGTAAAAGTTAAACTTCCATGATTTCCTCTTAACCCTGCTTTCATATATGATGTTGCTTTACCTTCAAAAAAGTTTTGATGTTCAACACCGATCACTTCATCAATCCACTCCAACGGATTGTTTTTTTGTTTAAAGTTTGGTTTTAATCCCAACTGTAATAATCTTCTGTCAGCTATGTATCTGTTGTAAGCATACATTTCATCCTTAGTTAATCCTTCTAGATTACCCATCTCAAATACTAAATCAAGAAACTTATCTTCTAGTTCTACCATCTTTCTACAGATATCATACAGTTCTTTCTTTAGATCGTCAGTCCATATATCCGGATTCTCTTTCACAAATTCTCTAAAGAGTTTAGTCATAGCTTCAACATGTAAGGACTCGTCACGTATAGAGTACGTAACAATCTGACCCATGCCTTTCATTTTACCATACCTTGGAAAGTTTAACAAGATTGCAAAGCTACTAAATAACTGTAGTCCTTCTGTGAATCCTGAGTAAACCGCAAGAGCTTTCGCAATCTCTCGTTTGTTCTTACGAGTAGGTTTAAAGTTTAAAAGATACTCATGTTTGTTAGCCATCTCTTCATACTCAGCAAATGCTTTGTACTCTTTGTCAGGCATGCCGATTGTTTCTAAAAGCTGACTGTAAGCTACCTGATGTATCCCTTCCATGTTGGCAAACGCTGACATCATAAGTTGAGCTTCAGGTTTTCTGAACAATTTCATATACTTATGAGTATAAGCTGCACCAACATCTACATCAGATTGAGTAAACAATCTAAAGATTTGTTTAACTAAGTTACGTTCTTCATCTGTTAGATGATTGTTCCAATCTTTTACATCTGTATTTAGTGGTACATCGTTGGGTATCCAATGCATCTGTTGTTGTAAATCCCAGTAATCAAACATCCAAGGATGCTCGAATGGTTTAAAATAATTTTGTGTTCCTAATAAGCTCATGTATTTTCCTTTGTTTCGGCATACTTTTTAAGTAGCCATTTGTTAAATTGTTTTTTATATTCTTGTTCTGTGTATGTTGTAGAGTGTGGTGTTTTGTTTTCATCGCAATGATCTAACCACATACGTCTGCAGAACTCACTAAATGAATCTTCCATTAAAACTCCTTGAGTAGTAACTCTAGTTTTTCTTGAGCAGTTGCAATTTTTTCTAATAGTAAATCCATTGATTCAATAATGTGAGGATGCTCAGCTACTCCAACACTTAATTGAAAATAAGTATCTATTTCAGTTTTTGCAATAGCTATCTCAGCTTCGTACTTCTTTTTAAGAGCATCAAATCTGCCTTCATACATTCTATCAAATTTTTCTTCTGTCATATTCTATCCTTCACAGCTTATACATTCTGTGTCTTCTAAATTAATTCTTGGTATTCTTACGTTTACATTCTCTGCAGATTTAGCTGCATCTGATCTTAAGTAGTACAATGATTTTAAATTATACATAGCATACCAATGTACATCATTTAAGTATTGTAAAAATTCATCGTGTACTTCTTGAGGTTCTGTAGCCTTAGGTGGTACGAAGAAAAGATTTACACTTTGACTTTGACAAATGTATTCTTGTCTAATCTTTGCATGTTCTACTAAATGTAATTGATTTAGTTCGTCTGCTGTTTTAAATATTTCTTTTTCTTCTTTATTAAATATTTTAATATTTTGTATTGAACCTCTTTCATTTGAAATATCTTTCCATACCTGTTCTCTTTCATCTGCATTGAGTCCTTTCTTCTTTAATAACTTTTCTAAATATTTATTCTTTACTTTGTAGTTACCTGATAAAGTTTTGTGTGTATATACGTTAGCACGATATGGTTCAATGCTAGGGGAAGTGCCACCACATATAATAGAACTACTGGCATTAGGAGCAACAGCCAACAGATGAGTGTTACGCTTATTGCTACCATGTATGTCAGGAGCTTCACCACGCATTTCCGCAAGGACTGTAGTAGCATGGACAGCTTTGGATTTAATATTAGAAAAGATCGTGTTGTTAATCCCAGTTTGTTGTAGACCATTGAAAGATAATCCTTTGCTTTGGAGATAGGAGTGGAATCCCATTGCACCCAATCCAATTGATCGTTCTCTATATGCGGAGTACGCAGCTTTAACCAAACCTTTTTTACCTTCTTTAACATAACTTTTAAACCTTTTATAATTTGCAGTATAACCACCTAATTTTTCTGTATGTACTATCTCTCCAATAAAATGTTCTAACACATTATCAAGCATAGTAACTAAATCTTTTATAAACTTTTCATCATCTTTCCATGCATCATAGTATTCTAAATTAACACTAGACAAACAACACACAGCAGTCCTTTCTTCATTTGTAGGTAGAGTAATTTCTGAACAAAGATTACTTTGTCTGATCTCTAATCCTAAATCTTTTTGTCCTTTGGGTAGAGCTTCATTACATCTATCAATGTTAATTAGATAAGGCTCACCAGTCTCTGCTCTAGTCTCAAGTAACCTCATCCATAACTCTCTAGCACTAATAACTTTAGTAGGCTCATTAGTCTTAGGGTCTATCAATCTCCATTCATCATCAGTCTTAACAGCTTCTAAGAATTCGTTTGTAATGTTTACTCCGTTGTGTAAGTTAAGATTCTTTCTATTGATATCTCCACCTGATGATTTACGCATGTTAATAAACTCTTCAATCTCCGGATGAGATATATCCGAGTAAGCTGCATAGCTTCCTCTTCTTGTAGTGCCTTGATTAAAGGCAAGCATCTGAGAATCTACGACATGCATAAACGGGATTGATCCAGTAGAACGAGAACCATTGCCAGTTGACACACCATCACTCCTAACATCTCCCCAATATCCACCGATACCTCCACCTGAACTTGCGAGCCATATGTTTTCATCATAGTGATCAGAAAGACCATCCCTCGAATCAGGTACGTAATTGAGAAAGCAGCTAATAGGTAAGCCACGAGTTGTTCCCCCGTTAGAAAGTATAGGAGTGCTAAACATAAACCAATGATCGGATGCATAATTATATAACCTCTGTGCTAAACTAAAATTTATATGTCCTCTATGTGTAGCTCCAAATACTGCAGCTCTTGCGAAAGCTTCTTGTGGGCTCTGTTCGTTTTCCCAATAGTACCTGTCTTGTAGAGTATCAATGCTAAACTTATCTAGTTTCTTATCTTTACTGTAATCTATTTGTATTCCTAAGTATTCTTTAATCATCTTTTGTATCATCCTGATTTAAGTATAAAGCGATTAAAGTATAATGAATAATTTTAAGTAGGTCTGCATCAGACTTACCATTCTTCTTACCATACCTCATAGCATACTTCATGATGTTACCTATACAAAAACCTTCACCATGTCCTGCATCAATAATCATATCG